>Ga0302319_10015499_pt1 | contig 14126 bp, 23 predicted proteins | sample Bog_T0_2_FD_203319 | JGI IMG/M metagenome (GOLD analysis project Ga0302319, IMG submission 203319) | Peat permafrost microbial communities from Stordalen Mire near Abisko, Sweden - Bog_T0_2 | ecosystem: Environmental > Terrestrial > Soil > Wetlands > Peat | place: Sweden: Abisko, Stordalen Mire... | reverse complement strand
TCCTCGTCGCTGAGTCTCACGACGTACGTCTTTACCGCCAACTCCTCAGCCACGAATCGTCCCCGCCTGTCGTTACGGGGCCATCGATTCAGACGTCTCCCCCAGAGTCAAGGACGCGGGGCACTAGCGCCCGCCGCCGCACATCTCTTGCATGGTTAGCGTCACGCTCGGGCCAGCAGGTTCCGCACCGTCGAATGGTGCCACTCGCCTCCGCGCGCCGTCCGGATGCCGCGAGCGTTCAGAGCATCGGCGATCGCCCGGCTTGCCGTGACGCCAGCCGCTTGCAGGTCGCGGACGACGGGCAGCACGTTCGCGGCGAAAGCGTCCGCGACTTCCTTGCTGGCAGCCGCACCCAGGGCTTGCGCCTCCGTCAGATTGGTCCGGTTGCCGAGCTTCGCGCCCTGCGCCTTTTTCTGCGCCAGCGCCGCCGTCGTCCGCGCCGAAATCAGCGCCCGCTCTTTCTCGGCCAGGGCAGCATAGATGTGCAGCATGAAGGGGTCCGCGTCCGCGCCGAGTTCGGCGACAATGAAGGGCACCTTGTGGACCATGAGGTTGGCGATGAACGCCACGTCACGCGACAGCCGATCCAACTTCGCGACGACGACGGAAGCCTTGGCCTTGCGAGCCTGCGCCAGTGCGTTTCGCAGCACGGGGCGTCGGTCCAGTGCGTCGGCACCCTTGCCTGTTTCGACTTCCACATGCTCGCCGACCACCTCCAGCCCCTCGGCCTCGGCGAACCGGATGACGGCCGCGCGCTGCGCCTCCAGGCCCAGGCCACTCTTGCCCTGCTTGTCGGTCGAGACGCGGAGATAGGCGATCACAGGGCGCATGGAGCGGTCCTTGGTGCCGACGGACAGAACCTATACGTCGGTATTGCTTTTGTCCATAGGCGTCCGCAACCATCCGCAGACTATTCGCACGAGGCGCCCGGCGGTGCGGTCGGCCCCTTGGCGGCCCGTTGCGATTTCACATCGTCGCACATAATTGCGCATCGTTGCGCATCGTTGCGTGTGGTCGGATGGCAGGATAGGCGTTGTTGGCCAACAACGCGGGCTTGCTCGCCTGACGGCTCGGCGCGGGGAAGTCCCCGATCGGCAAATGTCTTGCACGGGCGCCGGACTCGCGATTCTCGATGCCGAAGTAACGGGGGGAGAAGGCTGCCGGGCCGCAGCGTCCTGGGGGCGCCACCCCGCGGACACTGGCGCAACGAGGGTGCTACCCGAGTGTACACGAACGTAACACTTGGGCGACGGCTGGCCGAGGTCTCCATACACCATTGCACCCAAGGTGCCGTCGGACGGTTCCGAACCGGCACCGAACGCAGCAACGCCGCCAGGACGAGCCGGACGGCGTTGGCAGTCTCGATCAGGACGGCGAGGATCAGGCGGCGGGGCGTGCCTTCCGCCCGCTCGGCCGCGTGCTGGATGGCTTCCGGGTCGGCGCGGGTGCCGACGCCTTAGCAGCCAGCGCACGGGCCTTGGCCCCCACTGCGGAGGCAGTGCGCCCGGTGCCGAGTTCCACCGCTATCTTGGCGTAGCTCATCCCGGTCGCGCGGAGCTCAAGGAGCAGATCACGCTCGGCTGCAGACCAACGCGTCGGCTTCCGGGCCTTGGCCTCAGCAGCAGCCGCGCGGTTCACTGCCTCGTTTCGCTGGCGCGTGAGCAGATCGACGCGGGCCTGCAACTGAGCCCGGGTGTCGCTGATCTCCTCGATGGCGAGGTGCGCGCCGCGAACGGCGGTAGCGCCAGCGGCGATCGTGGTAGCGATGCCCGTCTTGAGCAGGCCGCGCCAAGTGATCCGGCCGAGCTCGCGGAAGCCGACAACACGATCGTCGGCGAGGCGGAATCCGATGACGGACGGCGCGACGGGAGCGCCGGCCTCGGTGATGGTGATTGCGTTCATGGGTGTCCTCAATTCAGGACGCGGGCACTCGGCTCCGCGTCGATGTTGGTTGCCAGTGCGTAGGCATCAGCGGCGGCGCGCAGCCACCACAAGCACGGATCGGCGCAGCGGCATGCGGTCGGTTTCGCGCACGGCGTCCACCGGGGAGATGCACTCGCCATCGGTCAGCCCTCCATGGTGTTGGCGAGGGCGGCGATCTGCGCGGCGATGCCCTTGACCTTTGCGTTCATGTCCGGGCGACGGGCGTAGGGAACGTGAGGTCTCCCGGTCAGGTCTCGCGCGAGCGAAAGCGTCAGCCGGATCACGGCGGAATCCTCAGTGAGCGCGTAAACGCAAACATCGTCGGGGAGCCGCGCCTGCACGATCGCGGCCTTGGCGCACCGACCAGCGGCGGTGTGCGCCGGCAGTTCCGCCGCCCGGATGATCGCGTTCTGGATGCGGTCGCCCAGCACCGACACGTCGTCGTCGGTCGCCTCGATCTGCTCCGCGTCGATCTGCGCCATCAGCGCGTGGTCCCGTTGGAACGCGGCGCAAATGGCGAGCAACTCGGCGTCGGCGCCATTTGGCGCGGCGGCAGCAGCAGCGCCACCGATCACGGGCACGACCAACCCAGCAAGCGCGGCCAGGCCACCGAAGCGGAGCGCGCTGCGTCTCGACGATGCCGCGGTATCGCGGTCGTGAGCGCCGGTTGGCGTCGCGGTTGTGGTAAACTGTTCCATAGCCTGAGACACGGGTCTGTTCCTTGTCTTGGGAAGGCCGCGGCGGGTGTTCTCAGCACCTTCCGTGGCCGCTTCCGGGTGCCGCCCGGCCGGTCTGTGAGGCGCAATTGCGCCAAGCCGCCAATACGGCATTACGTATTGGCGTGCAACGGACTATCGGCGGCGCGGTGTGCGGTCTTCCATGTCCGCCGGCATGACGGCCACCCCGTCTTTCTTCAGCGCGTGCGCCACCACCTGCTTGATCGTCAGGCCACGATCGCGCGCCACGTCGGCCAGCGCCGCCACCGTGCCTTCGCGCAGCCGCATCGTCAGCGAGGTCGGCCGGTCGGCCGTCTCGATCTGCGTCGGCGGCAGGCTCGGCGCGGTCTGCTCAGCGACGGCCAGCGCCTCTTTCGCCGTGGGGCGTGCCTTCAATGGTGGCTTCATGTCAGTGCGCCCTTGCGTGGTGGCGTCGTCGCGCCTTCCTGTGATGTCGTCATGTCTGCCTTGCGTATTGTCGTCATGTCTGCCTTGCGTATTGTCGTCATGTCGGGAAGCCATGCCAGGGCGCGCAATTCGGCCACCAGTGCGGCGACTTCGGTTGCGGCGGTGCCTGCGTCGGGCAGCCGGCCGGAATAGGAGAGCTCGCCGAACGCCACCAGGTCGGACAGGCTGGCGTCGAGGCGCGGGAGTGCCGCCGTCGTCACTTCGGCCAGCGCATGGCGCGCCAAGCTCGTGCGCCGCACCCGGTTGAGCAGCACCCGCGTCGGGATGTCACGGCGAGCGGCACGCGCCAGCGCCTCGGTCAGCCGAACGGTCCGCTCGGCCTCTGTGATGTCCGCTTCGCCGGCCAGCGCCGGCACCAGCACGGCGTCGGCGGATGTCATCGCGACGGTGGCGGCCCTGTTGCCGAAGCCGGCGGTATCCACCAGCACCAGGTCGGCAGTCTCGGCTTTCTCGGCGATCAGGTGCGCCAGCCGGGTTTCGTCCGCTTCGGCCAGCACCTCAATCGGCGGCCCTTCATAGGCGCGGGCCGCCCAGCGGGAGAGAGCGCCGTTAGGGTCGGCGTCCAGCGCGACCACGCGCATATCGCCAGCCAGCGCGCACAGCAGCACCTGGCACACCAGCGTCTTGCCGGTGCCGCCTTTCGCTGTCGCCATCGTTAGGACTGTCATCACTGCGACCTTGCGCCATTGCGGTATAACGTAATGCCGCCTTCGCGTATGTGCGTCAAGCGCTGGCGTAACGGCGCGCTAGGGCAGGGGGGGGCGCCAGCCGCGCAAACCGCGGTCGGTCAATGAGTTGGCGGGTTGTTCTAGACTGGGGACGGAATTTGCGGCAGCCTCGCCGGTCGCTGGCGGAGTCCCGCCTGCGTGTCGCAACCGTTCTGGAGGCTCATAGCCCAGAAATAGCAAAGCCCGCCGAAAGGGCGGGCCGTGCATACCGGCCGAGGCCGGGGAAGCTCATGTCTGGTAAACAGAGGTTCCCCGAATTCAGGCCCGCCGTCAAGCGAAACGCTCCGTTTCGCTGAAGGGTCGCTTTGTGCCGATTTTCGGCCAGCCTCTTAGGCGGGCGAGGGGAACGCATGCCCATCGTCTACCCATCACTGCCGTCGCCTCGCCTGACACCGGCCGAGGCTGGCGCCATCGCCGCGCGCGCCCGCAAGTTGCTCCGCAAGGGGCGCCTGACAGCCAAGGAATTCGTCCTACTCGACTGCCTGTTGTGGTCGTGCCGGCGGAACGGCGAGGCCGCCGCCACCGTCTCCTATTCGGCCCTGCAGAAGCTGGCGCACATGGCGCGCGACACGATCGCCACGGGTCTGCGCAAGCTGGCCGAGATGGGCTTGCTACAGGCCATCAAGCGCCGCGTGCGCGTGGTCTGGGGCGGCGGAACGGCCAGCCGGCAGGCTACGTCCAGCTACGTCCTGATAGCGCCGACCACAGAGTCCAGTGCGCCGACGGTCCCTAGAGACCTTCAGATCCTTGTCCCTTTGTCGGGGGATGCTGCCACGGCTCAGGAGGCCTTGAAGGCAGTTCGGGAGCGGCGGGCGGGGCTGCTCTGTGGCGGTACAGCGGCGAGGGCTGCCTGAAGGGAAGGGCTCAGGAACAAGGGGCCGTTTGGAAGGCCGGCGGCATGCGAACCACGATAGGAGGCAAGCGCGGCAAGGCAGCAATCGCAACGATTTGCAGCCCAGGCAGGCTTGGGCGCAGGTAGGAGCGATGCCTTCCTACCCATCTCGCACCCTTGGGCCGCTGCCGGTCGATCCGATCAACGCGGCACTCGGGACTGAGCTTGAGCCCGGCACCGTGCGGCTTAGCCCCCAGGCGCACCGGCATATGGCGGAGGATCACCCCGCCGACTACCCGGTCTGTATCGCCGCGCTCGCGGTCACCGTGGCGGCGCCCACGTTCATCGGGCAGTCGCCCGGCCACAGCCGCAATTTCGAGATGGTCCGCCGGGTAGCACGGGCTGACGGGTCGGCTGTGCTTGTCGCGATCGGCCTCGATCGGGACGAACGGGGCGACTACAGGGTGCGGAGCTGTTACCTGATCGAAGCGGAGAAGGTGGAAAGCCGCCGCCTGAAAGGGCACCTCAAGTTGGTGGTGCCCAAATAGACCAAAGGCCCGGCGGGTGCCGAGCCTTCAATCACCTGAGCGGGATGCAATCCCCGATCTCTTGGCTGGCCCTTGGCCGCGGCGTTCGATCTAGGGCCAGTTAGTTACCTCGCCTTGATGGCCAGGTGCGTGAGGCAGCCGTTCTCACCTCTCAGGCACCGCGAATATGGGTGCCGGCTGGTCGCCCGTCAAATCAACACCGCCGCCAACGGGTAGGGCGCACGGTGCCTACTTGTAGGCGCTCGCATCCCCGGTAGCTCCATCGTTCTGCGGAGGCCGCCAGCGCACGATCATCCGCGCCGCCTCCAGCCCCGCGTTCTCGGACAGGCCGGGGAATCGCCGACGCAACTCCGTCGTGGCGGCCATCTCTCCGTTCTGGTCGAAGGCGTCGTCGAGAATTGCGGCCGTGTCGGCGTCGGTGATGGCGAACATGCGCGGGAGCATGGGCGGCGCACAACGCCGGATCAAGCGGCGGAGTCAGCCCCCGTAGCTCACAGCCCGTCCTTCCTTCGGAGGAATCGCGCTACAAACCCGTTCCGGACGGAAAACCGGCTTCGGCCTTCATGTAAGGATAGTATAGTGAGTATTGAGTACGTAATCCGCGGAGTAGATAAAATCCGCTTTCACACAGGGGCTCGCACGGCTCGCACAGGAAAAGGCTGGAATTGGAGTAATTCCGCCGATTGTTTTATCGTTAACGGCACGACACAGGTTATTCATATTATGGGTAGGGAGGTTTATTTCAAGAAGAAGGGCGTCGAGATTATGGTGGAGATACCATATGAAGTTATGCCGGAAATTATAGAGGCGTTCTTGAAATCCATGATTCGTGCCGCGCCTACAGATACCGCCGAGCCGGACGATTGAGGCAACGCGGTCATCCGTCTCTGGCCACCGCTGGACGCCCGCTCCAAGCGCCTCGTGCTTATCCGTCCCCGGTCGTCGCTCTTGCACGATAGCGGGGACGGACGTTGCATTTACGAGAGGACAGCGCGCATTCTGCCGGGCCAGAATGAACTAGGAGGCGAACGTGGTGGCATTGCTGTGGGTCGTGCTGGCGCTTGGCCTGCTGTGGCTGTGGCTCAGCGGTCATTGGTTCGGGCGGGCGCTCATGTTCCTGCTCGGCGCCGTGATCGCGGCGGCCATTGCCTCGTTAGTATCGGAGCCCCACGGGGCCGCCTTGGGTGCTCTGTCGCTGATCGTCGGGACGGTAACTGCCTGGGTTATCGCGAGCATTCCGGCCGCCGCTCGGGGGCGCGCCATCTTCCCATTCGATCGTGGGCAGAAGTCCGCCGCGCCGAATTATCGGCTATCGCTGCGCGGGAGAGACGAACCGTTCTCGGGGTAGCCGCCATAACCGGAGCGGATGCTCCAGGCATTTGCGCCACCGGATCGGTCCGGTGGCGGGATGCTTAGTGAGTAAATGCCGCCTTTATGGCTGCCGCCTGGAATGTCGCTTCGCTTGCCCGGCCGCCCTCGGTCTCGGCCTGGCCTCCTGCATTGGCGAAAACAACAAAACCCTCGCCTTCCTTGTGTAGAATGTAATACCTGATGGCACGCGTCCCTCCCGAGTCCTTACAGGCTGTGAACGCTTTGCTGACTATCGTATCATCGACCATCTCACTGGACCGACCAGACGCGAAGTCACCCTTGCAGGTGCTTGAGTCGGAGTTGATCATGCTCGATCCGACGGCTTGAGAGTCTTTGGCGGCGCTGGCCGGAAGCAAACTGATTGCACCCACACCGGCATCGGATGTCCAGGCTGTCCCATGCCCCTTGAGCATGGAAGGCGTCTCGGACGCAGATAGAAGGCGCGCATTCGGAAGTTGCGCCTGAAGGAGCAAATTCGAGGCGATCCGCATCGAGACCACCTCCAGGTTATCCGCTTGCGGCTGTTCGCTCACCGTAGCCACGGGCGGCGGAGGCGGTGTCGGCCTTACTGACCTCGTCGCGGTGATAGCCGGAGGAGTGGGTGGTCGCTCGCCGCGCTCGATGGCCAGTTCTGCCCGCACGCACTGCGCCAGCTCAGGCATTAAGCGAGATGTCCCTGTCAAAACGAACTGGAACAGTTGCCCTTGGGCGTAGACAGACATCCTGTTTGCCGCCCTGAACAAGTTTGCTAGGCTAGAATTATCCGGCATCGGGATAACGGCTTGCTTCGTATTGATGGGAAAAGCGGCTCCGGTCACAGGAGCACTACCGTCGAATGTCATCTGAACCGGGATTTGCTGGTTTTGTTGGAGGTTCCAGTTCTCGCTTGAAAACCCAATCCTCCACTCAAAGTTTCTGCTTATCGAAACAATCATCCAGATGCCGCTTTTATATGCGGCCGAGCCCGCGCAATGCGAGAATTTTTTCGTGGCATCATCGGAATATGCTCCGGCGAGCCAGGGGCCGATGTTAAATTTTCGTATTACCTCCGCGCTGCTTCGGCCCGGACTGCCAAACACACATGCGGCTGAGACCATGCTCAGAACGATAGCGGGGTATCGGGCCATCTCAACGGTCCTCTTGCGGCGGTGCGAACCTAGATCGTTCCACATATGGCAGGCTGCGCCCTTTTCTCTCCCCTGCCAACACCCTAAAATTCCGCCCGCAGATAGACCGGATGGCGAGTCACACGATCTCCGCCAGCTTCGCGGTCTGCCGCTTCAGCTCGGCCACAACCCGCCGCAGCCCGACCGCCTCGGCGCTGTATGCCCCGTGGATCGTCCGCGCCGCCCGTATCCGCGCCAGCCCCTCAGCGGTGCGGGGTCCGGTGCTGCAACCGCCGTGGAAACGGCATCGGCCGTTCGTCATCGGCCAGCGCCGGCAGTGCCCGCCTGCCCGCGTGCGGGCGCCACACCGGCCGTCCATGGAGTTCTGCGCCCGATCCGACATCGCTACCCCTCCCCCCTGCCAACGCCAGCCGCGACGGCGCCAACGATCGCTTGCCCGCCGCCCTGGACGACAACACGCTCGACGCGAACGACCTGCGGACCCTTGCCCCGTTTGCGGTCCAGGGCCTCCAGCATGTCCGTCATCCCGCGCGCCAGGTTCGTGCCATCACGGCGCAGCTTGGAGGCGAACTCGGCAGGCTGATCGGGGATCATCGCCCGCCGGAAGCACTCCATCGCCCCGAAGTGCAGTGCTGTGGCTTGGGCGGCGAGCATGCCCTCGATCGCATCCGTGGGCTTGAAGGCTTCGAGCGCCGCGGTTACTGCGGCCAGCCGTGCGGCGCTCCCGTCCTCGCAATCCGGAACCCGCACACACAGCAGCGTCTCGATCAGGATGAGGGCGTTGAACTCCGGCTCATCGGAACCACCGAGTAGCCGCACCGCTTGCGGCGTCGCTTCGACCTTCCCCACCCGGCCGGTCGGCGTGTCCTCGGTCCTGATCCGTGGTTTCTGCACCGGGGCTGCAACAGGCACGAGTGCACCAAGCGCGATGTCTGGGGGAGCGGTCATCGTTGATCCTCTCGGTAGCTGTGATGGGGCGCCAGTCGGGGAGCGGCGCCGGATGTCTGCGCCTCGAGTTCCGGTTCGGGCTCGTAGCCGTCGAGTGCCGCCGTCGATGCCTGCTCGGCCCAGGTGGCGATTGCGCTGATCTTCGTGTCGCTGGGGTCGGAACACTCGCAACGCGCACAGGCACTTATAGGTGCCTGTTGCGCGTGTTGCGATACCAGGCAAAACGGTGTTGCGCGCTGCGTTGCGAGGCTGTTGCGCGTGTGTTGCGCGTGTTGCGACAGTCCGTGTTGCGAGCCTTGTTGCGATAGCCCGATTTTCAGGGCTTCTTGTTGCGCGTCCTGGGGCCTCATCGGGGCGCCCTGACGTTGGTCACGGTGTCGCCGTCAACGCCGATCCACTCGGCCACCTTCAGTTGCGAGAGGTAGGTCCGGAACGTTTTCATTATCCGCTCCCGCTCGCGATACTCGGCGTCGGGAGGAACGGAACCATGCAGCCCGAGGCGGACACATTCGGCATACCAGGCGTCCCGAGTGACTTGCCCAGGCGTCGGCGATGCGGCCAGCGCGTCGAGCAGCGCCGCGTGCTGGGCGATGGCACCGGGGCGTAGCTGGTCTGCCTGCTTGCCTCTCTGGGGCGCCTCTACCGGCTCAGATGTCCACCGATCATCCGCCAGTCGAATGGTCTGCGCCTCGAACTGCTGCCAGTTGGCCTTTCCGTCATATGCGTGCAGAAAGTGCCCCTAACGAAAGTTGGCAAAATCAATGAGATAGCGCCCAGAGCCGGGGTCATCTCATTGATTTAGTTCATGAATCAGCTTTTTAGCGGTTTATCGAAACGAACGGCGCTTTGGCAGGCACGATGAGGCCCTTTGCAGCCCTATCGAGGTGGAAGGCTGACCCCTCGCATATTGATATGCGCGTGGGCGATAGGGGCGAGCCGGGCGACGAATGTCGTCCGGGAACCCGTCCGGATTCTGATCCCGAAGGCTTTGTATGCGCTGTGTATTCCAAGCCATGACAATGTTGGTCAGCAGAGTAAGGGCTCTGGAGATGGCCTGCATCTGCTCGGCCGACCGGCCGTGCTTGGCGCCGATGGTTCCAGGTCGAATGGCTCGTTGCAGGCTGTGAACCGCTTTCCCGCCTTGACCAGCGCGCCGCGCTGCAGCGCCCCGTCCTGAGCGGCTGTGGAGACGCGCACATACCCGACCAGCGCCATGCAACGCGTCCACGTCCGCCTTTCCGTTCGGTATTCAAAATGTCCGAATTCCCGTTGTCAACTTGGTTAACGGACAAGAATTCATCCGTCCGGAAAACGTTCGTTTGGCGGACAGAAGCCCGGCGAACCCACAAAAAGCTGAATCTGTCGGTATTTCAACTAGTTGGCACTGAGTGCGTGGCGCAAGGCATTGATTTCACGCGCTTTCCTTAGCGGCACTTTCTGCACGCATATGACGGAAAGGCCCAGTTGTCCGGGGTGCGCCTGCGAGCTTTGCCGGGATGGTCGAAGCTGAGCGTGAAGCCGGTTGACCGCGGATCGTTCTCGCCGTCTGCCAGCGGGGCCATGCAACCGACGGCATCGAAGCGCCACGCCTTCGTGCTGCTGCCGTACTGCCGGTCGCTGTTGTGCCCGGTGTGATCGAGCCAGAGTTGCCCGATGCGGCTGTTGGTAAGCGCCTGCACCAAGGGCAGCGTTTCGGACCATGGCACTTCGTCTTTCTGGTCGCCGGCTATCAGCGACATGACGTTGTCGCAGATCAGCAGGTCGATGCCGCCGATGGCGTCGATCAGTGCCATCAGAAACTTCTGCCCGTCCGCGGTATTCAGCGGCGCGAACGGCGGGAGGCCCGGGCATGCACGGCGGGCCTCGTCGTCTATATCGCGACCGAAGATCAGCAAGTTGCCGGGGGGTATGCGGGCGTCGCCCAGGCGGCGGATGGCGTCGCGCGCACGGGGCTTGATAAGCTCCGCCGGCATCTCGCCGTCGAGATAGAGCACACGTGCGGCCCGGGCGGATCGCCAATGCAGGAAGCCATTGCCGCTGGCGATGCCCGCCGCGATGGCGAGGCCGAGCAACGTCTTACCGAGTCCCGTGCGTCCGACCAGGAATACGCGGGTCGTGGTGGTAATCAGATCCCCAAGGAGTCGATCTGGTTCCGGGATGTCGCGCTCGGCCCATGCGTCGATTGACAGCAGCGCCCGCAGTGTGGCGCCTCGATCTCCTATCGGTTCCGCCTCGCGCGGCAGGCGGGCTGCCAGCCATGTCGCGGGATCGTCCGGCATGATATCGGCGGCGTCGTGTCCATCGGGCAGGTCGTCTACGCGCAGCACGCGCACCCGCGGCAGGCGGCCCACAACGTCCGCTGCAGCCTTCGCGCCGGGAGCGTCGGCGTCCGGCCACATGATGACGTTGCGCCGCTCCAGCGGCGTCCAGTCGGCTTGTGCTACGGCGCTCGATCCCGCGGGCCACGTGATGCAGACATAGCCGGGGAAAAGGAACTGTGCGGCGTCGGCGCTTTTCTCGCCCTCACACACGATGACGGGCGCATCGGGGCTGACGGCCAGCCGGTCGAGTCCATACAGCGGCCTGGGTGCGTCGGGATGGCGCGCGTGCCAACCGACCTTGCCGCCGAGCGTGCCATAGACCAGCGGCAGGAATCGCTTTTTTCCGCCGGGTCGCGCCTCCCATCTTCGGACATAGAACTGAAGCCGGCCTTCAGCGTCGCGGTATTCATAGAACCTGTCGCACGCGCCGAGCTCGATCTGCGGCTTGGGCGCGGTTGCCGGAACCGGCAAGATAGGGAGCCAGGAATCTGCCGACCGTGGCTTGGCCTTTGTGGTGGCTTTGTTCGAGGTGGCACCATAGACGCCTAGCTGCTGCCCTAGCTTGCGCGCGGCATCGCCCTGATCGTTGCGCGTGAACGCGGCGGCGTAGAGGCTGACGGGATCACTGCCCCCGACTTGCGCTTCGAAGTCCTTCCACACGCCATCGGTGACGTTGATGCTAAGCGACTCGCCGACATCGCCATGCAGGTTGCCGACCTTGAATTCCCTGCCTTGCAGTTTCCCGTGCGGGAACCACTCGCGGCATAGCGTCGGCAAGCTGGCCAGCGCGGCAGCGTTGATCGCGTCGAACGGGATGGCGCCAGCGCCAGCGTCGCTCATTGCCCCGCACTCCCGGCGGTAATCGGGTGCTGCCCACCTTTCGGCGGAATGCAGATCAGCACGGGGATTTCCCGCGGCGCGATTGCGCGGACCCAAGCGTTGACGTGCGCGGAGTCTGTTTCAACCAGCAAGCAACGGCCTGTTGCCTCGGCGCCGCGGATGGCTTCGCGGTAAGTTTCTGCGCTCGCACCTGTGCCATGGACGATTGCCGACCGTGCCCATGCGATCACTGAGATTCCGGCGCGCCACTCATCGGGATTGCGAGAGTCGCCGGCGTCATCGCCGAGCAAGCAAACCGTCGGCAGCGATGATTTGAGCAATCGCGGCGTCCATGTGGCGCGCCGGTTTAGGACCAAGGCCAAGGCAATCCGCTTCTCTGATACCGCGCGCAGCAGCTCTACGGCGCCAGTGCCGCACGGGTGCCGGGATGCTGCGGCGGTCAGCGCGGCCAGGTCGTCTGCGGCCGTGATCGTGATGCAGGGGGCGTTCATGCCAGCGCGTCCGGAAACGCACTGCGCAGCGCGGCGACAACCTGATCCGACCAGCGCTCTTGTGTCTTGCGGTCGATGAAGCTGACGGTCGGCTCGTATCGCACCTTACCGTTGCCGTCTTTCTGCACCGCGCCATCGCGGCCGATGACTTGTTTGCTCGGGGGCGCCACCCAGACTTTCATGCTGCCGTCGTCTGCGGCTTTCGCGAAGGCACGCTGCAATGGTGGAAGTTCATGCCGGAGGGCATGTGCGCGTTCAGGAATCCTCGCAGCGCGCCGGACGCTACGGGCTTCCAGTCGCTGATCGTGATGTTGGGCGCGCTCATGCCCGAACGTCCGGAACCAGATGCATCGCCCGCGGGGGGAAGCGATCGCCACCGACTGCGCCCAGCATTTCGGGCGTCAGTCGCCGCTGGTATTCAGCGAGCAACCAGAGGATCGCCGGCATGCCGCCGATCCGGCCGGCGATCTCGGCGAGGAATTCAGCGGTCGCGCGCGGACCGAGGTTGCAGAGGTGCTCAGCCCCGCGTGCGAGGCGGGGGTCGTTGGTGGAGTGATAAGCGGACAATTTCGGCTCTTCCCGTAGAGCCGGCTTGAAGAACAGCGCGTCGCTTGGTATCTATCGGGGGCCGTCTTCCCGATTTTTGCACACACCGAGGTCGCGCCGGTCCCCCAGGGCCGGCCGATTTCGTTGCGCGCAGATCAGGCGGCGGCGGCGGCGGGCGACGCGAGAGACTCCAGGCTGGCATAGACCACCATGGTGCGCCCCCCGAGCTTCACGGTCTCGATCTGCCCGGCTTTCACCAGTTCCCAAAACTTCGAGTTCCCCACGCCGATGACGCGGCGGGCGGTGGGGCCATTCACCAAAAGCGGCTTGATCGTCTCGCGTTCCATCGTGCGACTCCATCCATTCGTATGGAGTCGCACATAGAGCGGGTCGATTCCGCCAAACATGAGGGTTAGACGGAATCTTGCCGCTCAAGCCGTCCAGGTGCGCGCCGCCTCTATGGCACTCTCGGCCACGGCCTCCGCTTCGGCCCGAGTGATCGCACGATCAAGGCCGGCGCGGAATGAGTCCATCAGCCCGAAACATTCGCCGAAAACTACTGACGAAGCCGCCCCGACGTTGTCCCGCCAGCGCAGTATCCGCTTTGCCGTAAGGCCTTCTTTGCCGAGTCCATCAATCGGGATGCGGCGCGCATTCACTCGCCGCGCCATCCAGTCGCCGGCTTCGGTTCGTGGAACCCCTGCCGCTAAGAGCGCATGCATTCCCGCCGCCAAGTTTCCGCGTATTCCGTCTGATACCGTGTTGTTGGGCTTGCCGACGTGGGGGGGGAGATTGGAGAACATCGCCGGCTTTTTGCCGGCCTGCATATCGTGAAGCGCGACCATCACCCGCTTGAGCGGGCCGGCCGCGTTGGCGACATGGCTTCGTCCGTCGGCTTCGATCAGACCTATGACGACGGACAGCGCCTCAATCCCGAGCGCCACATCTTGCGACGGATGCTTGCGCTTCCGCTCGATTGCCGTGAGCGCGTCCATTGTTGTCGCCAGCAGGCAATGCGCCTCCCAAGCGGCGGCAGCCGGGGTCGAGTTATCGCCCGCCCCCTTGCCCTTCCTGGTAGTCTCCGGCTTGGTCTCGTTCATCGGTGTGTCCTTGATGTTCGGGATCAGCGGCGGCGGGTGTTCCTAGTGCCCTGAGTCAGTCACATTGCAGGATACAGCCGCTTCAGCTTAACGCGGGCATCATCCGTGGTGAATTGCCAATCCGCTTTGGCATGGCTCTTGTTGCGGCTCTTCTCCCAAGCGGCGAC
>Ga0302319_10015498_pt1 | contig 14127 bp, 7 predicted proteins | sample Bog_T0_2_FD_203319 | JGI IMG/M metagenome (GOLD analysis project Ga0302319, IMG submission 203319) | Peat permafrost microbial communities from Stordalen Mire near Abisko, Sweden - Bog_T0_2 | ecosystem: Environmental > Terrestrial > Soil > Wetlands > Peat | place: Sweden: Abisko, Stordalen Mire... | reverse complement strand
CCTTACGGGCTGAAGGCGGAGAGCTTCTATGCCGCCTTCGGGCTGGCTGAGAATACCTTGGCCGTTTCACTGGGCGGTCGCAGTATCGTTGCCGTCAACAAGCGTGCCCTAACCCTCGGAAAAGCCCACATGATTACCGAGGTTTCCGAAATCGACGCCGCCACGCAGATTGTCAGCTGCGGAATACCCCTCCCCGGCATTGACGTCAAAATCGTCGACGCAGAGCAGCACGTATCCCTTAAGCCAGGCCTTGTCGGCGAAATATGGATCGCAGGAAGCGGTAAATGCCTGGGTTACTGGAATAATCCGGAACTGACACTGAAGCAGTTTCGCGCGCGGTTGGTGGACGACAGCCCCTACGACGATGGCCACCTGCGGACCGGCGATATGGGATTCTTCCATAACGGAGAACTCTTCGTTTGCGGCCGCATCAAGGACATGATTATCCTCCGCGGGCAAAATTATTACCCGCAGGATGTCGAGAACGTTGTAGAGAAAGCTTCGGGGCTGATCCGTGCAAGTTGCGTCGCCGCGTTCCAGATTCACGAAGACAGCGAGCCCGCGCTAGCCATCGTTGCCGAAGTAAAGAATCCCAAGGCGCTTCCGGATGCGCGGAAGATTGCCGCCGCTGTCCGGAATTATCTCAACGTGGAGGTGGCGTTGATCTCATTCATCGCACCCCGCGCCATCCCGAGAACCAGTTCGGGCAAGATCATGCGCCACAAGACCAAGCGCATGTGGCTCGAAGGCCAGTTTACCGTCCTCTCTGAATTCTCGCGGGAGAAGGACGCCGGGGTATCCGAGTCCGGCTCTGAAATCCAGTCGTCTTTCGACGAGCTGAAAGCCAGGTACAACCTGACCGGCATGGAAACCTACAACCTGGTCGAAGCCGGGTTGGATTCCCTGGATCTTGTCGTGTTCATGCACGAGCTCAAGGAGCTGCTCAAGGACAAAGGCGCTGAAATGCTGGCCAGGCAGGTTGATATCGGCGTCATTCAGCGTGTCAGCGTAGCCGATCTGTTTCGGCTCGCCGAGCAGTTGGAGAGTGCTCCGGAAGAAGCGCTAGTCATGCTGCGTCATTCCCTTGCGGCTTTCAGAGAAGAGCAGCGCGAAGCAGAAAAGCAGATGATGAGCGACGACAGGAAACTCATCTTCACGCCTCCAGTCCCTGCCCCATTACCCGATAGACCGGTCCTGAATCGTGTACTGCTGACGGGCGGAACCGGTTTCATCGGACCGTTCCTCATCAAGAGTCTGCTGGAGCTGACCCGGGCCAAAGTCTATGTTCTGGTCCGGGCATCCGACGAAGTTCAAGGCATGCAGCGACTGAGAGCAGCGATGGAGTCGATGGGCTCATGCGGGGCCGGGCTGATGCATTTGTTTGAGACTCGCGTGATTCCCGTTTGCGGCGATTTAAGCCAGCGCGAACTTGGTCTGACCCAGGACGGATGGGAGTTCCTCGCCAATGAAATGGACGCGGTGTTCCACAATGGCGCGACCGTCAACTACCTGTTCAACTACGACAGGATGCGCGACGCGAACGTGATCGGAACGAACGAGGTCTTGAGACTGGCATTCGAAGGGCGCCCCAAGGAACTCAACTACGTCTCGACCACATTTATCTTTGGGTGGGCCGTCAAGAGCGTCCTGTATGAGACCGATGGGAACCAGAAAATGGAGCTTCTCGACTTCGGTTACAGCCAGTCCAAGTGGGTTGCGGAAAAGGTGGTAGAAGACGCACGCGACAAGGGACTCTCCGTGCGCATCTTCCGGCCCGCTCTCGTCAGTCCGTCCGTCAGCGGCGGCGGCAACAACTTCGATATCGCCGTTCGCCTGGTTGCGTTCATGGTGAACCACGGCATCGGAGTTGATGCCTTGAACCAGGTTAGTTTCGTTCCCGCGGATGTTGTGGCCAACAATATCGTTGCAATTTCCACCACTTCCGGCACGCAGAATAAGACTTACCACGTGGTGCGGGACGATTATGCCAACATGCTGGACATCACCGGACTCATTACCAAAGCGACCGGGCGGCAGTTCGAAATCTTCAGCATCGCCGATTTCGTTCCCGAGCTGATCCGGAGATGCCGTAAGGAAGATCTTCTCTTTCCACTGCTCGACTTTTTGGTAGGCTCCGTGGACAACATCTCTGCGATGGAGTTCAAGCGCTACGACAGTTCCTCCTACCAAATGGCTCGCGATGCCTCTGCGATGGGGATTCCCGATCCGTCGCTCGAGGATACGGTCAATGGCATTCTGAAATTCATGCATCGCAAGGGAATCATTTCGGTTGCGGCTCGCGAGCACAACACCGTATCTCAGCCGGTCGCGGCGTCGCTGTCCGGCACGCGCCTGGCATGGTCGGATGTATAGCCCCGAACGGATGCATGATTCGCTCCTGCATCTCTAATCTCGAATTGGTTCAGGCGGATATTCCTTCACGCGCGGCGATCCTGTCTGACATGATGAGTCTGATGCATACGCTCCGTTTCTGGATTGCCGCGGTTGTCCTTGCCGCCGTCGTTGCGATTCTTCCGTTCGCTTTTCACGCCGAGAGCCATCTGGAGACCGCAACCCGCGTCGAAGGCAGCCAGGCGGAAACGGTTCGGCAGGATCTGGCCACTCGTTTTCGTTCGCCTTTTGTTGACCGCGTGATCCTGGTCATTACAGGGCTTCCTTCTGCGGATTCCGACCAGGGCAAGCAGGCGTTGGAGACCATGGTCGAACAACTCAGAGACGAACCCGGCGTGTCTGGAGTTGTCTCCTACCTCGATCAGCGCGATCCCATTTTCTTGGGCAAAGGCGGCGGAACGTTCATCCTGATCGGACTCGCGACCGCCGACACCCCCGTGGAATCGCTGGTTCCAAAGCTTCACAGGAAAGCAAATTCTCTTGTAAATCAGTTACGCAGCAGTTATCCAGACGTAAAGCTCGAATTGACGGGCGAACTCCCGCTGAATTTCGACATTCGCAAAGCCAGCGCCGATGACGTGCGGCGCGGTGAGAGCCTGGTGATTCCAGCTACCCTCGTGCTCTTGCTGGTGGCCTTCGGTAGCCTGGTCGCAGCAGTCATTCCACTCGCAGTGGCCCAGCTTGCCATCGCCGCCACTCTGGCGATTACTGGATTAATAGCTCAGCGATTTCACTTGTCGATTCTCGTGCAAAATCTGGCCACCATGCTTGGCCTGGGATTGGGAATCGACTATGCGCTCCTCATGGTCAGCCGCTTCCGAGAAGCGATTTCCGCCGGGCACACCGGATCTGTAGCGTCGGTCATGGCGGCACGCCGCGCAGGCCGGACACTCTTGATCTCAGCCTCGACAGTCGCCATCGGATTCCTGGCGCTCTTGACGGTTCCGATCAGTGAAATCCGTTCTATCGGTGTCGCAGGATTTCTTGTTGCGGCAATCAGCGTGCTGCTGACCAACACCGTCGTCCCCGCAGTGCTGGCGCTCCTCGGTCCGCGGATCGATGCCGGCCGACTGCCCTTTACCCCCGCGCTGGATGCGCATAGGGCCGCGCGCACCGGAGTTCGCTGGAGGCGATGGGGAAAGCTGATTGTGGCTTATCCCTGGCTTGCTCTCTTGCTGGCAGGGGTCCCGCTGCTTCTGCTCGCCTGGCAGGCCACGCGACTCGATACAAGCCTCCCCCGCGGCGACTGGCTTCCCGAAGCCGCGGAATCGGTGCATGCCCTTCACACTTTGGAGCACATGGATCGGGCAGGCGTTGTGTATTCCCTGCGCCTTCTTGTGGAACTGCCCAAGGATTCCATCGCGGGAACCGACGCCGGCTGGAACACAATCGATCGGCTCACCAAGCGACTTGCCGCCGACCCGCGTTGCGCCCGCGTCATCTCCATCACGACCGTTGCCGAAGGCGATCGCTCCTCCCTCACGGACCTCCCGAGCGAATCCCTTCGAACGTTCCTCAGTAGCGACGGAAAGGAGGCATTGCTTGAAGTGCTACCCGCGGCTTCCATGTCCCTGCGCGACCAAGTCGACTGGGTTCGCGAACTCCGCGCGAGCGGAGCCGCGGCTCTCACCGGAGTCCCTGGAGCAACGCTGCGCGTCGGCGGCATTCCCGCGCTCAACGCCGACTATCAGACCATTGTCAACGCCCACATTGTGCCGGTAACGGTGTTTGTAGTAACTGGGACGCTCATCGCCCTTGTGAGTGGATTCCGATCGCTTTTTGTTGCCGTGAAGGCGATCGCCCTGAATCTCCTCTCGGTTGGGGCCTCCTTCGGCGCATTGGTCGTGGTTTTCCAGGAAGGATACGGAAGTGGCTTGCTGGGAGTTCCGGGCGGAACAGGCAGCATATTCCCCCTCGTTCCTATTGTCGCCTTCGCAATCGTCTTCGGACTCAGCATGGATTACGAAGTGTTTTTGGTCGCACGGGTTCTTGAAGCCAGGAGAAGCGGGCTCAGTGAAATGGACGCAATTCCGGAAGGGCTGGCTAGAACCGCGGGCCTCATTACCAGCGCCGCCGCAATCATGATCTTGGTTTTCGCGGCATTCACTTTCGGAAACTTCCTGGTGGTCAAGATGATCGGGTTCACATTGGCCGTAGCCGTTTTGATTGACGCCACACTGGTTCGAATTGTCATCGGCCCCGCACTCCTGCGTCTTGCCGGCGATTGGAACTGGTGGCCTGGAGGGCTCGCTGCGACAAACAAGACGCAGCTGGCGAGCCACAGATGATGCAAGCGGTACGCTCGTTAACAAAACCCGCCATCACTGTCTCAATTTTTCAGGAAGAACAAAATAGTCAAATGGGGAAGGTCAAGCGACGACGCTGCGGTGGTGGAATGGTGGTCCAGTGAGGTGACATTTTTCGCGTGTCTTTCCGCAACCATTGGACGCGACGATGATCGACTCCGGCGACTGATGACGTGTGAGTCGGATAAGTAATGGCAATCGCCGTAGGTTGCGAGATTGAAATTTGCGAGACTTCGCCACACTCGCGATCCTCCTTGGCTGTGGACTGCGGCGCGCGGAACTTACAGCGTTAAGAGTGGAAGATATCCAGCAGCGTGAGGAGCACTGGGTGATCGCCGATCTTGTTCGCAAGGGCGGCCATATACGCACGATACCAGTTCCAGACTGGGTTAAGGCTGCGATCGATTCATGGATGGAGGGCTCCGGCATTGCCGATGGCATTTTGCTTCGGTCAATCAACAAAGCTGGCCGAACCTGGGGTGACGGCTTCAGTCCCAAGGTCATTTGGGGAGTGGTAAAAGAGAAAGCAATGATCTCTGAGATTCCGGCACTCGCGCCACATGACCTCCGCCGCACCTGTGCTCGTCTCTGTCAGGCGGCGGCAAGCTCGAGCAAATCCAGTCCCTTTTAGGACACGTCTCTGTTCAAACCACCGAGCGATACCTCGGATGCAAACAGCGCTTCCGCGATGCGGTCAACGATCGTATCGGCCTGAAACCGGACCAGCATGAGTCTCCTTAGATTGCTGGCCGACTCCTAAAGAACATCAACCGTTCTCCGCAGGTATGACCTGGAATCCGAGTTGTGCAGCTTGCCTACGTAGACGATGTTGTGCGCGGCGAATGGTTTCCTCTTCAGACTTGTGGAAGACAGCTTTGCGAACAGCTCGCTCGGTTTTATAGATGATGGGATCGAATGTTTGGGCCTTGAGTTTGCGGGACCCCTTCTCGTCCGTATAATAGTAGCGGAACTCCCACGCGTATCCGTGGGCCGGGAGGTTTCTTACGCACGCTACCCTACTGATACCGCTGGCTATGGATCTTCATCAGGCCAGCCTCTGTCGTGTTGAAGTGTCCATTTCGGCTTCAATGGTGTTATGTGGTGTTGTCAAGTTTTAAAGATCAATTCAAGTCATTTGCATTAAATAGGTTGCGGGAGTAGTTCAGTGGCAGAACGTCAGCTTCCCAAGCTGAATGTCGCCGGTTCGATCCCGGTCTCCCGCTCCATAAGAGTCAACAGTTTAGAAATCGCTTCAATCCTGGCCCCATTTGTGATGCGCAATACACCTGTTGCAATGCGAGAAACTCCAAGCCGAAAGGTGTAGCGATAGCATATGCTTTCAGCTACTTGTGGGTCTGATGATGGGCTGGTCCATAGAACTGCCCAGAAACCCGCCACGCCGGCATAACGAACGCACCAGCATTGCGAATTTCGAACTTGTCATCCCTAAGGCTATTCATTCCACGCGTCTTAGAAGAAAGCTTCCTGAAGCCGATCTAAAGTAATCGGCATTTTCAGACTGACGAAAGTCGGAGGACGTCTATGCAAAATTTTGGAGCCCTTGAGTTGCAATCACCGGAGCGCGGGCTTACATTTGATTTCGTCAAGCGAACAACAAATCTCTAGGGCTGCCTAAACTAGCTGCGCCAGTTGTGGTGGCAACAAATAGGACTCATCTGCAAGAGGGTATTAGGGAGAGAACTCCGGTCCCTGGTTTTGGACCACATCTGTTTCTAATCGTTTGGCGATCATTGTATAAATTCTTCAGACTGAGGTTGAATCGCTAAGTCAGCATGGCGAAGCCTTGTGCGTCTGCGTATGCGAGCTTGATTAGCTATTTAGCGCCCTTACCGACTCTAGACATTGTTCATCGTTGCTTGCCCGGCGGTATGGGTGATGAGACACCAGGTCCTTTCGCAGGATTGAATTCAACCTCCTCTGTGGCGAAAGCATCTGGAAACGCGTCAGTTCGAATCATTTCTCCTGGCATATATAACACTGACTGGGTCTGGAAGAACAGGAAAGGTATGCGGGGCGTCCTCTCGCAGTTTCCGACTTACCTTCATGCTCCCGTGAGTTCCTGTACCCCGTACACCGGGTGAGCCTCGGGCGGTGAATGAACTGACGCTGGAGCGCAGCTGAGTCAGGAGCTACGAGCACCCAGCATAGGCGATTGGAACGCCGCCGAATTAAATCTCCATTCGTTACCCGGATGTCGGGCTGTGAGAAGTAATTCCCATCATTCGGGTAACTCGACGTCATTCATTCAATCTGAACCTGAGGCGATATCCGTTTATGATCCGGAAGCTGTCCTTTGCCATATTGCTGTCCTGTACGCTTAGTCCGGGGCAGTCTCCGTTGACAACCCAAGGCAGCTCGATGCCGCCGCCTTCTGGCAACGGATCTGCAGGCTCCATGCAAGTACCTTTCGGCTTTTCTACAGAGTCGTCCTCCAGCCAGCTTTCACAAGCCGCCCCAGTGGCGACCACAGCTCAGGGCGGCGCCAAGTCTAAAGCTCGCGATACCGTCAAAGATACGGCCGACGAGGATGCCCATGTGGCGAATCCAAAACCGACGAGAACTGTAAATCCCATAACCGCGCGCTCCGATTTCGAGCGGTTCGCTGAGGACGCCGTTGGCCGCCCACTCTCGGTGTATGGCAGGCAACTCTTTGACGAGGTTCCTTCAACTTTTGCCCCCATGGATAACGTTCCTGTCCCAGCGGATTATGCGATTGGGCCAGGCGACGAACTGCTGATCCGGGTTTGGGGAAAGGTCGATCTTGAAGCCGATGTCACGGTAGATAGGAACGGACAGATCTCAATCCCGAAAGTAGGAATTTTAAATGTTGTGGGTTTACGTTACGAGCAATTGAACGGCTTTCTGCGCGCCGCCGTGGGTACAATCTACAAAGGTTTTGAACTGAATGTCACGATGGGCCATCTTCGCTCGATGCAGATTTTTGTACTAGGGAGCACCCGCCAACCTGGAGCGTACACCGTCAGCTCTCTCAGCACGTTAGTTGACGCGCTTTTTGCCTCGGGGGGACCATCAGCCACCGGTACCATGCGGCATATTCAGTTGCGGCGAGGCGGCCTCCTGCTGTCCGAATTTGATGTATACGATTTATTGCGGAAAGGCGACAAATCTCATGACGTCCAGTTGATTCCCGGAGATGTCATTTATATACCTGTCATCGGTCCCCAGATCGCTATTGCCGGGAGCGTCAACGAACCTGGTATCTTTGAACTAAAGGGCGAGACGAATATCTCTTCTGTCTTGGCGGAAGCCGGCGGCCTGACCGTTCTCGCTACAACCGAGCGCGCTCTTCTCGAACGCATCGTGGACCGACAGAGGCGGCGTGTCGACGAGTTTCCACTGGATGCATCGGGTCTTCAACGAATACTCGAGGACGGCGATCTTCTAAAAATCTCCCCCATATCCTCTAAGTTTGAAAATGCCGTGATGATTCGGGGCAACGTTGTGTCTCCTGGACGGTTCCCTTGGCACGAAGGAATGCATGTGTCGGATTTGATTCCGTCTCGAGCTGCCTTAGTCACTAATGAACATTGGAACCAGCAAAACCACCTGGCCGATGAGCGGCACACAAACATGATGACGGACATCGCTCTGACCAATGCGGAAATTAACTGGGACTATGCGGCGATTGAGCGGTTAGACGAGCACGATCTAAGTACCCGCCTTATAACGTTTAATCTGGGGAATGCAATCGACAACCAGACATCGTCCGACGACCAAGTGCTGAAGATCGGCGACATAATCACTGTCTTCTCTAGAAAAGATCTTCCTCTGCCGATGGAAAAGCACCAATCCATTGTTCAGATAGGCGGAGAGGTCAACGCACCGGGCATATACCGAATTGATCCAGGAGAAACCTTGCGACAACTGGTGCAGCGCGCCGGCGGACTTACCCCGCACTCCTACCTCTTCGCCGCGCAGTTGACTCGTGTCTCGGCCCGTGAAATCCAGAAAGCCCAACTTGAAATCGAGGTCAATCGCCTCCAAAGGGAACTTACGGCGCATTATGCGGCGAAAAGCTCAGCACCTATGAATGGCTCTACAACCGGGGGCGTGGCTGGATCGGTCACGGAAGACCAAGCAAAGCTTGGTACGGAACAGGCTCTCATCTCCAATCTCGCAAATGTACATCCAACGGGCCGCGTTGTCCTGGGCATAAGACCGGCCGCTCAATCGTTGGAAGAGATTCCGGATTTTCCGTTAGAAGATGGCGATACCTTCAATATTCCGCAAAAACTCGCAACCGTTCACGTGTTAGGAGAGGTATACAACGAAGCCACACTTCGCTACAACGCTGGAAAGCGCCTGAGCGCATACTTGAACGATACTGGGGGAGCCACTCGAATGGCGGACATCAAACGAACATTCCTCATTCGCGCCGACGGCACGGTTGTCAGCCGACAGACACATTTCAGCTATTTTTCAGTCAGGTTCGAAAATATAGCACTCATGCCGGGTGATGCGATCATTGTTCCTCCCAAGCTCAAAGCGCCGGGTGGATTCATGGAGAACCTGCCTGCCATAACGCAGATTCTCTCTCAAACCGCCATGACCGGCGCAATGATAAGCCTGGTTATGTAGTTATGGAGCAACAATGGCTCAACTAGAGTCACTCAGTAGTGCCGCTATAACTGCGACGGAAGAAACGTTTGCTGACCAAGACCCGAAGGCCGCAGTGTCACTAACTAACATAGTGGATATGCTCACGCAATTAGCCCTTCGCAGATGGCTTATTGTCACTATGACGGGAACCGGCATTCTGACTGGCCTAATTCTGAGTTTTATTCTGCCTGTTCGATACACAGCGGTCGCTAAAATTATGCCGCCAAAACAGACTCAATCGACCACCACCTTTCTAAGTGCCCAAGTTGGAATGGGATCATTGGCTGATGCGGCGGCAGGGGGAGGTTCGATCTTAGGGTCTCCAAACGCCATCTTTATAGGGTTGCTGAAATCTCGGCCCATTGCGGATGCGATCATCAACGAATTCGACTTGTCAAAGTCTTATCACTCCAAAGACATGACTGGAGCTCGAAAAACTCTCGAGGACAACACACATGTCGTCTCTGAGAAAAGCACTCTCATTTCCATATCCGTTACTGACCGAGACAAGCAGCGCGCAGCCGACATGGCAAATGCTTACACGGATCAATTGCGCATACTCACCAAGACGATCTCAGTTACAGAAGCCTCCAGGAGACGGCTATTTTTTCAAGAGCAATTGAAGGGACAGAAGGACGTCTTAGCTGCTGCCGAGCTCGCTTTTCAGCAGGTACAGCAAAGCAAGGGCCTTGTCCACCTGGATTCCCAAACAGGTGTCATCATTGGTAGCCTCGCTGCGCTTCACGGCCAGATAGCGGCAAAGGAGGTAGCCCTGCAGGCGCAACGGTCATACTCGACCGAGCACAATCCCGAGGTGCAGTTGGCGGAGCGCGAGCTCGGGACGATGAAAGAAGAGGCAGCTCAACTTGAAAACCATAGTCAATCTACAGGGTATTCCGATATGGGTCTTAAAGACGTGCCGAAGGCGGGTTTGGACTACCTTCACGCCGAGCGAGAGCTACAATACCAGCAGTCCTTCTTTGATACATTGCTCAGGCAGTATGAAGCGGCCCGGCTGGATGAAGCCAAAGAAGCTGCCGTTATTCAAGTCGTTGAATCCGCTATCCAGCCGGATCGCAAGTCAACTCCAACTCGCGTAAATATTCTAACCCTCTCTACATTGATTGGCTTTCTGCTGGGATGTATCCTCGCGTGGCTGTCACACTGGATCGACATCGAGTTATCGGACCCCGAAAAGGCACATGCGATCCGTGGACTCAAAGACGTGCTCCTTGGAACAACGCCATTGGGCTGACGCAGAATTGTGAGGCCACTGGAAATCGCTCGCTGCTTTCCAGCCAAAGAAACAGATGGATTTGGCAGCAATCCGATAGACCAGGAACTCGGCTGAGATCTCTTGTGACTGCCAATCCTTAAACGCTAAGGAGACATACACTCTATGGGGAGCTTCGCGTATGATTCATCGTTCTACGGGACCTATGCTCAAGTATCGATCAACTCCGCAAGGGAGGTTCTGGCTGTTGTGCAGAGTGCTGTCAATCCCAGGAGTGTTGTCGATGTAGGATGCGGGGTGGGTACATGGCTGAGTGTCTGGAGGGACTTGGGCATAGACGATATTGAAGGGATTGACGGCGCATACGTCAAACGGAAGGATCTCCTGATTTCCCCCGATCGATTCAGGGCGATGGATTTAGAAGTTCCCACGAAGTTGACTCGCCACTTTGATCTCGTGCAGTCACTCGAAGTTGCTGAACATTTGCCCCAGCGATCTGCTGATTCATTTATTTCGTTTCTTTGTTCACTCGGTCCCGTGGTGCTGTTCAGCGCCGCCATCCCTTACCAGGGCGGGACTAGTCACATTAACGAGCAATGGCCCGAGTATTGGGCCGCATTATTCTTAAGACAAGGCTATCTACCGGTAGATATTATCCGCGATCATGTATGGGACAATCCTAACGTTGCCTACTACTACGCTCAGAACACCTTCCTGTTTGTGCACTCCGACCGTTTCGAAACACTGGGGAACAACCTTAGAGAGAGCCCACTGGTGCCGATGTGCAATGCGCTATCACGCGTCCATCCGAGAAAGTGGTGCGAGCGGAATCGCGAGTGTCTGCCACTTGAGAGTCTCATTAAGATGTTGCCGCTAAGCAGTTGGCACTTTGCATTGAGGGCGCTTCATGGAACGCACAAAGCGTTATCAAGATCTTGGGCGCACACTAAGGGATCATAAGGCTTGGCGTTGATAGCGTGGGGCTAATCGAGCACGAACTGCCCCGAACTTGTATCCGCAGCGAGGACGAGCAATCTTTGAAGCCGATAGTTGCAACCTGGATTGTTCAGGATTCGGATGAGGAAGCAAGTTTTTATCCCCAGACCGGGATGAAATCATCTGCAAGCCCGCGCGTCTATGAAATGTACTGGCGCTGTGTTGCATGCTTCTTCGCCACGGCTTTTCGCGTCACAGGCAATACTTATAGATTCGTACTGTACACATCGGTCGAGTCGATTCCCGCTAGACTTCAAGGCGTTTTGGAGGATTGCGGAGTCCACGTAGAACAACTTTCGTCGAAGCACTTACCGCCAAAAGGTTATTTTGGTCAGTGGAGGAATCAATTCTACATCCTCGATATCATCCAACACATGACGGCGAGAGACCGTATCGCCGACTGCCTCGTGCTTGACTCAGATTGCCTTTTCGTTTCCAGCATCGAGACCCTTTTTGAACGAGTGGTAACCGAAGGCGTACTTACCTATAATGTGGGGTTGCCAGCCGACGAAATCATCAACGGCCTTACGCGCATTCAAATGCGAGACCTTTTCGGATCGTTGCGGGGGAAGAGCTTGGCGACTCCGCCGCAATATTTTGGGGGTGAGATCTTCACGGCAAACGCGTCTGCATTGCTCAGGTTCAACGCAGAGATCGAACCCTTATGGAATGAGTGCCTGCATAGAGCCTCGAGAGGAGAAGCGAAGCTTAACGAAGAAGCTCACTTTCTCAGCTATCTATATCTCAAGTTCTGTTACAAGGACGGGACTGCCAATGACTTCATTAAACGAATCTGGACGCAGCGACGCTACCGGACAGGAACTGAATCAGATCTCATGCTTCCGATTTGGCATGTGCCGGCAGAAAAGCGCTTTGGGTTCCGCGATCTGTATCCGCGTGTACTAGATCGTGGTTCATGGTTTTGGAGCCTACCTGTGGATCACACTTGGAAATCGCACATTGCGTCGTTGATGGGAATTCCGAGCCCTGCCATGGGGAAGATGACTAAGGACCTGGTGCGCAGCGTCTGGGGTAGGCTTACCAAACGCGCCTGATTCCGCCCTGTGCAATTGCGGGGCGGCCGCCCTTCGCACAGAACACATTTAGAAGCTGGACTTTGCTCCGGTGGGCCTCAAATCCCGTCTGAGTAGAAGACAATACGATTGCGTTTCCTAGATAGGTGGTCCGCCCCGCACTATCCATTCACCAAAGGCTCTTCTTGCGCGAGTGCCGAGAAGAATTGGCGTTACAGACTGAGTTCTTGCCTCTTGGCGCAGCCCCTGTTGCTTTTGTTTGGTGCCCGCTTCAAGAAGTATTGGATGAATAGAATTGAAGTTAGAGGGCAAAAGGTAGTATCCGATGGGTGAGGCCAATAATTATCCTGAGGTGCGTTGGCAAACGGCGACAAGTAGTGACCACCGGCGGGTGCGGCAACAACGGATGACTCTGGCTTGGGGTACCTCTCTTCTTTCCAAAGCGGCCACTGTTGGAGTTCAGGTGTTGGCCGTACCTCTTGTTTATCGTGCCCTTGGCGACACGGGCTATGCCGCATACGCCGCCGTAACCGCCTCCGCAGGCCTGGTAGGTGTTCTGAATCTCGGGATAGGCGGTTCCCTGGTCACACCAATCTCCGACGCTGCCGCTAAATCCGATTTGCGCAGGCAGGCTATACTTGTCCAAGCAGGTCTTGGCCCGTTAATTCTCTTGTGCCTCCTCGGATCGTTAGTGGTAATTCCGACGGTGGCTCTCTTGCCGCTGAGCACATTATTTGGAAAGGTCGGCATCGGCGATTCTTGGGATCTGCGGGCTGCCGCGCTAATTGCAGTCTCGGCAACTCTGGCAACCATTCCCCTATCCGCAGTCAGCTTCCTTCGGCAGGCATATCAGGAGATGCACATAAGCAACCTGATAGGGGCAGCCTCCAATGCTCTTGTATGTCTTGCGCTATTTCTCGTTGTAACGCGGTCGACGATGGTTGCTGCGTTCGTAGCGGTCTTCGTGCTTATCCCACTCGGCTCCAATGTTTTTAATCTTGGATTGCTGTTGTCGCAGCGCAGGTTCCTGCTTCGGCGTGAAGGAAGAAAAGTCTTTCATGGCAGTCGCCAATTGCTTTCTGACGGCGTCCGATTCCTTGGCGCCGCATTCGCCAATGTCCTGGTGTTTCAGTGGCCAGTATATTGGATCGCCAGGACATTGCCCGCCTCTACCAGTTCCTTGTTCGCCGTATGTGTTCAAGCCACCGTCCTTCCTCTAGGTTTCGTATTCGGATTTCTGCAGCCCCTGTGGCCGTCTACTGCAGATGCATTGGCAAGGGCCGACCATCGTTGGTTGAACATCCAGATGAGAAGGGCCCGCGCGGTGAGCGTCCTGGCCGGTAGTTTTGCATTTCTTATCTTCTTCCTTTTCGGAGAGGAACTTATCCATTTGTGGCTGAGAAAGCCTGTGAAGCTAACTCGTTCTGTGTGTGGACTGATGGGAGCCTACATCCTCCTGGCTATTTGGGAGTACTTTCATTTCATCATCGCCATGGGCCTCGGT
>Ga0302319_10015495_pt1 | contig 14129 bp, 10 predicted proteins | sample Bog_T0_2_FD_203319 | JGI IMG/M metagenome (GOLD analysis project Ga0302319, IMG submission 203319) | Peat permafrost microbial communities from Stordalen Mire near Abisko, Sweden - Bog_T0_2 | ecosystem: Environmental > Terrestrial > Soil > Wetlands > Peat | place: Sweden: Abisko, Stordalen Mire... | reverse complement strand
GACTTTCCGGAGTTCATGCCCGGCTGGCAGCGTTGGGATGAGCGCGCGTTCCATCCGGACAAGGACGGCGTGATGCGGCCCTTCGCAGAGCTGTGGCCCCAGGGCCATGCGCCGCGGCTGCTGATGGCGGCGATCCATGTGGTGCGGCTGGGCGCGGTGCGCGGCGTCTCAGCTCCGCTGAGCCTGGCGTTTCCGGGTGTGAACAACCTGGACTCGCGGCTGGGCATCGAGCTGAGCGCGGAATAAGCACCCTGCGCTGTCATCAGAACACTGTCCCGAATTGAACAGTCCTCCCATAGTGGTGCGCGAGGGCACGGTGCCCCTAAAGGGGTACTGACGCGCAGAGGTCTTCGTTGTGTACTAACTCCAGCGAACAGTAAACGGGAATTAGGGCTGCCTTCCAAATGAAGGCAGCCCCCTTTTTTTGTTGTGACCTTTCAAGTCGGATGCGCGTGCGAAATTCAGCCCTCGGGCTGGGGTTCGATGCTCTGTACTTCGCGGATGTCGATGTACTCGTCGGTGAAGGGGCGCTTGAAGAAGGTGGTCCAGAGGTAGTTGATGGAATAGCGCGCGGCCATGGTCAACATGCCCTCGTTCTTCAGGCGGCGGGCGGAGGAGAACATCTTGAGGTCGAAGGTGAAGCGGACCTCGCCGACGTCGTGCAGGCGGCGCGCGATGTCGGTGTCCTCGCCGTAGAAGCTGATGGCGGTGTTGAAGCCGCCGATGGCCTCCAGCGCGGCGCGGCTGGTGACGAAGTTGCCGCCCTGCACCATGGAGCCCACACGCAGGACGTAGCGGTTGATGATGTAGGTGGTCCACGCGGTGAGGTAGAAGATGTGGACCAACACGCGCTGGCGCGGCGTTAGGTCGTAGTAGTGCACCGGCCCGGAGAGCGCGGCGAGCGGACGCTTGCCGGGGGATTGGCGGGTGGTGATGGCGTCCTCGGCGAAGGTAGTGAGCACCTGCGCGACCCAGCCGGGGGTGAGGCGGGAGTCGGAGTCGACGTTGGCGATGAGTTCGCCGCTGCTGGCGGCGAAGCCGGCCTGGCGCGCGAAGGTGAGCCCCTTGCGCGGCTCGTCGACGACGGTCACGCCGGGATAGCCGAGCGCGACCTCGCGGGTGCGGTCGGTACTGGCGTTGTTGACTACGATGATCTCGGTCTGGCCAGGGTAGGCGGCGGTCTGGCTGAGGATGGAGTCGAGACAGGCCGGAAGATAGGCCTCCTCGTTGTACGCGGGTACGACGAAACTCAGGCGCATAGGTTCACTCTATTGAAGCAATGTTGCAGTTTGCTGAATTTAGGGGCAGGAAGTACCTAGTTGGCTTCCACTCCGTGTTGCGGGGCCCGAATCCGGCGAAACGAAGTCGCTGGGTAGTATGGATGTCCGCAGGCCGGGGATGGATTCCTGAAATGTTGTTTCCCCGCGCTTCGGGTCTTTGTAGCCGGTCAGACGGCGGGACGAGCCGTCCAGCGCTCCTTCAGGTTGAGAAAGCGTGACTCGTAGAATCGGAAGCTGAGCCATGAGATCAACAGCGTAGCGCACAGGGCCACCAGAATGGTGCAGAGCATGGGATTGGCAGCCACGAATCGAATGTGAAGGCCCAGGTGGGCGACGAAGTAGATGTAGGAGTGGTGAGGGATGTCATGAAAGACATAGGCTCCGTAGCTGATACGGCCCAGCCAGCGCAGGGCGCGAACTCGAAGCAGGCGGTAGACGAGTCCCGCGGGGTTGAGGGCGCAGAGGATCAAGGAGGCGGAGAAGATATTGATGAAGGTGAGTCCGCCGGTCAACATCCAGGAGGGATAGCGATAGCCAAAGGCCCAATCCGGCATGGATTGGCGCACGGTGACGGCCAGATAGACGACCGCAACCACAGCGCACAGCCATGCGACGATGCGGGCGACGGCGAGCAGCCTTCCGCGGTGCACGCCGCGCCACAACAGGGCGATGAGCCCGCCCAGCAGCAGAGAGTCAAGCTGGAAAGGCGTGATGCGGTAGAGCATCTCGGCCTGCAGCATCCAGGCCGGCGCGGTATGTTGCGCCAGCTCACGCAGCAGCGGCACTACGACCACCGTGATGCCGCAGACCCAGATCAGCGCGCGGCGGCTGCGTGTTAGGAAGACGATCGCCGGCCAGAAGAGATAGAACTGCTCTTCCACGCAGATTGACCAGAAGTGGCCGATAAAGGCGAAGACCGGAAAGCGGGCGCTATAGAGATGGCCGAAGGCACTGACTGCCTGCGGAGAGTTGATGACCATCACCTGCGGCGAACGAAGGATGAGGAAGTTGCCGAGGTAGAGCGGCCATGCCAGCCAGGACAGCGTCCATTGCCAATGGAGGATGGGCGCGAGCAGCAGAAGGACCAGGAAGACCGCGTAGTAGAGCGGAAAGATGCGCAGCGTGCGGCGGATGTAGAAGTTGCGCGCGCGACAGGGATCGCCGCGGGAGTCGAAGAGGATGCCGGTAATCAGAAAGCCGGAGAGGACGAAGAAGATGTTGACGCCTGCGAAGCCCCAGGGCAGCGCGGCATAGTGCGTGAAGAACACCAGCAGAAATGCGACGGCGCGCAGGCCGTCCAGAGCCGGAAAGAACAGCCGGTTCTCCGGTTGGGTGTGCGCCGTGTTGCCGGTGACAATCAGTTGGTCGGCGGTCAAGGCAAGTCCTAACTATGTGGGTCAAGATAGCACTTAATCAGGCACGCCTTGCCTGGAAATCAATGCAGAGAAGCTGCCTCCCATACACTTAGTCCCATGCTGCGTAGCCTCAAGCTCGTGTGGCGCACTGCACTCGCCCTCACCTTTGCGGGCCTGACACTGGCGCCCTTCGCGCAGCAGCAGCGCATGGGAGAAGGCTGGCCAACTTATGGCGGCGATCCCGGCGGCACGCGCTTTTCGCAGTCGGCGCAGATAACGCGCAGCAACCTCAGTCAGCTGCATCCGGTATGGACGTTTCACACCCATGCGCTGGACCGCGATCCCGGCGACAGGGTGTTTCCGTCGTTTGAAGACACGCCGGTGCTCTCCGGCGATACGCTGTTCGTGACCTCGCCGTTCAACCTGGTCTTTGCGCTGGATGCGCGCACCGGCGTGGAGCGCTGGCGCTTCGATCCGAAGATTGCGAAGCAGCGATCGGGAGGCATCGTCGCCTCGCGCGGCGTGGCGCTGTGGCCGCTGGGTGCGGATGGGAACGCGGAGGCCGGGTTCTGCTCGCAGCGGGTCTTTGAGGGCACGCTGGACGCGCGGCTGATGGCGCTCGATGCGCGCACCGGGCAGCCTTGCCGGGACTTCGGGGACAACGGCAGCGTGGACCTGCGCCAGGACATCCACTTTCAGAACATCGGCTCGTATGGCATGACCTCGCCGCCCACGGTGGTGGGCAATGTGGTGATCTGCGGCAGCGTGGTGGGCGACAACCAGCAGGTGGATGAGGAGTCCGGCGCGGTGCGCGGCTATGATGCGGTGACCGGCAAAAAGCTGTGGCAGTGGGAGCCGCTGCCGTGGGCGGAGCAGCAGAAGGTGCGCACCGGAGCCGGCAACACGTGGGGCGTGATCTCGGCCGACCCCGCTCTGGGGATGGTGTATCTGCCCACGGGCAGCGCCGCGCCGGATATCTACGGCGGCATGCGGCCCGGAGACGACCGCGATGCGAACTCCGTGGTGGCGCTGGACGCGGCGACCGGCAGGAAGGTGTGGGCGTTCCAGGTGGTACACCACGATGTATGGGACTACGACATTGCTTCCGAGCCGATTCTGTTTACGTGGCGTGGCAACACGCCAGCAATCGCCGTGACGACGAAGATGGGGATGATCTTTCTTCTCGACCGCCGCACGGGACAGCCGCTCGTCCCTGTAGCAGAGCGCGCGGTGCCGCAGGGCGGCGCGCCGGGCGAGCAGCTCTCGCCGACACAGCCGTTCCAGAATGTGCCCACGCTGGCGCCGCTGGCGATGCAGGATCTCCCCGGTTCCACCTATCGCCGCTCCGCTGCGGACGATGCGATCTGCCGCAAGCAGTTTGCGGAGCTGCGCTACGACGGCATCTATACGCCGCCGACGCTGGGTGGGAGCATTGCCTTTCCGGGAAACCTGGGCGGGGTAAACTGGGGCGGCGCGGCGCTCGATCCGTCCACCGGGATCTTGTACGCGGATACCAACCGGCTCGCGTCGGCCACGCGGCTGGTGCCGCGGCACAGCTGGGAGATCTACAGCGGCTACCTGGAGGACGGGATCTTCAGCGTGTATCTGTGGGTGGGACTGGTCGCCGCGGCGCTGGTTGCGGACTCGTTGCGGCGGCGACGGGTGCGGGCCGGCTGGGCCACGCTGACGATTGTGCTGGCGTGCGCGGGCGTGTTTGGCGGCAGTGCGATCCACGACCACTTCTCGCCGCCGCCGAAGGTGCTGGCGCTCGATCACTTCGGGTATGAGCTCTCGCCGCAGCGCAAGTCGCCGTATTACGTGGAACGGCATCCGTTGCAGGATGGCAGCGGCTTCAACTGTGCACCGGCGCCGTGGGGGGCCATCACCGCGGTGAACCTGAACACCTTGACCACGGTGTGGGAGAAGCCGCTGGGCACGATGATTGCTGGGCAGACGACCGGCGTAGTGAATTTCGGCGGGCCGATTGTGACGGCGTCCGGGCTGGTGTTCACCGCGGCGGCGGAGGACCCGTGGTTGCGGGTCTTCGACGCGGCCACGGGCGAGGAGCTGCGCAAGCTGGCGCTGCCGCTGCCGGGCGTCGCCACGCCGATGACCTACACGCTGGACGGAAGGCAGTATGTCGTCATCGCGGCGGGCGGCCACGGCGATGGCTCTGCGCTCGGGGACGAGATGATCGCCTTTGGGGTCAACTGATGTTCCGCGCTGCTTTCGCCACGCCAGCTACTATGAATGCTGGAACCGAGGGTCGAACACCAAGATGTCGCAGACAAAGTCGTTAATCGTGGGCGCGTCCGGGCAGGTGGGAACGCAGATGCTGGGCGCGCTGGGGGAGCGGGCTCTGCCCACCTCGCGCGTCGTACGAGATAGCTGGCTGGTGCTGGATGTGGCGGAGCTCGCCGAGGCGGCGCAGGCCGCGGCGCTGCTGGATGCGCAGGAACTCGACGCCATCTACTGCGTGGGCGGCATGACCTGGGTGGACGGCTGCGAGAAGCATCCGGAGCTGGCGCAGCGCACCAACGCGCGCGGACCGGGCGTGCTGGCAGAGTATGCGCGGCGGCGCGGCGTGCCCTATGTCTTCTTCTCCACGGACTACGTCTTTGACGGAGCGAAGGAGCATCCCGGGCCGTATGCCGAGGACGCGCCGCCGCATCCGTTGAGCGTCTATGGCGCGACCAAGCTGGAGGGCGAACGGCGCGTGCTGGAGGCCTATCCTGAGGCGCTGGTACTGCGCACCACGTGGGTCTACGGAGCGGATGCGCGGCAGATGAACTCTCTCTACAGCATGATGCGCAGCCTGGCCGCGGGCAAGGCGATGCCGGTCCCGGTGGACCAGTTATCGACGCCGACCTACAACCGCGACCTGGTGCGCGCGGCGCTGGCGCTGGTGGAGGCGCGCGCAGCGGGGTTGTTCCACGTGGCCGGGCCGGAGCTGCTGGGGCGCTTGGAGTTTCTGCAGCGGGTGGCGCTGGCGCTGGGGCTGGAGGCGCAGCTGCTGGAGAGCGTGGCGACGGCGGAACTGCTGCAGCCGGCGGCGCGGCCGCTGGACTCGGGACTGGCGATTGGGAAGCTCACGACGCAGTATCCGCAGCTGCGCATGCGAACGCCGGCAGAGGCGTTGGAAGATTGCGGCGCGGACCTGCGCGACTTTCTCCTCCATTTGTCGGGCAACGCAACGACGACTGTTTAAAACCACCCGACGACATTGCCAGTATCAGGCCGCAGGACCAAGCTTGTAATCCTGATGTTGCAAAGGGGCTGCTTCCTCGGGCACAGTCATTTCCTGGCCGTCCGGCACAGACCGAGTCTGAAACAGCCCTTGAGGTGCGAGAACCGCCTTCAGGCGAAGGAACGGCGCTTCTAAGTACCGGAAGCTGAGCCATGCTGCTCCTACCGTGCCAGCCAAAGCCAGCGGCGGAATCACATATTGCACGTGGTAGTGAATCAGATGAAGGTAGCTCTGGGCGAGGAAGCCACTCGGAATGGCGTGCAACGCGTACATGCCATAACTAATCCTGCCCAAGAACACCAGGACACGCTGCTGTAGCCAGCGTGCAACGTATGTGAGCGGGTCAAGAGCCAATACGATCAAGGCTCCAGCCGTGACAGCGATGAACGTGTAGCCAAAAGTATTTACGTAGGTATCGCTGACGCTGATTATGTTGTGTGGCTTGGTCACGATCCAGCCCAGGGCAAACATTGCAGGCACGGTCGCGACGGTAGCGTAGGCGATGCGGCGTATGGAAAGTGTTGGCAAGGAGGTACCGCGCAACCACAGTCCGATGGCCGCGCCTACGAACAAGGAATCCACGCGGAATGGTGTCCCGTAGTAAAGCGCACCTAGAGGTACCAGGTCAGGGTGATAATGAGCGTATCCTAGGCGCAGCAGGAGCACGACAAAGATAATGCCAAGACTGATGCGGAGCAGGACGAGCCTCGAACGCACGAGCCAGACTACCGCCGGCCAGACCAGATAAAACTGTTCCTCTACACACAGCGACCAGAAGGCTCCAACCACGATGCTGCGGGGCTCTCCGCCTGGATGCCTAGGTGGCAGGAGCAGAAGGCCGGGATTCGGATGAAGATGACGATACGCTCCCAGATAGAACAGATTTCCAAAATAGCCTGCGAGAGCAGCGTTATATCGGTTCCATGCGATATGCAAGACTGGCGTTAGTAGTAATGCTGCGATCCACACTCCATAAAACAGCGGGAAGATGCGCAACACTCGGCGGATATAAAAGTTTTTGAAAAAGTGTTCACTTCGTAACGTGTCGTAAAGGATGCCTGTAATTAGAAATCCGGACAGCACAAAGAATAAATCGACGCCCACCCATCCCCAATCGAAAAGTCGGCTTAGATAAGGAATGTAGATGGTACCGGAGCCGTAGTGAACCAGGAACACCATGAGGAAGGCCACTGCGCGAAGACCGTCGAGTGCGGGATAGAAAGGGCGCAGTAACGGTGAGGACGGGAGTTCTTGCGGATGGGTGCTCATCAAATCTCCAAATATGCGGATGGGCTGATACGCATAGAAAAGAGATTCAAAATGGAGAATCCAGGTGAATTCACAATGCAGGCCCATGTCACAAGGTGGTCCCAAGGCAGTGAGGTGAGATACAGCCACCTTTCAAAAGTCAGATGCAGCTACTTTTCAAAAGGTTGATTCCTATAGAAACCAAAAAGTCAGGGCGCGCCTTGAAGGCACGCCCTGACTTTTTCTGACTATAGGACCCACTGGTCTACAGGTCCTTTACACCATCGACAAACGCTTTGAGTTTGCGCGAGCGGCTGGGATGCCGCAGCTTGCGCAGGGCTTTGGCTTCGATCTGCCGGATGCGCTCGCGTGTCACCTGGAAGCTCTGGCCGACCTCTTCGAGCGTGTGCTCAGAGCCGTCTTCGAGGCCGAAGCGCATCTTGATCACGCGCTCTTCGCGCGGGGTCAGAGTGCGCAGCACCTGCGAGGTGTACTCCTTGAGGTTCACGGAGATCACCGCGTCGGACGGCGAGACGGCCATGCGGTCTTCGATGAAGTCGCCGAGGTGCGAATCTTCCTCTTCGCCGATGGGGGTCTCGAGCGAGATGGGCTCCTGCGCGATCTTGAGGACCTTGCGGACCTTCGCGACGGGGATGTCCATGCGCTTGGCGATCTCTTCGGACGAGGCTTCGCGGCCCAGCTCCTGCACCAGCTGACGCGAGGTGCGGATGAGCTTGTTGATGGTCTCGATCATGTGCACCGGGATGCGGATAGTGCGGGCCTGGTCCGCGATGGCGCGGGTGATGGCCTGGCGAATCCACCAGGTGGCGTAGGTCGAGAACTTGTAGCCGCGGCGGTACTCGAACTTGTCCACGGCCTTCATCAGGCCGATGTTGCCCTCCTGAATCAGGTCGAGGAACTGCAGGCCGCGGTTGGTGTATTTCTTGGCGATGGAGACGACGAGGCGCAGGTTCGCTTCAATAAGCTCGCGCTTAGCCTTTTCGGCGTCCATGTCGCCCTGGATGATCTCGCGCTGGGTGCGCTTCAGGTCGGTGAGCGAGATGCCGGCATCGGTCTCCACGCGTTCGAGGTCCACGCGGCAGTTCTTCTGCTGGCGGCGGTACTCCTTCTTGAGCTCTTCGGAGCGCGAGGCCTCAAACTTGGCGTCGAGCGACTTAATCTGGCGCTCCAGCGTGCGCATGGAGTCGACGGTCTTGTTCACCTTGTCGAGCAGGCGCTTCTTCTCGGCGTTGGTGTACTTCAGCTCGCGGACGATGCGCGAGACGCGGACGTTCTCGCGGCCCATCAGCCACAGGTTCTTGCGCACAAAGCGGGCCTTGGCCTTGGCGTCCTTGCCTACGGGCGACTCAGACTTGGCGAAGTACTCGGTGGCCTTCTTCTGGTGCTGCACCAGCTTATCGGTGCGGGCCACGGTGGACTTCACGCGCGCGGTGAGGATCTCTTCGGTGAGCTCCTCCTCGTCGAAGGTGACCACCTCCTTGATGTTGCGCACGCCGCGCTTCAGGTCCTCGCCCAGGCCGACGATCTCGCGGATGACGATGGAGGAGCGCGAAATGGCCTTCATCACGCGCATCTGGCCGCGCTCAATGCGCTTGGCAATCTCCACTTCGCCCTCGCGGGTGAGCAGAGGCACGGTGCCCATCTCGCGCAGGTACATGCGGACGGGGTCGTTGGTCTTCTCCAGCGTGCCGGGGGAGAGGTCAAGTTCGACGTCGTCGGACTCTTCGCCGCTCTCGTTGTCAGTCTCTTCGGGCGCGGCGCCGCGGCGGGCCTCGGCGAGCACGTCGATGCCCTGGGTGTTGATAGTGGTCATCAGGTCATCGAGTTCGTCGGGCGAGGTAATCTCGCCGGGCAGCAGGTCGTTGACCTCACCGTAGGTGAGGTAGCCCTTCTCCTTGCCGGTATCGATGATCCGGTCTACGTCTTCTTCGTACTTATCGAGTTCTTCTGCCACGGTGGCGCTCCTGAGCTGAGACATGCGCAAGGCAGCCTCAGAAAAATTTGTTGGGAACCAGCGCGGTTACGGTTCTGTAAGGGCTGTGGCGCGGAGGCTTCCCTGGGTTGGACGGGTGTCGCCGGGACGGAGGTTGCGGTCAAGGCCGCGGGCGCAGGCAGAAGCAGCATATGACTCGCGTCAGGGAAGGCTTCGCACTCGGAGGCGCACGTCTCCAGCGAACAATAGTGTAGCACTTTGTTAGACGCCGAGAAGCACGGGAAAGATTCTCCGGGCGCCTGCGACGACATCCCCTCGCTTAACCGGGCGAGACAGGCGCGTGGCGGCTACCCCCACCCCCATTTTCCCGTAAAGTCCGCAGCGGATTGAACTTAGCGGTGGACCTGCTGTCTGCTGTCTGTAGACAGCAGACAGTTCAGTCCAGTCAGAATCACAAGCTCTTCGCGAAGATCAGGTCGCTGCACACCTGGTTGCCGACCTGGAAGGTGCGGCTGCCGGCTTCGGAGAAGCCATTGCGGCGGTAGAAGGCGATGGCGCGCTGGTTACCGGCGTGGGTGCCGAGCAGCAGACGGTTGCGGCCGAGTGACTGGGCGTCCGCGATGGCGGCGTTGAGCAGCGCCTGGCCGGGGTGGAGGTTGGGGACGGGGGAGCCGGCGGCGTCCAGCACGGGCGCGGTGCGGAAGCGCGAGAAGAGGTAGATGCGCTTGAGCTCGATGTCGGTGGGCAGCACGGCGAAGGTGGGCAGTTCAGGCGTGGCGAGCATCGCGTAGCCTACGGGCGCGTCGTCACCGGAGGTCGCGAGGGTAATGCGGGTATCGGGAGCATTGAAGTACTTGAGATAGGTTGCTGTGGCGTGATCCCTGGCGCAGTGGGCGACGATGTCTGCGCCGGGCAGCATCCAGGTAAAGGCCTCGAGGAAGGTGGCCGCGCCGACGAGCGCGAGCGCCTCGGCGTCTGCGGGCGTTGCGTGGCGCAGCGTAACGGGCTCCACTGCGCCGGGTTCGAGCGGCGTGGGCGTGGGGACGAGTTGGGGAGCGTTTGCAGGCATTAGGATATGGGGCCGAAGGGGCCGATGAGGTCGGGCGCGACCCAGGCACGGCGCGCGTCGCGGTCCGCGACGACGTCCCAGGAGTAGTACTCGCGGAAGAGGTCGCGGCGGTGTCCGAGGTCGCGGACCGCGATGCGGGCGGCGTCGAAGTCGGTGGCAGGTGCGGCGTCGGCCAGGACGCGGGCGACGACGAGTATCCATAGGCGGGTGAGCGTCTCGTGGTAGCCGGCGGTGTCAGTGTTTTCGCCGCCGACGGACTCGTTAAAGCGGCGGATGGCGGTGCGCAGGCGGTCGAGGGCCTCGACGGGGCCGTGGGTGATGGCGTGCGCGGCAACGGCGACGTGGCCGGCGTGGTTGAACTCGGCGGCCGGCAGCTTAAAGGAGTGGAATGCCAGGATGAAGTCCTGAAAGCGGTCCGGCGAGGCCAGCCACGCGGGCATCACGGCGGAGACAGCCGCGGTATCGGCTTCCGTTTTGGTGAGGTCAAGCGGCATGAGGATTTCCGTGATTTCCATGACTTCTGTTGCCACGATGATAAGGCACAGGCCCCTGCGTCGCGTAGCTTGGAAAGGCTGGGATTTGTTGAGCTGCTAGTTTCGAGTGGGTGAGTTGTGAGTGAGAGCAGGGCCATCACGGCGCAGGAGAAGGACGCGGCGTACGCGCGCATCGCGGCGGAGTTGGCGGAGGACGCGAGCGTGCCGGAGGCGCTGCGTGCGCTCGCCGACGATCCTCGCGTGACGGTGCGGCGCGGCGGGGCGCCGGCGCTAGAGCACGAAGGACGCAAAGCCAGGTGCGTTGTGTACTGGATGCAGCGCGCGCAGCGCGGGCGCGACAACCATGCGCTGGACAAGGCCATCGACGTTGCGAACGCGCTGGGGCTGCCGTGCGTGGCGTACTTTGCCGCGATCCAGAACTTTCCAAACGCGAACCTGCGCCACTATGCGTTCCTGAACCAGGGACTGCCGGAGATCGAGGAGGAGTGCGCGGAGCGCGGTGTGGATTTTGTGATGCGGCGGGCACCGCACGAAGACCACATAAGGTTCTTCGCGGATGTGGACGCCGCAATGGTGATCGGCGATGAGAATCCCATGCGCGCGCCGGAGCAGTGGCGGGTGAGGATCGCGAACGCACTGGGGCGGCAGCGGATTCCCTTCTGGACAGTCGATGCGGATGTGGTGGTGCCGTCCAGGCTGCTGGAGAAGGCGCAGTTCAGCGCGGCGGTGGCGCGGCCGCGGCTGTATCGCGCACTGCCGGAGTTCCTGACGCCGTATCGCAACCCGCACGCGGACATGCCGTGGAAGCAGCCGCGCGGGCTGGCTAAAGATGATGTGCGCACGGATATCACTGCCGGATGGAAGGACTTTGACCGCAGCGTGCTGCCGGTGGAGGCCTGGCAGGGCGGGCATCGGGCGGCGAGGGCGCGGCTGAAGCTGTTCTGCGCGGAGATGCTGGCGAGCTACGACCGCGACCGCAACCACCCGGAGACAGACGGCAGCAGCAAGATGAGTCCGTGGCTGCACTTTGGGCACATCGGGCCGCAGACGATTGCGCTGACCGTGGACGCGGCGGCGAAAACGAACCCAAAGTTGCAGGCGGCGCGCGACAGTTACTTCAACGAGCTGATCGTGTGGCGCGAGCTGGCGGTGAACTTCGTGCGCTATCAGCCGCAGTACGACTCGCCCGCCTGCGCGGACAACTGGGCGCGGCAGACCATCGCCCAGCACGCCCGCGATGAGCGCGAGTGGCTCTACACCCTGCCGCAGCTGGAGCATGCCCAGACGCATGACGAGCTCTGGAACGCAGCGCAGATGCAGATGGTGAAGTACGGCTGGATGCACAACTACCTGCGCATGTACTGGGCCAAGAAGATGCTGGAGTGGACCCCGGACATCGCGACGGCGATGCAGTGGGCGATTCACCTGAACGACAAGTATGAACTCGACGGGCGTGACCCCGGCGGATACGCGGGCGTGGCGTGGTCGATGCTGGGCAAGTTCGACCGTACATGGTTCGACCGGCCGATCTTCGGCAAGATCCGTTACATGTCCGCCGGCAGTACGGGGAAGAAGTTCGCTTCAGAGCTATATATCCAGCAGGTGCGGGCGCTGGCGGAGTAAACGATCCAAACGCACGGGCAAAGGCAAAAGCCTCTAACGCGGAGGACGCGAAGGTTTGCGCGGAGGTCGCAGAGGGAAGCAACTTCAGACTGAAAGCCGTATCAGTATCAGTTAAGCTGAAGACATGAGGCGATTGGTGGTTGGGGTCGTGCTGGGGTGGCTGGCTTTGACGTTGGCGGCGGGCGCGGAGAAGCGTCCGGCGGCCGCAGCCGATGCACGCGTCGGTGTGGTCACACGCGAGTTCACGCCGAAACAGATGCGCAACTGGCGCGGCGCAGAGGGCAAGACGCTGCATTGCGTAATCTGGTATCCAGCGGTGGATACGGCCATCGAGACGCGACAACTCATCGGGCCGCCCGACGCGCCGCTGTTTGAGGCGGGCAGCGCTACCCCGCACGCGCCGTTTGCTCCGGCGCTGGGCAAGTGGTCGCTGATTCTGCTCTCGCACGGCACGGGCGGGAACGCCATGCAGATGGCGTGGCTGGGCACGGCGCTGGCGCGGGCGGGTTTCATCGCGGTGGCGGTGGACCATCCGGGAAACAACTCAGCGACGGATGCACCGCTCACGCCGGAGGGCATGGCGCTGTGGTGGGAGCGCGCCACCGACCTGAGCAACGTGCTGGACGGGATGCTGGCCGACGAGGAGTTCGGAGCGAAGATTGACCCCCGGCTGGTGGCCGCGGCGGGTTTCTCGCTGGGCGGATATACGGCGTTGGAGCTGGCCGGCGCGCGCACGGACATCAGCGCGCTCTTCGACCTATGCCGCAAGAACGACGACAACGCGGTGTGCAACGTGCCGGAGACGCGCGGCATGGGGACGCCGGACGAGATACTGCAGAAGGTGCGCAAGACCAGCGGCGAGAGCCTGGCGCGCTCGGGCGAGAGCTTCCGCGACCCGCGCATCCAGGCGGTGTTTGCGATCGCGCCGGCGCTCGGCTTTACGCAGACGCCGGAGAGCCTGCACAGCATCCGCATCCCGGTGGAGGTAGTGGTGGGCGCGGACGATCCCATTGCGCCGGCGGAGCAGAACGCCAGCTATGTGCGCTCCAACATTCGCGGCGCGCGCGAGACCATTCTGCCGAATGTGACGCACTACACGTTTCTCGACACCTGCACGGCGGAGGGTGTGAAGAAGCTGCCGCTGTACTGTGGCGACTCCGCGCGGCGCGATGCGGTGCATGCGCAGGTGGCGGGAATGGCGGTGCAGTTCTTCTATCGGGCGTTGAAGCTGAAGTAGCGTTAGTCCACGCGGCACATGAGGCACTTCAAATAGCGGGTCTCCGGGTGGGTAAGGATCTCGGGATGGTCGGGCGCGGCGGCGCGGGTTTCCAGCAGTTGCACGCGCCGACCGGCGTCGGCCGCGGCGGCGGCGATGATGGCCGTGAAGTCGGCGAGGGAGACGTGGTGCGAGCAGGAGCAGGTGATGAGCGTGCCGCCGGGCGCGAGCAGACGCAGCGCGCGCAGGTTCAGCTCCTTGTAGCCGCGTAGCGCGGACTCGGCAGCGCGTTTGGATTTAGCGAAGGCGGGCGGGTCGAGAACGATGGCATCCAAGGCGGATTCGGGCGTACGCGTGGAGTCGAGGTGGCGGAGGTACTCGAAGGCGTCGGCCTCCATCCAGTCGATTTCGCCACCAGCTGACAGTTGAGGGTTGAGCGCGAGGTTGCGGTCGGCAGCTTCCAGCGCAGCGCGGCTGGCATCGACGCCGGTGACGCGCGCGCAGACCTGCGCGAGGTGCAGCGCGAAGCCGCCCTGGTAGGTGCAGATGTCGAGAGCATTGTTTGCCCTGCCGCTGGCTTGAACGGCGCGCGCGGCGGCGGCATAGTTCAGGCGCTGGTCGAGGAAGGCGCCGGTCTTCTGGC
>Ga0302319_10015491_pt1 | contig 14130 bp, 15 predicted proteins | sample Bog_T0_2_FD_203319 | JGI IMG/M metagenome (GOLD analysis project Ga0302319, IMG submission 203319) | Peat permafrost microbial communities from Stordalen Mire near Abisko, Sweden - Bog_T0_2 | ecosystem: Environmental > Terrestrial > Soil > Wetlands > Peat | place: Sweden: Abisko, Stordalen Mire... | reverse complement strand
AGGAAAGAACTCTTGTATGTCTTCATCATTTCGTCGCCTTCTTTCGATTCGGTCCGAAGCCTCTAACGGCTAACGGGCGTTCGTATAATCTCGTGCCGTTCCGCCCAGAGCATAGGGTATTGGGTCCGCTAAACCAGCCGCGGCAAATGCTCGCAGCCGTAAATCGCAGCTTTCGCACACTCCGCAGGCCTCGCGCTCACCTGAGTAGCACGACCAACTTACATGCAACGGAGCGCCCAATTCAACTCCAAGCGTCACAATCTCGTGCTTTCTTAATTTAATCAGCGGCGTGACCACTCTGATCTCGCCCTCCTTTGTTCCTCGGCGGATCAGTTCATTGAAGGCCTCGTAGTACGCTGGCCGACAGTCAGGATAGCCCGAACTGTCCTGCTCGACCGCCCCCATGAACACCGTCCCCGCTCCCAGAACCTCCGCCCAGCTAACCGCCGCACTCAGAAAATGAGCGTTCCGGAAGGGAACATAGGTCACCGGCACCTCATTGCCCGCTCTGCTGGCTGCGTCCGTCGTATCGGTCGCTTCCGGAACGTCAATCCTCGCATCGGTCAGGGCCGAACCGCCAATGCGCCGAAAGAGGTCGGTATCCAACTCCATCAACTCCTTCAGCCCGACCGCTTTCGCCACGTCGCGCGCGGCCTGCAACTCGCGCTGCTGCGTTCGCTGGCCATAGCTGAAGTGCAGGCCAAAGCTGTCGTAATCTCGCGCTGCCAACGTCGCGCAGACGGTGGAATCCATTCCGCCGGAGAGGCAAACCACGGCTCTTGCCCGACTCATCTCGATAAGTCCTCATCTTCAATCTCCGCCGCCGTAACAGCCTCGATCGACTCTGGCGCATCATTCATGGCATCCAACACGCTCCGCGCAGCGGCTTCATCCTTCGCCTGCACCTGCAGTTGCGACTCGAACGCCACCGGGATCAAGCTGTTCGCCGTCTCCCCCACGATGAACACCGGAATACCGGCCGCTTCCAGCGCAGACCGCGCCATATTCGCCTCCATCGGCTCGGGAAAGGTCGCAATGGTTACCAGGTCGTCCTGCTCACTCAACTTGTTCGCATCCGATTTCGCTTCAGTATTCATGATCTTCGTCTCGCTGTCTCCGCTCGCGCGGTTTGCTCGTGCAGCCTACTTGAACTCAACCGACTGCAGGTGGAACGTAATCGTTCCCCAGAACAGCCGAGCTTGCATCTGTACCGGTAAATGACGCGCATCGTCGGTGTACCAGATCCAGATGCTGCCTCGATTCTTAACGATCCCCTCATCAGCGGTCGCTTGCACTTTGATGGTCTGGAACGTCCCGGCGGGTGTCTTGATCTCTTCGCGAGACTCAACTTTCATGCCCACGCTCACGGTCCGCATCGCATCCGCCAGCGGGAAATCCACCGTCTGTCCCGTCGTCAGCGGCTGCGACTGGGTATAAAACATGGCCGACAACGAGTCCGTCACGCACGCCGGAATATTCGTCACCGCATGGGTCGCGGTGCCCTTCACCAGGTTCCGTTCGTTCCTCGTCTGCTTTCCATGGACATAATCGAAGCTGAGGTCGCTGGCATTCTTCCGCCGTCCCTCCTGCGTCTGCTTGTCGAACCCCGTCGAGCACCCTGTCTTCAGATCGAACCCCGACTGGAATCCGTCCACCACTGGAAACAGCATATTCACCGGGCCCACGGTATTCGCGGTGGCTGAAATCTTCAGCAGGTTGCCCACCTGGTCCACGTGAAACACCGCCGTTCCAGCTGTAAATACGCGCCAATCCACGTTGTAAGTCAGCGTCTCATGTTGGGGATAATCAAACCCCGCGACAGGCGGCTGCAACACAGGAATCGGCTTCTGCACGACCGGCTCCGGCTTTGAGAACAGCTGTGCCTTCATCGCCGCAGGCTGTCCCAACCCCGCCACGACGGCCAGCGCGAAGGCTGCTTTCCCCAGGACCATCGTCGACGAGTCTCTCCAGACCCGCAAACGGGCCATCCAAACGGCCTTCAAATCAGAATCTCCCATGGGTTAGACGCACCTGCGACGCGTCAATGTTTCAGCAGCATTCGCAGCGTCAAGGCCGCATAGATTGCGACTGCGCCCATACTGGCATTGTACTCACGATGGTGCAGGTAGCGCTCCCCGGAAAAGCGCCCGCCCCCTACATCGTTCCCTTCAAAACGAGCCGCCGTCAGCCTCGGCAGCAGCCGCGGAACCTTCTTCGCATACTCATCAAACGACGAGAACGCGCCCCGCAAGAACGTCTCTTCTGAAAGAATCGTTGGCACATATATCGCCAGAAACATCCCCACCAGCAACACCACCAGCCACCACCGGCCAGCAGCGACGGCAAATCCGGCCGCGATCCCCATCGACCCTAAATACAAAGGATTGCGCGTATAGGCATAAGGCCCCGTCCGCGTCAGTTCGGCATTCTTCTTCACGTACCCGGCCGCATACGCACGCAGCCAGAGTCCGGGCAACACCAGCAGCAAACTCCATGCCAGCGTGTGCCAGCTAGGCCGCGCGAACACCAGAAAGACCGCCGCAACGACGAACCCCAGCGGAACGCGTACCCGCCGCGCAACCTTCTGCCAGCCCGTCTTGCCTCCGCTTTTTGTCACCGCTGCCGAACCCATCCCACCATTCTCTCAGAGCAGGCCCCGGATCGCCTCAACGACGCCCTCGACCGAGATCCTGGCCAGCCCAGAATCCTCCACGCTCGAGCGCTTATAGCTCGTCACCGACGCCGCATCCCGCAGCACGACCTTCGCTCCCGGCCCCCTTGGCCCATTCCTCTCTGGATCGGTCGGCCCAAACAGCGCCACCAGCGGGATCCCCAGCGCCGCCGCCAAATGCGTAGGTCCCGAATCCCCTCCCACCATCAACGTCATCCGCCGCATCAGTGCGACTAAGCCCGTCACATTGCACACCACCACCCGCGCTGCTCCCCCGCTCGCAGCGACCACGGCCGCCGCCAACGCATCGTCCACGCGCGAAGCATTCACCACCACATCGAACCCCATCGCCTTCAACTCAACGGCCAGCGCACCATACTTGTCTGCCGCCCAACACTTCGCCGCCCATCCCGCGCCCGCCGCCAACAGGCACGTCCGCCGATCGCCCACCACCGCTTCCGCCCATTGATCCGCCCACTCCTCACGCGGCAACCCGATTCCACCCGGCTCCAGCGCCACCCCACAAGCCTCACCCAACAGCGCCGCGCCCTGCTCAATCACATGCGCTCCCCTGCGCTCGAGCGGCGTCTTGTAGAACCTCGCAGCCAACGCTTCCCGCGGATCGCTATACCCCGCAAACTGCCCGGCACCCGACATCCATCCAATCACCGCCGACCGCAACGTCCCCTGCATATCGACGGCACGATCGTACTTTTCCCGCCGCAGAGCCCGCCGCAGTTTGAAGATCGAGCGCAACGCAGCGGGCGAAGCCGGAGCCTTCGACCAAAGCTTCGTCTCCGCCAGATGCACGCGCGTGACCACCGGACCTTGCCCCTCTGCATCCACCAGCAGCGGAGCCCAGCGCGGATCGACCACCCAGTCAATCTCCCAATCCGGTCGTGCAGCACGCGCTGCCGCCACCGCCGGCAGCGCGTGCAGCACGTCCCCCATGGCACCTACGCGAACGATAAGAATCCGCATCAGGCCTTAGCCCCTGCGTCCAGAAGCTTCGCTTCCAGCGAGCGCAGAACCGCCGAAGGGTCAGCAAACACAGCCTCCAGCGCAACCACCATCAACGGCCCATGCTTCTCCAACCGCCGCCGCATCGCCTCTGACAACTTGACCGCGTCCTTCTCCGTTGTGATGAAACCTGACCCATTCAAGCCCTTCGCTACCGCAACAACGCGATCCATATCCGCCATGGTGTAGCGATGATGATCAGCAAACGCCACGGTCTCCACCACGCCGCACCCCGCATCCTGCAGCATCGCCGCAAAGCCCTCGGGCCGGGCAATCGCACAGAACGCGACGGGCCGCAGCCCGGCTCCAAACACCTTCAGCGGAGCAGGGAACACCAACTTCCTCTGCACAATCCACATCTGTCCGCGATCACGCAGCATCGCCCAAGCGCGCTTGTTCACTGGAGGAACGCCCGCATCGATGTCCGCGTCCACCTCTTCCTGCCGAACCACCAGCACATCCGCACGCTGCAGCGCCGAAACCTCCTCGCGCAAATTCCCAGCCGGCAGCAGCCCGTCCTCAAGATCTTTCGAAGTTACCAAAACAATATCGACACTCCGCGCAAGCCGCCGATGCTGAAACCCGTCGTCCAGCAGATGCACACCCCGCACACCGCGCGCCGAATCCTCCGCACGCCGCCCCGAAACATATCGATCCGAGCCCACCCACACCGGAACGCCCGTTTTCTCCGCAATCAAAACAGGCTCATCCCCAAACCGCCGCGCAGCGTAAGCTAACTCCGGCTCCACCACCTCCATGCCCCACCCCTCGCGGCCATATCCCCGCGAAAGCACGTCGACGGTCCATCCCCCGTCGCGCAAAAGCTTCGCCAGCGCAATCACCACCGGAGTCTTGCCAGCGCCTCCCGCAGACAAACTCCCAACGCTCACCACGGGCCACCGCAGCCTGCGTGTCCGCAATATCCCCGCCTCACGCAACCAGTCTTTAGCCCGAATGACAGCCGCAAATGCCGGCACCATCGCCTTCGCCCAAGGCCTCTTCACGCTCATGCCGTATCTCCCCGAATCAGCGAGACAATCGCCTTCACCGAACGCCCCGTCGCACCCTGCTGCTCTTCAAACACCCGCCGCCCCGCGTCCCCCATCGCCTTCGCGTCCTTGCGATCGTTCAGCAAATCCGCAACCACCGCACCCAGCTCCCCCTCATCCCTCACAATACGAATCCCACCCGCCTCCTTCAGTTTCGTCACCACATCCCGAAAGTTTTCAAACGAGGAGCCCATCACCACCGGAACGCCAAACTGCGCTGGCTCCAGCGGATTATGACCGCCCTTGCGCACCAAGCTGCCACCCACAAACGCCGCATCCGCGACGCCATACACCGCCGCAAGATCCCCAATTGTGTCCAGCAGCACGACTTCAATTCCCAGGGACGAAATATCGTCCCCGTGCCCTGCGCTGAAATGCTCGCTCACCTTTGCATACCGAACGGATCGCAGCAACGCCTCCACGACCGAAAACCTCTCTGGATGCCGCGGCGCCAGCACCAGCAGCGCAGCGTTGTCACCACGCAGAGATGCCTTCCACGCCTTAATCACCCGTTCCTCTTCAGCAGGAGTCCCCTCCACCGTGCTCCCAGCCACAAAGATCGGACGCCCTGCGGCCACCCTGCGTATCCACTCCGGCACGCGGCTCCGCTTCGGCGCGCGGATGTCGTACTTCATGTTCCCCGCAACCTGCACGCTCTCCCTGCGAACTCCCGCGATCACCAGTCGCAGCGCATCCTGCTCACTCTGCGCCAGCCACAGCGCGGGTTTGCGCAGCACTCGTCCCCACATCCACTGCATCCGCTGAGCCCGTGCAAACGACCGATCACTCATCCGAGCATTCGCCACCACCACCGGAACATCGCCGCTCGCGCACTCATGCAACATGCGAGGCCAAAGTTCGCTCTCCATCAAGACCAGCGCAACAGGCCGCACAGCGCGCAAGTACGCTCGAACAGCAAACGCAAAATCCAGCGGCATATAGAACACGCGATCCCGTCCAAACCGCTCCCGCGCCAGTGCCTGCCCAGTCCGCGTAGTCGTCGAAACCACCAGACGATATTCTTTCCCCAGCGCCGACTCCAACTCCTCAACCATCCGCGACGCAGCCAACACTTCCCCCACGCTCACCGCATGAATCCACACCGCGCGCCTGCCCTGAACCGTCGCCACCAGCCGCGTCGGAACGCCACCAAGCCGCTGCCGCAACCCCTCGCGATATCGTTGGGTCGTCGCCATCCGCAACAGCCACCAAGGCGAGCTCAGCACGAGTGCCAGCGTCAGCAGCGCGCTGTAAACCAGCATCGTCACGCCGTCCGCACCACCGCATTTTGGTTTTGCAGCATCCTGAAGAGGATAATCGAACCGAGCGAACATCCCCCTCTCAGGAACCAATCCATGCTGAACATCCGGCCTGCTACGCCCAACGACGTCCCCACGATCCTCACCTTCATTCGCGAGCTAGCCGAGTTCGAACGCGAGCCCAACGCCGTCAAGGCGACCGAAGCCGACCTCCTCCGCGACGGCTGGGGAACTCCCGCCCGTTTCACCGCCATCATCGCCGAATACGACGGAACCGCCGCCGGCTTCGCGCTCTATTTCACCACCTACTCCACCTGGCGCGGCCATCACGGCATCCGCCTCGAAGATCTCTACGTTACCCCAACCCTGCGCGGCCACGGCATCGGTAAAGCCCTACTCGCCCGCCTCGCCCGCCTCGCCGTCGATCAGGGCTGCCCCCGCCTCGAGTGGGATGTCCTCGACTGGAACGAAAACGCCATCGCCGTCTACCAACGCGTCGGCGCCCACATCCTCACCGAGTGGCGCATCATGCGCCTTGCAGATGAACCCCTCGCAGCGCTAGCGGCCACAGACACCGTATCCTAGAAGAGATGAAGAAAATCCACGTAATCGGCGGCGGACTTGCCGGCCCCGAAGCCGCACTGCAAGCCGCCAGCCTCGGCTGCGACGTCATCCTCTCAGAGATGCGCCCCATCCGCTCCACCGAAGCCCACCAGACCTCCGACTTCGCCGAGCTCGTCTGCTCGAACTCCCTCAAGAGTGAAAGCGAAAACACCGCGCCCTGGCTGCTCAAACAGGAGATGCGCCGCGCCGGCTCGTTCCTCCTGCAGGCCGCCGACGCCAGCGCCGTTCCTGCCGGCCACGCCCTCGCCGTCGACCGCATCGAATTCTCCCGCCGCGTAGCCGACCTGATCGCCGCGAACCCCAAAATCGAAGTCCGCCGCGAAGAAGTCACGACCCTCGACGAGAACGACCCCAACACCATCACCATCCTGGCCAGCGGCCCTCTCACTAGCTCACCCCTGGCCGCCGAACTCCAACGCCTCACCGGCGCCGAGCAGCTAGCTTTTTACGACAGCATCTCCCCGATCGTCGACGCCAGCACCATCGACATGGACAAGGTCTACTTCGCCGCCCGGTGGGACAAGGGCACCGCAGACTACATCAACTGCCCCTTCACGAAGGAAGAGTACGACTCCTTTCTAGACGCGCTCATCGCCGCTGAGATCGTCGAAGCCAAGGCCTGGGAAGCCCTTCCAGCAGACGGCGCCGTCACCGCCGCGCCGCAAGCGATGAACTACTTCGAAGGCTGTCTTCCCATCGAAGAAACCGCCCGCCGAGGCCGCGACACCCTCCGCTTCGGCCCCATGAAGCCCGCAGGCCTCACCAACCCCAAAACCGGCCGCTGGCCCTACGCAGCCGTCCAGTTACGCCAGGAAAATCTCCGCGCGGACAGCTACAACTTAGTCGGCTTCCAGAATCATCTCAAGTTCGGCGAGCAAGCCCGCGTCCTCCGCCTGATCCCCGGCCTGGAGCACGCCACCTTCCTGCGCTACGGCCAAATTCACCGCAACACCTACATCCACGCACCCTCGCTGCTCACCGAAACGCTCCAACTCCGAGCCCACCCAAGCATCCTCATCGCTGGCCAACTCTCAGGCGTCGAAGGCTACACCGAATCCATCGCCAGCGGCCTCCTGGCCGGTCGATATGCCGCCGCGCTAGCCAACAACATCCAGCCCACCCCCGCACCCCGCATCACCGGCAACGGCTCGCTGACCCACTACATCACCCACGCAGAAACCAAAAAATTCCAGCCAGCCAACATCACCTTCGACCTACTTCTCCCGCTCGAAGACGACCTCCGCAAGCAGATCCGCGACAAGAAAGAGCGCCACCGCATCCAGTGCGAACGAGCCCTGACCGCGTGGGATCAGTGGCTCGCCGCATCCGTCCTCGCGCCAGCCTAGTCCTTATCTTTCTTCTTATTCCGAGCCTTCACCTTGAACCAGATCGGGCTACCGATAAATTTGAACGTGTCCCGAATCTCGTTCGCCAGAAACCGCTCGTAACTAAAATGCAGTTTCACATCGCGATCGGTAAATAGCACAAACGTAGGAGGCGCCACGGCAGCCTGTGTCATGTAATAAATCTTCACCCGCCGATTCATCGGCACGCTGGCCCGCTGAAAATCAATCTTGTCCAGAAAGCGATTCATCGCGCCCGTAGACACCCGCTTGCGACGCTCTCTCGCGACCAGTTCCACCTTCTTGAACACTTCCGCAATGCCCTTCGATTCCGCGGCCGACACAAACAATAACGGCGCATAATCCAGATACTTCAGCGAATCCCGCACCTGCTGTTCATACAACTTCTTGTCCGCCGGCTCGCTTCCGTCGAACAGCGTCTTTCCGTCCGGACCAACCTTCGTCACCAAATCCCACTTGTTGATGATGATGATCACGCTGCGGCCGCTTTCGTGCGCGTAGCCGCCGATGTTCGCATCCGCCGCCGCAACTCCCTCCACCGCATCAATCACCAGCAGCGACACGTCCGCCGCCTCCAAATGTTTGCGGCTCATAATCACCGACAGCTTCTCCGCCATCAGCTTGGTCTTGCCCTTGCGCCGAATGCCCGCCGTATCGATGAACCGGAAGCTATGTCCGTCCCGCTCCACCACCTCATCGACAGCATCGCGCGTCGTCCCGGCAATCGGCGAAACAATCGCGCGATCACTATTCGTCAACGCATTCAGCAGCGTGCTCTTGCCAACATTCGGTCGCCCAATGATCGCAATCTTCGTCTCGCGCGCGACGTGTTCGCCATGCGAACGCAGCCGTCGACCCTTCCCCGGAGCAATCTCGTCCGGCCCCGTCTGCGCTCCCGGCAGCGGATCGCCGCCGCCATCCATATCCTCTTCAAACTCTTCTTCTTCGCCTTCGAACTGCTCCGCCGGCTCTTCCGCCACAAACTCCGGAGGCAGCGCCGCCCACACGTCATCCAGCAAATCGCCAATGCCCGCGCCATGTTCCGCCGAAATCGGGCAAACATTCCGGAAGCCCAGCCGCCGAAAGTTCTCCGCCGCAGCATACATATCCGGCGCGTCCATCTTGTTCACTGCAAGAAAAATTGGCTTGCCCCCGCGCAGCAGCAACCGAGCCAGTTCCACATCCGGAGCCGCCAGCTCCGTTCGGCCGTCGACCACCATGATGATCACGTCCGCCTCTTCCAGCCCGACCTTCGCCTGCCGGAAAATCTCCGACGGAATCAGCGCCTCATCATCCGGCACCACGCCGCCCGTGTCCACCAACCGCACATCGCGCCCGGCCCATTCCACCTCGCCATAAATGCGATCGCGCGTGATCCCCGGCTCATCGCCAACAATCGACCGCCGCGTCTCCGTCAGCCGATTGAAAAGCGTCGACTTCCCAACATTTGGCCGCCCGCAGATAGCCACCAGCGGCAACCGCACCGGCTCGCGATGGGCAACGTCGGTCGCCAACGTCAACTTCGCTGCCAGCGCCTCCGCTTCTTTCCATTCCTGTTGCTCGGCCTTAGTCTCAGCGTCGAACTCAACCCGCGGAGCGCGCTTCGGCGTCTCGCTCGCAAAGCCACGACTCCCCGGTTCGTCCCGATTGCGCACCACCACCGAGCGTTCCCGGTCCGGGCTCTTGGTCGGCGTCTTCGCCAGCTTGATCGACGCAGCCTTCTTCGCGGCCAGCTCATGCCGCTTCTTCGGAGACACCGCCCCGGTAGTCGCCGTACCCCGCGGAGCCGTCCTGCCCAGCTTCGGCCGCGTGCTCGCCTGCCGATGCTTTTTGCCTAGCCGTTTCTTCTCAGTCCGCTTCGCTGCCATCGCTTTCAAACCTCTGTCTCCTTTATGGTCGCACGTCCGGCTAATGGGTCGGTCCGCATCGGGTAGCATGTTTTGATGGATCTAGATGCTTTTTGCGGAAAACGCTTCTCTTTATGGATGACGGATGAACATGAAGACTCGGTTGTGTGCGGAGGATGGACAGCTTCGCGATCTGGAGAGACGCTTCTTCTGGAACGTCCTGGAGGTCATTTGGAGTTGGAGTTAGGGTGGATGGATCGCATCACGCCCGTAAGTGACGATGAGACTCGCACAATTCTTTTGGACGCGGACTTTTTTCTGAGGCTGAGTGTCGGGCCTAATCCGAGCGAGGACGGCACCGATTTGCCAACCGGCATGCGGTGGCCTGGATAGGCCGCAGCACGGCGAAGAAACGGCGATTACACTCGTCATAGCGCATGCCACCCGCCACCCCACTTCCGCCGCTCACCCAGATCGACTCGGCCCTCCCCGACCAGAAGCTGCCCAGCCTCCACGACTTCTTCCACCCTGGCGGCCTCCTCGCCAATTCGTCGCTAGCCTTTGAGCACCGCGCCGGACAGTACGCCATGGCCAAGCAGATCGAGCAGTCCTTCGCCGACCACCGCCACCTCATCGTGGAAGCCGGCACTGGCACCGGCAAAACTCTCGCCTACCTCCTGCCAGCCCTCCGCTGGGCGCGCGAGCACAAACAGCGCATCATCATCTCCACCGGCACCAAGAACCTCCAGGAGCAGCTTTTCTTCAAGGACATCCCCTTCCTAGAAACCCTCCTCGGCCCGCTCCGCGTCTGCTACATGAAGGGCCGCGCCAACTACATCTGCAAGCAAAAGCTCTACGCCCTGCGCGACAACCCCCTCCTCACGGGCCTCGAAGAAATCTCGCAATTCCACTCCATCCTGCAGTGGGAGCGCACCACCGAAACCGGTGACCGTGCCGAAGTCGAAGACCTCCCCGAGCACTCCTCGCTCTGGCACAAACTCGACGCCCGCAGCGAAGTCTGCCTCGGCCAGACCTGCCCCAACTGGGAGAAATGCTTCATAACCACGATGCGCCGCAAGGCCCTCGAGTGCGACATCGTCATCGTCAACCACCACCTCTTTTTCGCCGACCTCTCCATCAAGCAGCAGGCCGCCGGAGCACCCGACGCCGGCATCCTCCCAGAAGCCGCCTCCGTCATCTTCGACGAAGCGCATGAGCTAGAAGACATTGCCAGCCAGTACTTCGGCATCGCCCTCTCCAATGCCCGCTTCGACGAGCTAGCCCGCGACACCGAATCCATGCTCCGCGGCAAAGGCGTCACCACCTCTGCCATCGAAAGCGCCACCCAAACCATCCGCGAGCGCTCCAAGCTCTTCTTCGCCTCGCTCCCGGTAGGCCCCAGCGACCTCGGCCGCCTCGAATTCCTCGACCGTGCCGACTTCCTCGAAGCCCGCGGCGACGCCTACCTCGGCGCCATCAACTCCCTCCAGCGTCTCGAAGGCGAGCTCGAGCGCCTCCGAGAAGTCGACGAAGCCGCCGGCCTCCGCAAGCGTGCCGCCGACATCCGCAACCACCTAAAATTCCTCCTCGAATCCGAAGATCCCAACACCGTTTTCTGGATCGAACGCCGCTCGACCGGAGGCCTCCGCAACGCCGCCCGCAGCGCCCGCGATACTCCGCAAGCCTTCAGCACCCACCTCCTCGCCACGCCCATCGACGTCTCCACCCTCCTCGCCGAAACCCTCTTTACCCACTACCCCAGCGTCATCCTGACCTCCGCCACGCTAGCCGTAGCCGCGCAGGACGGCACTCCCAGCTTCGAACATCTCAAGCGTCGCCTCGGCATCCCATTCCCCAAAGAGCTAGTAGTCCCCAGCCACTTCGACTACGCCAAACAAGCGCTCCTCTACCTACCGCCCGGCATGCCTCCGCCCCGCGACCCCAACTTCCTCCCCCAAGCCGCCGAGCGCATCCGCCGCGTCCTCGAAATCACCCGCGGCCGAGCCTTCTGCCTCTTCACCAGCCACGCCCAGATGCGCGACCTTCACGACCGCCTGCTCTCCCAACTCCCCTACCCACTCCTCATCCAAGGCTCCGCACCCCGGCACATCCTGCTCCAGCAATTCCGCGACACCCCCAACGCCGTCCTCTTCGGCACAAGCTCCTTCTGGCAGGGAATCGACGTCCAGGGCGACCAACTCAGCTGCGTCATCATCGACAAGCTCCCCTTCGCAGTCCCCTCCGACCCCATTATGAAGGCCCGCACCGACGCCATCACCGCGGCCGGCGGCAACGCCTTCAATGACCTCCAGGTCCCACAAGCCGTTATCGCCCTCAAGCAAGGCTTTGGCCGCCTCATCCGCTCCCTCACCGACCGCGGCGTGCTCATGCTCCTCGACCCACGCATCCGCACCACCCGCTACGGCGCCACCTTCCTCGACAGCCTCCCGCCCTACGCCCGCACCGACGACATCACCGAAGTAGAACGCTTCTTCGAGGTCAAGGAGCCTGCAAAATGATCTTGGTCCCTCTTGTCATCCTTGGATACGTGTTGGTGCTAATTGCATCAGCCATTCTTAGCTTTACAACCAAGACTCAGCCAACGCGAAGGATTACCCGCATAACAGCCTCCGTAATGAGTGGTCTTCTGATTCTTGTCATATTGGGCCTGTGGTTGACGGCAGTACTTCTCTTTCCGGAGCCTCCGACAATCTCGGAGTTGCAGAAGAAGTTTGAAAAGCGGCGTCAAGACTTGCAAACGATTGTCCAAATGTCGAATGAAGACGCAAGCTATGGAAGGATCGCCCCGGACTTCAAGGAAAGATTCGTAGAATTTAAGACCGGTGGAATCACTGAGGAAGATAACAGGACACCGTATCTTTCCCCGGCGCGCTCGAAGGAATATCGCAAGCTTTACGCGCGGAATGGCATCAAACTGGGTGTTAGTCGCAAAAAGTCCGGCGACGTATTCATCATGATGGATTCCGTCGGCATGTTGAATAGAGGCCACGCCACCGGCTATGTTTTTTGTTCGGGCAATGGTTCTGAGCCCGACAGCCAACTCCCCCCGTGCACATCCAACAAAGACTTTGAAGTTGGAGGGCAATACGCCGGCGGTGATGCATTCGTGTATCGAAAGCTGTACGACCACTGGTACGCATTCGATGACAATTCAACCGAAGGCTTACACTGACCTCTAGGCAAGCCGCATGGGACGCAACCTCTACATCCTCGCCGCCACACTAGGAGCTCTCGCGCTCCTTTCCATCGCCCTGTCCTTTACCAACATCGCCGAGCAGCCCGGCTCCCCCGGCGACGCCTCCCTCTGGCGCATGACCAGCATCGCCCTCCTCTGCGTAGCCCTCATCGTCACGCTGAGCGTCGCCACGACATCGAGCGCCAGCAGAAGCGCCGCAACCGCCCCGAATAGCGATACCCGGTAGAATGGGAGATGGCGCGAACACCCGCCGATCGGAGCCCCACACCCCATGTTCGAAGTCACGGTACAGGCCGGCTTTTCGTCAGGCCACTACCTCCGCAACTACCACGGCAAATGCGAAAACCCGCACGGCCATAACTACCGCGTGCTCGTCACCCTCATCGGCGAAACCCTCGACGAAGCCGGCCTCCTGCTGGACTTCAAACTCCTCAAGCAAGTCCTCCGCCCCACGGTCGAATACCTCGACCACCAGATGATCAACGAACTCGAGCCCTTCACCACCCTCAACCCCTCGGCAGAAAACCTCGCCCGCTATTTCTTCCAAAAAACCGCGAGCCAGCTCCACGAAATGACCTCTGGCCGCGTAAGCGTCAAAGACTGCACCCTCTACGAAACCGACACCAGCTTCGCCCGCTACTACGAGCCAGAAGCAGGGAAGTAATGCATCTCATCGAGCTCTACAAATCCGTGCAAGGCGAAAGCTCCTTCGCCGGAGTCCCCTGCATCTTCGTCCGACTCGCCGGCTGCAATCTCCGCTGCGCCTGGTGCGATTCCGAGTACACCTTCACCGGCGGTCAGCCCTTCACCGCCGACGAAATCATCGCGCAGATCGAAGCCCTCCAGCCCTGCCGCCTCATCGAATTTACCGGCGGTGAACCCATGCTCCAGGCCCGCGAACTCATCCCCCTCATGGACCGCCTCCTCGAGCAAAACTACACGCTCATGATCGAAACCAGCGGCCAGCAACCTCTCGAAGCCGTACCCAAGCCCGTCCACAAAATCGTCGACGTAAAGTGCCCCGGCGCAGGCTCCGCGGCCAACAGCTTCCGCATCGAAAACCTCGAAGCCCTCACCCC
>Ga0302319_10015488_pt1 | contig 14130 bp, 12 predicted proteins | sample Bog_T0_2_FD_203319 | JGI IMG/M metagenome (GOLD analysis project Ga0302319, IMG submission 203319) | Peat permafrost microbial communities from Stordalen Mire near Abisko, Sweden - Bog_T0_2 | ecosystem: Environmental > Terrestrial > Soil > Wetlands > Peat | place: Sweden: Abisko, Stordalen Mire... | reverse complement strand
GGATCCGCGGCACGGTCGCCGAGCGGATCGGCAAGTTCGCGCGACCGAAGCGGATCATCTGGGCCGACGATCTGCCGAAGACGCGCTCGGGCAAGATCATGCGCCGTTTGCTGCGCGACATCGCCGAGGGCCGTGCGCTCGGCGATGTCACGACGCTGCGCGACCCGGACGTCGTGGCGCGTCTTGGCGAGGCGATCGCCGTCGGGGGCGACGAGGAGTGAACAGCGTCTGAGCTTGCGGGGCCGGGCGCGGCGCGGCGCCCGGCCCGGGGCTCAGACCTTGTGGTAGCGAGGCTCCCAGCAGCCGTCGTCGCTGCGCTCGAAGTCCTGGAAGATCAGCGGAGCCTCGCGCATCATCACGCGAGCCACCTCGTCGAACACGACGCGCAGCTCCTCTTCGGCGCCCTCCGCGGTGCGCATCTGGATCACGTGGCGCAGCGTTCGCAGATTGGCGCTCCAGATGATGTCGGTCGAGAGCCCGATCGGCGCAAGACGGCGCAACGCGGAGGTGACCTCCTTCTTGACATGGAACGGGATGCCCTCCTCGTCGATGCCGAGCTGGTGGGCGGCGTCGCGCTGAAACTCCTCGAGCTGTTCGACGATCGCCAGCACCTGCGCGCGCAGCGGCTCGAGCGCCGGCGGTACGCGGAAGCCGATGTCGGTGAGGCGCACGTAGCGCAGGCTCTCCTGGCTGAACGCGGAGCCGGCGCGGTGGCGTACCAGCTCGTGCGTGAAGACGCGCGAGACGTTGCGCAGCGCGAAGCTGTAGCTCGAGTGCTCGAGCACGCTCCCGTGGGCGCTGCGCAGCAGGTTCTCGAAGTACTCGCCGCGGTCCGCGCGCACGCGCGTGACGTTGGCGTTGAGCCCTGGCTCCCAGCTTCGGTAGCAGGCGCGACCGCCGAACTCGACCAGCAGCTCGCCGCCGTTGGGGGCCCCGTCAGCCTCCTCGAGCCGCCGCGCCAGCCAGCCGGCCCCGCCCACGTCCGTGAGGTAGTCGCGCATCCCGTCGAGGTCGATCGACGGGCGCGCGATCAGGTGAACGGTGGGCGAGGTCTCGTGCACGGGTCAGCGAAGGTAGCGACAGGGCCGGACACCTCACCAGGGCGATGCGCAGGCCCGGCGTGGCCGGGCGGTTCTCGACCTGACCCAAATCCCGCCGCCTGGCCAGACGTCGTCAGGCCACGCCCTCAGGAACCGCGCAAAACGCCGCTAGCTTGCCCTGGCGGGCCTGGCGGGCCTGGCGGGCCTGGCGGCACCCGCGGCCCCGGCCTTGCGACGCGGTCGCACGAGGCGCGCGCAGACGAGCGCCAGGGGCGGGATGACCGCGATCGCCGTGATCGCGAGGAACCATGCCTGCCCGGAGTCGGTCCCCTCGCCGAGCGCGTGGACCACGCCAAGGATCCAGGCCAGGGCCGTGAAGCGGTGCAGGATCCGCCAGCGGGCGATACCGATTCGCGTGCGCGCGTAGAAGGACAGGCCGAGCGTGACGAACCCCCAGCCGGCGATGATCCCGAGCGCCATGTAGGGCTGCTTGTAGTCGCGTACGAACGGGATCGTCAGATCCGCGATGCTTGGATGAAAGTAGCTGTCGCCGAGCAGCGCCACGGCGTGCAGCGCGATCGCGCCCATCGCCGCGATCGACAGCGCTTCGTGCAGGACGCGCAGGTCCGGGCCACGGCCCTTCACCAGACGGCCGCTCATCGACACGCCGAGACCGACCGACGCACTCGCGAGGATCAGCGCGGCGAGTCCCGCCGCGCGGCTCGTGATCCAGAACACGTGTGAGCCAGTGGCCACGGCGATGGCGGTCATCGGCTAGGACTGGCTCGTTGTGACCGCGGTCACGCTCGAGGCGGCGGTGGAGGTGTCGCCGGCCGAGGTTGACGCGGTCGTCGTTTCGCTCGTGGTGGCGGTCGCGGTGACACTCGCGGTGTTCGCGGACGCCGTGTGCGCGCTGTCGGCGCCCGTCGTCTTGGCCCGCAGCCGCGTTGCCGCGCTCTTGCTCGCGGCGGCGTCGGCCTTGGTCCGCACGTCGGCGAGCGTGGCGCTCACGCCGCTCTTGGTTGTGCTGGCACCAAGGCTGCCAAGTCCGAACACGGTGGCCCACATGCAGACCAGCAGGACCAGTGCCGTCGCGGCGACGCGGCGGCGCAGCACCTTCGTCCGCCGCACCCTGGCCCGCAGGATGCGTGCGGCTTCAGGCGACCGGGACGGGGTTCGAGCTGAGTCGTCGCTCTGCATGCAAGCAGTGTGGGGCCGGCGCCTCTGCTCGCCCTTGGCGGCGCCTGAGAATCCGCTGGGGGCGCATTGTGGCGGCACGCGCGGCCCTAGAGTTGGCGGCGCCATGGCCGATTCCGAGGCGATCGAGACCTTTCCATGCTTTGGCACCGTCGCCTCGGTCATCGTGAGGGGCCCGGGTCCCGGTGGCGCGGCGCCGGCCGCCGCCGCGCTCGCCCGACGACGCCTGGAGGATTGGCACCTGCAGTTCTCGCGCTTCGAGGCCGACAGCGAGCTCTCGCAGCTGAATCGAGACCCGCGCGCGGCGGTGCCGGTGAGCGCCGTCATGGCGCGCCTGATCGACGCCATCCTCGCCGCCGGACGCAGCAGCGGGGGCCTGGTCGACGGGACGCTCGTCACTGAGATCGAACGCGCCGGCTACGCGGAGCACCTCGAGCCGGGCACCGCCTCGCTGGCGGCGGCGCTCGCAGCCGCGCCGCCACGCGCCCCCGCCGGCCGCAGCCTGCGAGCGCGCATGAGCGAGGTGTCGGTGGACGTCCGCGGCGGCGTGGTGAGGCGGCCGCCGGGCCTTCGGTTTGACAGCGGCGGCATCGCCAAGGGCTTGTTTGGCGACATTCTCGCCCCGGTGCTCGGACTGCACGAGGGCTACGCGCTGGACTGCGGTGGCGACATCCGCGTCGGTGGGACGGCCGGGCTGGCACGCCCTGTGCGCGTCGCCAGCCCGTTCGATGAGTCGATCCTGCATACGTTCGAGCTCAGCGAGGGAGCGGTTGCGACAAGCGGGATCGGCAGGCGCAGCTGGCTCGACGCCGACGGCCGGCCCGCTCACCACCTGCTCGACCCGGCCACGGGGCGCCCGGCGTTCACGGGCGTCGTCCAGGTGACGGCGATCGCTCCGACCGTCGTCGAAGCGGAGGTGCTGGCCAAGACAGCCCTGCTGCGCGGGGCCGATCGTGCGGCTGGCGCCCTGCGCCACGGCGGCGTCGTCGTCTATGACGACGCAAGCGCAGAGATCCTCGAACCGGCTTAGCACCAGTGGCGCGTCACCGGCACTGTCTTGGCGCCGCAGCGCCGAGTGCTGCGCCGCACGCGGCCCGAGTCGCCACTTTGGCATAACGAAACCACAAAGTCTCGAAACTGTGCTAGGGTTCATTACGAAACCGGTCAGGCACGTAATTCGACCACGACGGAGCGGCTGAGGCACCGAGCAAGATGAGCAACGATTCTTCACAGTCGAGGGCTGTTGGCAGGCCGAGAGATGCCAGGGCGGGCGCGGCGATCGTCGCCGCGGCCCTGGAGTTGATGGCCGAGCGCGGCGTGCCCGCGGTACGTATGGACGACGTTGCTGAGCGCGCCGGCGTCGGCAAGGCGACGATCTACCGTCGCTATCGCTCGAAGGACGAGTTGGTCACGGACGCCGTCGGCTCGCTCGTGAGCGAGATCGAGATCCCCGACAGCGGGTCGACGCGTACCGATCTGTTGGCGCTCATGCGCCAAACCGTGGAGCTTTACAGCGGCTCTCTCGCGGCCCGGCTGATGCCAACGCTGGTCGATGAGATGAGCCGTAACCCGGCGCTGGCGCTGATTGCCCGAGATCGGTTCCTCACCGGCCGGCGGGCGGCGCTGCGGACCGTCTTCGAACGCGGCGTGCGGCGCGGCGATCTGCGCCGCGGACTCGACCTCGAACTCGCGCTCGATGTTCTCGCCGGTCCTGTGTTCTACCGCCTGCTGATCACCGGCGGGCCGATCGACGAGCGGCTCGCGCAAGGCGTCGTCGAGTTGATCCTGCGCGGCTTCGGATCGACTCCCCCGCGCGCCACAAAGCCTCCAACAAGCAAGGACGGATCGAAATGAAAATCCATGCCATCCAGACCGGCTCCGTGCGGGTCAAGCACAGTTTCCTTTACCCCGGCCGCGGGCCGCGCCGGCAGCTGGGCCTGTTCATGCCCAGCGCCTGGTCGGACCCGCTGCCGATCTACGTCTGGGCGATCGAGCACGAGGGGGTTCTCCGCCTCGTGGACACCGGCGAGACGGCTGCGGCCCGCAACGTGGTGTTCGCGACAATGGAAGTGACCCCCGAGCAGGAGCTTCCCGCCGCGATGGCCGCGGCGGGCCTGAATGTCGACGATGTCTCCGAGGTCATACTCACCCACGCCCACGGCGACCATATCGACGGGCTCGTCCACGTCCGCGGGCGTGTACTCAGCCACGGGGAGGAGCTGCGCTACGTCGCTGCTCCGTTCTCGCGGATGATGCGTCGCGTCCTGCGCCAGCCACTGCCGTCCGGGTTCGCGCCCGAAGGGTTCTCACTCGACGACGGTCCGTTCGGTGCGTTCAAACGCAGCCACGCGCTCAGCGGCGACCAGCGGATCGTTGCCGTTGGCACGCCGGGGCACACTCCCGGCCACATATCGGTGATCTGCGTCGATGACTCGGGTCGCCACGTGATGTTGGCCGGCGACGCGACGGACTCGCTCGAGCAGCTGCATGCGCGGCGGGCCGACGCGGTCGCTCCAAACGCCGCAACCCACATCGCGACCATGGAAATGATCCTGGCTCACTGCGCCGCGCACCCGACGGTTTACCTGCCCTCCCATGACCCGCAATCAGCCGCGAGACTCGCGAGCGCGGTCACAGTCGGCTGAGCGGGCGCGCGCGATCAGGCCCAGTCCCTCCCAACACCGACGGCCCGCAGGGCGCGGCCGTCGCTGACCAAGCAACCAGAAAGGCACGCCATGTACGCAGTCGTCGTCAACCTCACCATCAACGATTCAGATGCCGCGGAGAAGGCGCTGCACGAGCAACTCGTGCCACGGGTATCGCAGGCCCCCGGATTCGTCGCCGGGTATTGGACCACGAAGGACGACGACGCACTTTCGTTCTTCGTGTTCGACACCGAAGAGAACGCCAAGGCGATGGCCGGGCAGGCCACGGCCGGCGTTCCTGCCGGCGTCACCCTGGCGGGAATCGAGGTGCGCGAGGTTGCGGCTCACGCCTGACGGACGCCTGCTGGGCCGCGCACACGCGCCGGAAGCGCTGCGGCCTGGTTCGGCTAGTCGCTCTGCAGTGCGAGATCGACAGCGCGCCGCGCGTGCAGGCGTGTCGTGTCGAAGATCGGGACGTCGGCGTCGCCGGGCCCGATCAGCAGGCCGATCTCGGTGCACCCGAGTACGACGGCCTGTGCGCCGTGGCGCACGAGATCGACGATCGCGGCGCGGTAGAGCTCGCGTGAGCTCGCGCTGACGATTCCGAGGCACAGCTCGTCGTAGATGATGCGGTGCACCGCGCGGCGGCCCTCGTCGTCGGGCACGCGCACATCGAGGCCGTGGCGTTCGCGCAGCCGTCCGAGGTAGAAATCCTCCTCCATCGTGTAGGCGGTTCCCAGCAGCCCGATCGTGGAGATGCCGGCGGCCGCAACGGCGTCGGCGGTGGCGTCGGCGATGTGCACCAGCGGGATCGGGGCGCCGGCACTGATCGCGTCGGCGACCTTGTGCATCGTGTTGGTGCAGAGCACCAGCAACTCGGCCCCGGCGGCGGCGAGGGAGCGCGCCTCGGCGGCGAGCTGCTCGCCGGCCTGCTCCCACGCCCCGGCTCGCTGGCGGGCTTCGATCTCGGCGAAATCGACCGAGCGCAGGACGCAGTCGGCCGAATGCAGACCGCCGAGGCGCGCGCGGACGTCTTCGTTGATCAGGCGGTAGTACTCGGCGGAGGACTCCCAGCTCATGCCTCCCAATAGCCCGATGCGCCGCATGGCGGGAGCATGTCAGGCCGGACGGCGCTGCGGCAGCGCCTGTCGCAGGCCCCCTGCGGCCCGGAGCTGGCCGCACGGGGTGCTGCGGCCCCGGCCCCCGTGGCCAAGGGCCCTTGGCGGCCCGGGCTGCGCCGCGGCCCTGGGGCGCCGGGGCGTGCGGCTGGGTGGGCAGGCGCGGGGCGGCCGCCGGCCGCCTAGTCAGCTGCGCCAGGCGCCGAGATCCGGCTGTCCCAGCGAGCCTGATACGGGCGCACGCCAAAGATCTTCGCGAGCGCCCAAAGTGGCGGCAGGACCAGGTTCTGCAGCCACACCGCCGGCACGGTGGCGCGGGTTTCGCGGCGGAAATGCCAGCAGGTGGCACCGAGCTGGAGCGGGTTGCGCGGTGCGCCCCGGGCAGTTGTGCGGCCTTCGGCGGCGAGACCGGCAAAGGCCTCGTGCATCTCCTTGGTGTGTAGCCCCGGGCGCAGCTCGACGATGCCTGCGACCTCGACCGATCCGGCGTTGAGCTCGGAGTGGCGAACGCCGGCGGGCACGACGAGCGTCTCGCCCGCTGCGACCACACGCTCGCCGCCGTCCAGCGTGAAGCGGGCCGCTCCCGCCGTGATGATGAACCGCTCCTCCTGGTGGGGGTGGAGGTGCTCGGTGATCGCGCCGCCAGGCAGGCTGCGCCAGTTGAAGCGCACGAGATCCTCGCCGCCGTCCTCACCGACGGCGGTGTATTCGATCCATTCGCTGGTGGCGGAGTTGAAGAACGCACGGAAGCCGGCGGCGGCGAAGTCGCCGCCGCTGTCGGCGCAGCTCATGAGGGTGGCACTTGCGGTGGCGCGACGGCGCCGGCGCCGGCGCTGGCGCGGCCGGCGTACCACGCGAGGGTCGCCGCCACGGCCGTGTCCAGGGGGGTGGCGGCAGAACCGAACGTGGACTCGTACTTGGATGTGTCGAGCACGAAGGGCTCCTCGAACTCATACGCCACCTCGGCGAGCTCCCGCATCAGCGGGTTGACGAGCCCGAGCGCGCGCAGAACGAGCTTCGGCACCGAGCGGATCGCCACCGGGTGCCCGAGTTCGCCGGCGATCAGTTCCAGAACCTGGCGGGTCGTCGCGGTCGCGGGGCCCGGCAGGTGCCACACGCCGCCGACCGCGCGCTCGTCGCTGCCAAGGGTTGCGAGGCCCGCCGCGACGTCCGGCACGTAGCTGTAGGTGTGCGGCAGGTCGGGGTCGCCGATGAAATCGGCACGGCGGCCGCGCACGGCGTTGCCGAAGACCCGCTCGCCGAGCGAGGTCTCGGTCACGCCGGGGCCGAAGAAGTCCGATGCCCGTCCGATCGCGATCCGTACGCGACCGGCCTGCGCCGCGGCCAGCAGCTCGCGGGTCATGGCGGCCCGCGTGGCGCCCTTGACGCTCGTCGCTGCGAGCGGCTGATCCTCCGTCATCGGCCTGCCTGCGGTCGGGCCGTAGGCGTAGAGGTTCTCGAGGCTCACGAGCAGCGCGCCGCTGCGCTCGGCCGCACTCAGCACTCCGCGCTGGAGCGGCGGGAAGAGCTTCGGCCAGTCCGTGTAGGGCGCGTTCAGGCATTGGTAGACGACCGCCGCGTCCTTCGCCGCGTCGGTGGCCGCCTGCGGGTCGCTCGCGTCCGCCGCGCGCCAGTCGACGCCGTCGGCCAGCGCGGCGGGTCGCTGCCGCGAGACCACTCGCACGCGCACACCGAGTCCGGCCAGACGCGCGCTCAGGGCGCGCCCGACCTGGCCGGCTCCGAACACCACATGCAGGCGAGCCTCACTCACGGCTGCGCGGTCAGGCTTCTGACGGTTCGGGCTGCGCCTGCGCAACCTCGCCGGCTGCGAGATCTCCGTCGTGGCGCTGTGAACGGGCCGTCGAGCCCTCGATGTTGATGTGGGGGAGCCGGCGATCGAGCCAGCGCGGCAGGCGCCAGGTGACCGGTCCGAGCAGTTCGAGCACAGCCGGCAGCAACATGCAGCGCACGACGAGGGCGTCGAGAAAGACGGCCACCGCCAGTCCGAAGCCGAACTCCTTCAGCGTGCGCTCGTTGCCCAGCGTGAACGAGAGGAACACGCAGACCATGATCGCCGCGGCCGCGGTGATCACGCGCCCGGTCAGGGCGATCCCGTCGCCCACGGCGGCGGAGGAGTCGCGGCGCAGAATCCAGCGCTCGCGGATGCGCGAGATGAGGAACACCTCGTAGTCCATCGAGAGGCCGAACACGACCGCGAACATGATCACCGGGATCCACGCCTCGATCGGGCCCTTCTGCACCCCGAACAGGCTCGCCAGCACGCCGTCCTGGAACACGGCGACGGTCACACCGAGCGCCGCGCCGATCGTCAGCAGGTTCATGACGGCAGCCTGAATCGGGATCACGATCGAGCGGAAGATGAGGAACAGGAGCGCCGCCGAGAGCAGGATCACGATCGCGAAGAACAACGGCAGCTTGCCTCCCAGCACGTGCGAGAAATCGATCGAGCCGGCCGTGAAGCCGCCGACCAGGACCGCCACGCCGCTGCGGCGGGCAAACGCCGGCAGCACGTCATGGCGCAGGTGGTTGACCAGGTTGGTGGTGGCGACCGCCTGTGGCGCCGAGTCCGGATAGGCCTCGAGCACGGCGATGCTCCCCGCCGGCGCGATCCGCGGCTCGGTGACCGCGACGACGCCGGGCGTCGCGGCCAGCAGCGTTCGCAGTGCCGGCAGCGCCGCCTCGCCGGCCTGACTGGGCAGTTGGGCGACGAGCAGCAGCGGGCCATTGAACCCGGGTCCGAACCCCTTCGCGAGCAGGTCGAACGCGTGGCGTGAGGTCGTGGCGGCCGGGTCGTTGCCGGCGTCGCTCGAGTCCAGGCGCATCGCGAACACCGGGATCAGCAGCGCGACCATGACGGCGAGTGAGACGATCGCGAGCGGCCACGGGCGGGCCGCCACGACCCTGCTCCAGCTCCGCCACAGCGAGCGTGGCGGAGCCGGCGCCGCCACGACGGCGCTCGCAGGGCTCGCCGCGGCGCGGCCGCGGCGCGAGCGCTTGCCGCTGCCGCGCGCGCGCACGAGCCGCGGGCCGAAGCGCGACAATAGCGCCGGCAGCAACGTCAGCGACGCAAGCAGCACGAGCAGCACCGCGATCACGGCGGCGATCGCGAGGCCGTACATGAACGCCACGCCGGTCGCGAACATGCCGAGCAGCGCGATCACGACGGTTGCCCCGGCGAGCAGGATCGCCCGGCCGGAGGTGTCCATCGCCTCGACCAGGGAGAGCTCGAGGTCGCCGGTCGCGAGATAGTCCTCGCGAAAGCGCGTGACGATGAAGAGCGCATAGTCGATCCCGACGCCGAGGCCGATCATCAGCGCGAGGTCGGGAGAGACGTTCGCCATGTTCGTCACCCGCGTGGCGAGTCCGATCACCGCGACGCCGGTGATCAGGCCCAGCCCGGCCGTGATCAGGGGCATCCCGGCCGCGGCCAGCGAGCCGAAGGTCAAAAGCAGGATGACGAGTGCGGCGAGCACGCCGACCTCGGTGGCGGGACCGACGCTGAACCCCTCGGCCGCCTCCACGACCTGCCCGCCGGCAGCGACCGTGAGGCCCGCCACGTGCACGGCCTTCACCGCGGCGAGCAGCGGCTTGCCGGTGCCGGGCGCGAGCGAGTTGGCGGGTTTGTCGTAGTCGACGGTCGCGAACGCCGTCATCCGGTTGCGCGAAACCTGGACCGCGCCGAGGGCGCTGTAGGGGCTGACGACCGCGGCGACATGCGGCTGCGCGCTCACGCGCGCCAGTAGCGGCGTGATCGCGGCGCGCACCGCCGGCGCGTCGATCGTCCCGCTGGAGACCTCAAACACGATCGCGTCGGCGTCGCCGCTCTGCACGGGGAAGTCCTTCGTGAGCAGGTCGTGAGCGCGCTGGGAGTCGGTCCCCGGGAGACTGAACACGGAGACGTAGTTGGGCCCGACGGCGTGGGCCACGACGGTCATGACGATCGCCACGGCGATCCACGCCAGGACGACGCGACGGCGGTGAGCCACGCACCAGCGGGCAAGACGGAGCATCGCTTAACCCCTCCCTAGAGCGTCCGAGCCGCGCCAGTGCGCGAGGCCCCCACGCTAGCCCAAAAATCCGCCACGTCAAGTCGGATTTCGAGGCGCGTTGGGGCCGATCGCTGGGCTGCGAGCGAAGCCGCCCCGGCGGCACCGGTCCCCCGGCGCAGCAGCCGGCGGAAGCCGGGGCGGAGCCCCTAGAGAAAACTCGTCAGCGACGCCGCGGCGTGGTTGGCGAAGTCGAACAGCGGCTGGGGCACGATGCCGAAGAAGATCGTTGCGGCGGCAAAGGCGAGCGCCACGATCGCGACCTCGAGGTCGGTGCCCTTGACGTCGGCCTCGCTCGATCCGCCGGCGAGCACCGGGCGCCCGTTTGCCGTCGGGCGCACCGCGGCGGGGGCCTCGCGCATCCAGATCGCCGCGATCACGCGCAGGTAGTAGCCGAGCGAGATCATCGAGCCGACGACGATCACGATCCCCAGCCAGGTGTAGTTGCCGTTGACCAGCGCCTCGATCAGGTAGACCTTGCCGATGAAGCCGGCCGTCGCCGGGATGCCGGCGAGCGAGAGCATCGCGATCGTCAGCGGCCAGGCGAGCAGGGGTCGCTGCGAGCCGAGCCCGGCGACCGCGTCGATGTCATCGCCGAAGCTGGTCTCGCGCTCGCGGGCGATGATCACCGCGAAGGCGGCGATGTTCATCAGCAGGTAGACGATCAGGTAGAAGATCGTCGCTGAGGCGCCGAGCCGGGTTGACACGACGACGCCGCCCATGATGTAGCCGGCCTGCGCGACCGACGAGTAGGCGAGCATCCGCTTGAGCGAGGACTGGCCGAGTGCCCCGACGTTGCCGACGATGATCGTGATCGTCGCGAGTGTTGCGAGCGCCGGGCCCCAGTCGAGGTTCTCGGCGATCAGCGCGACGTCGAACATCCGCAGAAGGACGCCGAATGCGGCGGCCTTCGTGGCGACCGCCATGAAAGCCGTGATCGGTGTGGGGGCACCCTCGTAGACGTCGGGGGTCCACTGGTGAAACGGCGCGACGGAGGCCTTGAAGCAGAGGCCGACGAGCACCAGCGCGACGCCGGTCAGCAGCAGCACGTCGGAGCTGTGTCCGGCGGCGATCGAGGATGCGATCGCGGAGAAGTCGGTCGAGCCGGTGGCGCCGTAGAGCAGGGCCAGGCCGTAGAGCAGGGTCGCCGAGCCGACCGAGCCGATGATCAGGTACTTCAGGCCCGACTCGAGCGAGGAGGCGCGGTGCATCTCGGCCGCGCACAGCACATACAGGGGGATCGAGAGCAGCTCGATGCCGATGAACAGCGTCACCAGGTTCTGCGCGGCGACGAGGATCGCCATGCCGGCGATCGACGCCAGGAGCAGTGCGTGGTACTCGCCGTGAGCCGACTCGCGCGGCGCCTGCGCACGCCACGAGAGGATCACCGCGGCGGCGCCGGCGGCGGCGAAGACGATCGTCAGCGCGAGCGCGAGGTCGTCCACCGCGAGCGCGCCCGAGATCGCCGAGACATGATCGTTCCACTGCCAGCTGGTGAGCGCGATCGTCGCGGCAAGGGTCAGGAGCGTCAGCGCGGGAACGAGCTGCTCGCGGGCGAAGCGCGATCGCAGCAGGCCAACGATCAGGACGATCACCGAGCCGCCGAGCAGCGCCTCCAGCGGCGAGATCGCGGCGTAGTTGATGTGGGGTCCGTGCGGGTGCACGAGCGCCGCGAGCAGCGTGCGCCGGCCGTGGCCCGCGATCCGCGCGACCGCCTTCATCGGTTCGCCACCGGGGTGCTCGCCGGCGCCGCCGTGGCGGCAGCGGCGGCGATCGAGGAGGTGACCGAGGTCTGCGCCCGCGAGAGCTCGATCTGGGGGTAGATCGCGAAGAGCATGATCGCGCCGATGAAGGGGACCAGTACGAGCGCGTCACGCCAGCGCAGCTCGCGCGAGACGACCTCCGGGCCGGCGCGGTTGTGCATCGTGCGGATGAACGCGCGCAGCATGTAGACGCTCGCCATCAGCACGCCGGTGAAGGCGATGATCGAGAAGACCATCTTCGTCTTGAACAGGCCGAGCAGGATCAGGATCTCGCCGATGAAGTTGCCCGAGCCGGGCATCGCGAGCGTCGCGAAGGTGACGATCAGAAACAGCGTCGCGAGGATTGGCGCGCGCATCGCGATGCCGCCCATGTCGCGGATGTCCTCCGAGCCGCCGGCGCGCGCCGCCAGCAGCCCGACGATGATGAAGAGCGGGGCGACGACGATGCCGTGGTTGACCATCTGCAGGACCGCTCCCTGCGCGCCCTGCGGCGCCAGCGCGAAGATGCCCATCGTGATGAAGCCGAGCTGGGCGACCGAGGAGTAGCCGACGATCAGCCGGGCGTTGGTCTGCGTGAAGGCCATCGCCGAGCCGTAGAGGATCGAGGCCAGCCCGATCAGGAGCAGCAGCGTCTGGAAGTGGGCGCTGGCCCGGGGCAGGATCGGCAAGACGATCGCCAGGAAGCCGTAGGCGCCGACCTTCGAGAGCACGCTGCTGAAGATCGCGAGCACCTCGATCGGCATCTCCCGGTAGCCGTCGGGCATCCAGCCATGCAGCGGAAAGGCAGGCATCTTGACGAGGAACGCGGCGGCGAACAGCAGGAAGATCCAGTCCTGCGTGCCGCCGCCGAGCGGCGCCGCGCGCAGGGCCGAGTAGGTGAAGTTGAGCGGCTGGCCGCTGTGCTGGGAGGCGAGCACCGCCAGCGCCACGGCGCCCGCGAGCATCAGCAGCGAGCCGACCAGCGTGTAGATCACGAGCTTGGTCGTGGCGACGACGCGGCCGGGGCCGCCGTAGATGCCGGTCAGCAGGTAGAACGGGATCAGCATCAGGTCGAAGAAGCCGACGAACAGCGCGAGGTCCTGGGCGAGGAAGGCGCCGAGCACGGCGCTCTGGGCGATTCCCAGCAGCAGGTAGAAGAGCTCCGTGCGCGGCCACTCGCGCAGATTTGCGGCGACCAGCGCGCCCGAGAAGACAAATGTCGTCAGCGCGATCAGGAACAGGTTGAGCCCGTCCAGGCCGAGCTTGTAGTGGATGCCGAGCGAGCGGATCCAGACGACGTCGGTCACGTGCGTGAGTTGCCCGCTGTCGCCGCTCCAGCCGGCGATCAGCGCGATCGCCAGGCCCAGCGAGGCCAGCGAGCCGACCAGCGCCAGCGCGCCCGGCGTGCGCCGGCCGCCGGCGATCGCTCCGATCAGCGCGGCCGCGGCGGGAATCCAGATCACCAGCGAGAGCATCAGCGCATCAGCTCTGCAGCAGGAAGTAGAGGCCGACGCCGGCGATGCCGACGAGCATCAGGCCGGCATAGAGGCGCAGGATGCCGCTCTGCGTGCCGCGCACAAGCGCCGAGGCGGCGCGCACGAGGCCGGTTGAGCCGCCGATCAGCAGGCCGTTGACAAAGACCCGCTCGAAGGTGTTCTGGGCGAAGCGCCCGAACCAGGCGCCCGGGCGCACGACCGCGGCGTCGATCAGCTCATCGAAGTACCAGCGGTGCTCGAACAGGGTGGTCAGTGGGCGAAAGCGGGCGGCGATCGCCGGCGCCAGGGCCGGCTTCGCGACCCAGATCACATACGCCGTCGCGATCGCGGCCAGCGAAACGACGGCGCCGAGGATCAGGCCGAAGTAGAGCAGGCCGTTGGAGGGGTGGACGGCGATCGTCGAGTCGGCGAAGGTCGGGGCCAGGAAGTTGTCCAGCCAGCGGGTCGTGTTGGGGATCGAGACGATGCCGCCGACGATCGCCAGTGCCGCCAGCATGCCCATCGCCACCCGCATCGGTATCGCGCGCTCGGCGATCACGTGGTCGGGCCCGGGGAAGCCGACGTCGGTGTCCTCGACCTCGCCGTTGGCCGGGTTCGTCGGCACCGCGGCGTGGAAGAGGTGGCCGTGCTCGATCAGTTCGACCGCCTCGGGGCAGGGCTCGCCGAGGAAGGCGCGGAAGATCATGCGGAAGGTGTAGAGGCCGGTCAGGAAGGCGCCGAGGTAGCCGGCGACATACAGCGCCCAGTGCCAGCCGCCGCGCCCGGCGACGAACAGCAGGATCGAGTCCTTCGAGAAGAAGCCGCTGAACGGGGGCACGCCGGTCA
>Ga0302319_10015486_pt1 | contig 14131 bp, 12 predicted proteins | sample Bog_T0_2_FD_203319 | JGI IMG/M metagenome (GOLD analysis project Ga0302319, IMG submission 203319) | Peat permafrost microbial communities from Stordalen Mire near Abisko, Sweden - Bog_T0_2 | ecosystem: Environmental > Terrestrial > Soil > Wetlands > Peat | place: Sweden: Abisko, Stordalen Mire... | reverse complement strand
GCTTACAATTGTAATTGGCATGCGAAGCGTAGCGGCTGCGTTCGCAATCCTGAGCTTTCTCGGCCTGGGAACCGGCAGCGTAAATTTCGATTCCGTGCAGCCGGGCGTCGTCCCGCCCGACTGGACCTTCACCTCTACTCACGGCGGCACTCCGGGCCGCTGGGAGGTCCGCTTCGACCGCAGCGCCCCCAGCCGCGGCAACGTTCTCGAGCAGGTTGCCGGCACCAGCGGAGAGTACGACTTCCCCGTCGGCGTCTTCGACAAAGTGACCTGCCGCGACGGCGATCTGAGCGTGAAGTTCCGCATCGACGGCGGGCGTATGGATCGCACCGTCGGCCTCGTCTGGCGCTATCAGGACCCGAACAACTACTATCTGCTCCACTTCAGCGCCGACGAGAAAAACATCGTTCTGTTCCGCGTGCGCGGCGGCCGCGTCGAGCCGGTGCCCGTGATCGGCGGGCGGCGCGGCGCCTTAGGGGTCGCTCACGATATCCGCGTCGGCCAATGGTACGTCGCAAAAGTCGAGTTCCGGGGCACCCGCATCCGCGTGCTGTTCGGGAATCGCCGCCTTTTCGACGCCGACGATTCCGCGCTTGCGGCGCCCGGCAAGACCGGCGTCTGGACGCGCGGGCGCACCACGGCCTCGTTCGACGATTTCCGCATCGATAAGAAAGGCTGAGCGCGGCTGTTAATAGCCGGCGAACTCGCGGGTCTCTCTTTACGTATAGGATAAAAGGGGACTTTATGCGGCAAATCGCTCTGTTAACGGGCTCGCTTCTTTTCGGCTCGCTTCTTTTCAATATGACGGCCTTCGCGGCCGATCCGGCGCTGCTGAATCTGGTAATGCCCGACGCTCAGATTATAGCGGGGGTCAACGTCACCACCGCCGAGATCAGCCCCTTCGGCCAGTTCGTGCTGTCCCGCATCGGCAGCAACGACCCCGGACTGCAGGCGTTCATCGCGCAGACCGGATTCGATCCCCGCCAGGACGTTACCGAAATCCTCGCCGCTTCGAACGCCAATACCGCGAGTCCCGGCGGGCTGCTGCTCGTGAAGGGAACCTTCAATCCCGCGCAGATCGTGGCGGCGGTGGCGGGCCACGCCAATCAACAGGTTTCCACTTACGCCGGCGCCCCCCTCATTACCGGGACCGAGGCGAAAACGCCCCACGCGCTGGCCTTTGTCGGGAGTTCCATCGCGGTCGCCGGCGACCTGGCCTCGGTCAAAGCCGCGCTCGATCGCAACAGCGCTACGAACTCGATCGACCCGGCGCTCGCCACCCAGGTGCAGTCGCTGAGCGAGACGGAAGATGCGTGGTCGGTGAGTATGGCGGCGCTCGCGGCGCTGGTTCCGGCCGGCGTGGCTGCGCCCGGTATCGGTGGCGCGGTGCTCCAGTTGGGAACGAAGATCGTGTCTTCGAGCGGTGGCATCAAGTTCGGAGCCAACGTGCAGGTGACCGCGCAGGCCATCGCCGACAACGCGCAGGATGCCGGCTCCATCGCCGACCTTGTCCGTATGTTGGCGGGCATCGCGTCCATGGGCGCCGCGCAGAATCCGCAGGCGGCCACGGTGGCGCAGTTGCTGCAGGGTCTGCAGGTGACTACCAGCGGCACGGCCGTCAACATCGCGGCCAGCGTACCGGAAACGCAGCTCGAAGCACTGCTGCATCCGGCGGCCGCAGCCAGGCCCGCCGTCAGGAACCGCCGACTGTAGCGGAGTGAGGGTACACGCGACTTCAGTCGCGTACTGAAGTTTCTACATTTGAGGTGGAGCAAGCGTCAGATTGCGGTGGGCTTCAGCCCGCTTGACGCGACTAAAGTCGCGTGTACCCCCGGAGTCACTGTGTGCCGTCCAGAATCCGGCGCACCTCTTCGAGCAGCGCGCGGGAAGTGAACGGCTTCTGAATGTAAGGCAGGCCCTCAGTCCCCTGCCGCCCGATCCGCTCGCTGTATCCCGACATGCGCAGCACCGGGATGCCGGGGCGCAGCGCCGAGACCCGGCCGATGATCTCGACCCCGTCCATGCCGGGCAGCGCGAGGTCGGTCACCAGCAGGTGGATCGAGCCTTTGTGCCGCGTAGCCAGTTCGATCGCGTCGGGGCCGTTGGCTGCGTCCAACACCGAGTAACCGTTTCGGTCGAGAATCGAACGAATGAATCGGCGCACGCCGGTTTCATCCTCCACCAGCAGGATGGTTTCGGTTCCGGTCATCGTCCTCGCGGCGCGTGCCGGCTCTTCCGCGGCAACCGGCGCCGCTGCGGCCGGAAAGAGAATCCGGAAGGCCGTCCCCATCCCGGGCGCACTGTGCACCGATATGAAGCTTCCGCTGTCCCGCACGACGCCGTACACGGTGGAAAGGCCCAGCCCGGTTCCCTTCCCCTGCTCCTTGGTGGTGAAGAACGGATCGAAGATGCGGGACTGCACCTCCGGCGTCATGCCCGAACCCGTATCGCTGACCGAGAGAGCCACGTAGACGCCGGGCGGGGCCGCCAGACACATCTCCGCCATCTGGTCGGCCACCACCATGCGCGCGGTTTCGACATAAAGCTCGCCGCCACCCGGCATGGCGTCCATGGCGTTCACCGCCAGGTTCAGAATCACCTGCTCGACCAGGCTCGGGTCCGCATGGATGAACGCCGGCTCCGCATCGGTTGAGATCGTGATCGCGATAGCGGCGCTCAGCACCCTTCGCAGCATCTTTCCCGTTTCCCGGACCAGATCGTTGAGGCACATCACTTTCGGCGCGGTGATGTGCCGGCCGCTGAAGGTCAGCAGTTGCCGGGTGAGCGTCGCGGCGCGTGCCGCGGCGGCGGAGATCTCGTCGAGCGCTTCCCGGAAAGGGTGATCGGGGGATACTTCATCCGACAGCATCCGCGCATAGCCGTGGATAATCGTGAGCAGATTGTTGAAGTCGTGCGCCACGCCCCCGGCCAGCCGTCCGATACTTTCCATCTTTTGCGCCTGGCGCATCTGGTTTTCGAGGCTCTTTCTCTCCGTCAGATCGATCGTGAAACCGATGAACCGGAACTGAGGATCGTCCCCCGACGCCGCCTCGGTCGTCACGCCCCCCGCGAGGACGGGGACGCGCGCACCGCTCCGGCACAGATATTCCTTGAAATAGGACTGAGACTTGCCGGATTCGCGCAGCGAGCGCAACGCCTGCAGCGTCGATTGCATGTGCTCGGGAGGCGTGATGGCGCTCCACGAAAGCGCGCCGGCCCGCAGTTCCTCGCGGCTGTATCCGAGCATCCGCAGGAAATGATCGTTCGCCTCCACGATCCCATCGGGCCCGGCGATGATAATACCGACCACATCGGCTTCCACCAGCCGCCTTAACCGGACCTCCGTCTCGCGCACGTCGCCGGGACTGTCGCGGACGGTCACAACGGAGCCGCCCCCCACCAACCGAATGGTGGAGCACGAAGCCGGCGGCAGGCGGATCAGGCTTTCGAGCGCCTGCCCCTCGGCTTGTTCGCGCGAGTATCCGAACGCGCGCGCCGCGGCGGGATTGAGGTACGTGACACAACCCCGCGGATCAGTGACGAAGATCGGGTCCGGGGACTGCTGCAGAATGCACTCCGCAGCCTCGATCCGGCATTGCGCATCCGATTCCACGGTCCCGTCATTTTCCGGTGACAAATCGTACAATACTACATCCGATCGCCGGAATGCGGGACGATTTGCGAAAATGCAGCCGAGGTTACACGAAAACCGTGCCGATATCCACGGGCGAGCGGTTGCCCTCCACCACCACGAGGCCGCTTTCCGTCACGTGGTAGAGCCGCGCGTCCTGCGCCGCGTTCCAGCCGATGGTTGCGTCTTCGGGCACGCGCACGTTTTTGTCCAGAATCGCCCGCCGTACTTTCGACCGCCGCCCGATGTCGCAGTTGTCGAGAATCACGCTGTCTTCCACGCTCGCGCCCGCATGCACCTTCACGCCGCGCCCGAGAATGGAGTTCTTCACGCGCCCGCCCGAGAGAATGCATCCTCCCGAAACGATGGAATCGATGGCCTCGCCGCGCCGGTTCCCTTCGTCGAAGGTGAACTTGGCGGGCGGATCGGCAAAGCTGCTGGTGCGCAGCGGCCACTGCCGGTTATAGAGATTCAGAGCCGGCTTCACCGCGCGCAGATCCATGCTGGCTTCCCAATAGGCGTCGATAGTTCCCACGTCGCGCCAGTAGACCGGCTGGCCTTCCGGCTCGCCCGGGATCTTGTTGGTCTGAAAGTCGTAGGCGTATACCGCCTGTTGCTCCGCCACCATACGAGGCAGAATGTCGCGGCCGAAATCGTGCGAGCTCGCCTCGTCCGCGGCATCTTCGTGCAGCGCCTCGAGCAGGGTGCGCGTCGAGAACAGGTAATTACCCATGGACGCGAACACATGGTCCGATTTGCCGGAGATGGTGGGCGCATCCGGGTTCTTCTCGTGGAAGGCGCGGACTCGATTGTTGTCGTCGGCCTCGATCACGCCGAACTCGTTGGCGTAGCGCCGGTGCACCGGGATGGCGGCGATGGTGCACGCCGCGCTCAGGTTCTCGTGGAACTCGATCATGTGCGCGATGTTCATGCGATAGATGTGATCGGCCCCGAAAATGGCCACCACGTGCGGTTCGGCCTGTTCGATCAGATTGATGTTCTGGTAGATGGCGTCGGCCGTGCCCTGATACCAGGTTTCGCCCGCCGACCGCATCTGCGCCGGGACGGGAATGATGAACTGGTTCTTGAGTATCCCGCCGGTCTGCCATCCTTCGTTCAGATGCTGCAGCAGGCTCTGGCTGCGGAACTGAGTCAATACGTAGATGGAGTAAATTCCGGAATTGATCAGGTTGCTCAGGACGAAATCGACGATGCGGTATTTCCCGCCGAAGGGAACGGCTGGTTTCGCACGCTCTTTGGTCAATGGATAGAGCCGGGTCCCCTTGCCTCCGGCCAGGACGATTCCGAGAACCCTCAGTCGCATAATGGCAAGGCCATTGTGACAACATGCGGCGACGCCGCGCAACATCTTTCGCGCGCCGTGCCGGTTCAGCGAAAGTGAACGCGCTGCCGCCAGAGGCCGAGCAATCCCCAGAACGTTACAACCAGGTAACTGTTGGCCTGGAGAAGCAGAATATACGCGATGGCGTCCGTCTTTCCGACGCCGAACGGCGTCAGCACGCTGACGGCCACAAACTGGTAAATGCCGACGTAGCCCGGCGTGGAAGGCAGGGCGCTGCCGAGCCCCAGCCCGGTGATCAGCAGGAACGCCACCGGAAGGCTCAGCGGGACGCCCACGGCGCGCCCGATGATCACCGCGCCCACCGCGTCCATCGACCAGATGACCGCGGTGAGGCCGAGAAATCCGGCGATCCGCCTGGCATCGTGAAAGCTTCGTATTCCGTGCACCACGTGCTCGATCAGGTGGGCGAGCGCTCCCCGCGGGTTTTCCGGCAGAGGCAGGCGCGCGAGCATGCGCTGCATGAAGGGTTCAAGCCACGGCAGGACGGCGATGGCCGCCACGCCGGCGAAACCGAGGATCGCGAAGGGCCGCGCCGCCGTGGCCAGCCAACCGGGCTGCGGCGGCAGGATCAGCAGCACCAGCGCGCTGATGGTGACCAGCGCGATGGCGTCGGCCATCCGTTCGCCCAGCGCCGTGGTCAGCACGAATGCTTTGCTCAGGCCGGAACGCGAAGAAATCATCATCGTCCGGACCACTTCGCCCGCGCGGGCGGGCAGGAAATTGTTGCCGAAGTAGCCCACGGCAGTTGCCCGGAAGGCGGTCGCGAAGGGCACTTTGCCCTGCGCCTGCAGCAGAATCCGCCAGCGGTATGCGCGCAGCGCCAGCGCGGCGGAGGACAGCAGAAAGCAGACGCCCACCAGCGACTTGTTCGCCGTTCGCAGAATGGCCCACGCCCGGCCCCATTCGATGCCCCGCAGCGAGTAATAGAGAAGCACCGCGGCCAGGGCCACGGAGCCAACGGTGACGAGAATCTTCAGACGACCGCGTTTAGCTTCCGGCATCAATGGACCTTTCCGAGCCGGGGTGCCCTCTGGACCCGCAAGGGAGCTCGCTGAATCGGTGGGGCGGCCCCCCGGTCCGCGCGGGACGCCCCGTCCCGCTCCGGCTCCCTTGCACCTCTGTCTTCAATAGAGTGCCCAGGGCTCCGCGGGGCCACCAGGTGCATGAAGACAATGTGGGGCAAGCTTTAGCTTGCAGCCGCCTTCAGGCGGCTCTTCGGGCTGGCGGACAGCCCTCGTCTTCAACGGAGCGCCCCCTACGCCGGCGGCCGGCGCTTGTGCCAGTCCGTTCGATTCTGAAATTCCCGTCCCAGCGCCAGCAGCGTGTTCTCGCTGAACGCCGGCCCCACCAGCTGCAGCCCCACCGGCAGATTGTCCGCGAAACCGCACGGAAAGGCCAGCGCCGGCAGGCCCGCCAGATTGCCCGCGGGAATCAGCGCCCGCATGTCCCCTGCATTGCTCGCCGCGGCCCCTCCGCCGCCCAGCGGCTCGGCGATCCGCGTCGCCACGTCATAGCGCGCCGGCGCCACCAGCACGTCGATATCGGCGAATAATTCCCGGAACTTCTGCTTCACCAGCGAACGGATGCGCATGGCCTTCAAATATTCCCGCGCCGGAATCCCCAGCCCCGCCTTCAATCCCTCGATCTGAAACGCGTCGGCCAGTTGGTTCACCCCGCCGCTCGCGATCAGCTCTTCGAAGACGGACGAACCCTCGGCGCTGATCACCGTGCCGGTCAACGCGCCCCAGGGAAAATCCGGCAGCTTCGCCTCCACCATCTGCACGCCGCTCTCGCGAACCACTCCCATGGCTTTTTCGAAAGCCGGCCGGGCGGCAGCCTCCGCCGCATCCAGATCCGCCGCCGCGAATCCCACCTTGATGTCGCTCAGCTTCCGCGTAAACTGCGGCGTGTAATAAAAGCTCTTGCCCGCCGAACCCGGATCGGCCGCATCGCTCCCGGCGATCGTCTGCAGCACCAGCCCGCAGTCCTCGGCGCTGCGGCACATGGGCCCGATCTTATCCATGGTCCACGACAGCGGCATCGCGCCGTGCCGGCTCACCAGCCCGTAGGTCGGGCGCAGTCCCGTGATCCCGCAGTAGGCCGACGGCGTCACGATCGACCCCGAAGTCTCCGACCCCAGCGCAAACGGAACCAGCCCCGCCGCCACCGCCGAAGCCGACCCGCTCGACGACCCTCCAGACCACCGCGTCCGGTCCCATGGGTTCAGCCCCGGCCCGAACAGCGACGCGCTCGCCGTGCGGTACGACGGCCCGCCCGCCAGTTCCACCATGGCCAGTTTGCCGATCAGCACCGACCCCGTCTTATCCAGCTTCTTCAGCACCGTCGCCGTCTCGTCGAAGATCTGGGAAGCGAACGGTTTCGCGCCCCACGTAGTCGGATGGCCCGCGAACGAGAGCAGATCCTTGGCGCCGAACGGAATCCCCTGCAGCGGGCCGCGATAGCGCTCGCGCTTCAGTTCTTCGTCGACCAGCCTGGCGCGGCGCAGCGCGACTTCCGTCAGAGGCAGCGCCAGCGCGTTGTAGCGCGGGCCGGTTTTTTCCAGACGCTCGGCGAACGCCCGCACCAACTCCACGGCCGAAAACTCGCGCTTCTTCAGTTGGGCGTTCAGCTCGGAGATGCCTGCGAAAAAGACGTCGTCGGTCATGCCCGGAACCGGAATGCGGGTTCGGTCGCCAGGGGAAGCTCGAACTTCGCAAGCGCTTCGGAATTACGGCGGAGTGTGTCGGCGGCGTTCTGGGCAGCGTCCGCCGCCGCGGGTGGGTTTTGCGCCGGCGCCAGCAGCGCCGTCCCGGCGATCAGCGCTCCGGGCAGTTCTCTGCGGCTGAGTTTCATGGCTTCTGCTCAGAGTAGCGCGTTTCGAGGGCATCGAGCGCGGCGCCTTCCATGGCCGCGCGCGGCGCCGTCTCGCCGGTCCATATCTCGAACTGGCGAACCGCCTGCTCGATGAACATCTTCCAGCCCGGAACCACCTGCTTGCCCTGCTCGCGCGCGCGCCGGATCAGCAGCGTCTCGAGCGGATTGTAGACCATGTCGAACACAATCTCGCCGGGAATTTTGTCTTCAAACGGACATTCCGCCACGTTGGGCCACATGCCCAACGGCGTGGCGTTGATCACGATATCGAAGTGGCGCAGCATCACCTGATCGTGCGACATGGGCTCGCCGCCGACCAGCCGCGCCAGCGCCCGCACGCGATCCGGATTGCGCCCCGTGAGCGCGACCTTGGCGCCCGCATCCGCCAGCGCGCACGCCGCGCCGCGCGCCGCGCCGCCGTTGCCGACGATCAGCGCGGTGGCTTTCGGCAGGCCGATCAGCTTCGCCAGCGGCCCGGAAACCGCTTCGGCATCGGTGTTCGACCCGCGCCACTTGCCCGCTTTCCGGACGACGGTATTCACCGCGCCTATGCGCCGCGCCAGCGGATCCACCTGATCGAGGTAGCGCATGATGCGCCGCTTGTGCGGGATCGTCACGCTGAAGCCCGAGAGCGGAAGATCGCCCGCGAACTGGAAGAAGTCGCGCAGCTGATTGGGGCTCACCAGCAGCGGAACGTAGACTGCGTCGATGCGCCGCGACTGGAACGCGCGGTTGTGCACGTGCGGCGAAACCGAGTGCCGCACCGGGTCCGCGATCACCGCGAAGATCTTCGCCGCCTTAGAGAATTTGTCGATGCGATAGAGCGAGCGCAGCTGTCGGGCGTTCACCTGACCCGACGCCGTGCCCTGCACGTGCGCCGGTGCCGCGTAAGTGAACACCGCGCCCAGCGCCGTCGAGAGCACGCGCGAGGGAAATCCGATCTCGCCCATCGCCAGCGTCACCAGCGGGATCTTCGGGCTCAGCCGGCTGGCCGCCAGAATGCGCCCCGTATCGGTGGGCTTGCGCGACGTGCTCACCAGCTTGTAGACGTCGGCGGGCACCCGGCGCATGCGCTTCAGGACCGGATCGAGCGGCGGCGTGGTTTCGAAATGGTGCCACGAGACGATCAGGTAGGCTTGGCCGCGCAGCTCCGCGCAGCGCTCCGGCGCCACTTCCGCGGTTTCGATCTCCACGTCCACCGCGCGCGCACCGTGCTGAATGGCGAGTTGCAGGATGCGCAGCTGCTCTTCGATGCTGCCGTTGAACCGGCCGTGGTTCTGGTGGCGGCGGCAGGTGGCGAGAATGGTGCAGTTCGGCCACGCTTCGAGGAACTCCGCGATGGCCTCGGCGCCGCGCGCCGGATCGGGCAGATAGTCGAGGCGAAACTCCAGGAAGTTCTCGCCTGCCTCTGCCTCGCGCCGCGCCTGTTCGAGGAGCCGCGGCACGTCGGGCAGTCCCAGCGCGATGCAGATACGTGGGAGCGCGCGCCGCTGCGTCATTTGGTTCACCAGAATAACAGGTGCGCTGCGGTGGCGCGGACGGTCTTGCCGTCTGCGGTTCAGGCCCTGCCACGCGCTTCACACCGTACACGCGGCTTCAGCCGCGTTCGGCAAGCTGAAGCTTGCCCTACCCAGACGGCAAGACCGTCCGCGCCACCCGGGCACCCGGAAGCTTAAAGAACCACCGGCAGAGTCCCCAACACTTCGAAGCGCAGTTCGCCATGTGCGCGGCGCAGCGCCTCCTCGACGAAACGCGCATCCGGTCCGCTGGCGAACAGGAAGCCCTGATAACTCGCCCCTTCCGGCAGAGGAACCAGCTTCTCGCCCGTCTTTGCCGTGATTACCACATCGTCGATTCCCGGAACGGCGCGCGCCTTCTCAACACCCGAGACGGACTCGAAAAACCCCGCGCGCGGCACCGGAATCATCATCACGCCGGAAGCCGCGCTCGCCGGCGCCAGTTGCGCGGGCATTTCGCCGATCGCGTGCAGCACCAGCAGTTCTTCCAGCGAGAACGTATCCTCGCGGCACGGCATGCGGAAGCGCAGTGCGCGCGCGCAAAGGCCACCGATGGGACGCGCCGCGATCTCCAGCATGTAGACGCCACGTTCGTTCACGCGCGTCTCCGCATGGATCGGCCCGTGCCACAAATCGAGCGCCTGCGCGGCGCGGCGCGTGGTGTCGACGATCGCCTCCACGACGGCCGCCGGCTCCCGCGACGGCGTCACGTAAATGCTCTCCTCGAAATACGGCCCTTCGAGCGGATCGGGCTTGTCGAAGACCGCGAGCACGCGGAGCACGCCGTCCGTCATCACGCCTTCCACGGCGAATTCGCGCCCCGCAATATACTCTTCGATCTGGATGGCGCGATTGGCGTACTCGCGCATTGCCAGGATTTCCGGCTGCTCGAGTATCCGGCGAATCCTTGCGAAGGCGGCTTCGAGCTCCGCACGATTATCGGCGCGGATCACGCCGCGGCTGGCCGAAAGCCCCAGCGGTTTCAGCACACAGGGGAAGTCTACGTCGGGCGGGGTTTCATCGAGCGCAACTTTCTTGTAGCGCGGCGAGGCCGGCCTCCGCGAACTGCATACGCATGCGATGCTTATCGCGGCAGGCGGCTACCGCATGCACCGGATGCCACGGCAGACCGAGGAACTCGGCGAGGTATGCGGCCACGAGCGTCGGCCGGTCGGCCACCGCCGCGATTCCGTCGACGCGCAACAGGTCGAGAGATCTCGCCAGTTCTTTCGCCGACTCCCACGGCTCTTCGAAGCGCACGGCAATGGCCTGGTCGCGCCACGGGTCTTCGAGGATGTGGCAGCGGTCCGTGGCCAGCTTCACGGCGACGTTCAGCCGGCGAGCGGCGGCGGCGAACGACTGCGTCTGGTAGCCGGTTGTAGCCGCAAGGAGAACTATTCGGGCCAAACCCGATCATAGTATGATGCAGACTCAGGCACTTTTTGTGATGTCTGCCAACACATGCGGCCGCTGTGGAGCGCTGAACCTTCGGCGTTCGCGCATCCGCAATGTGTTCGAGTGGCTGGTCGCCTTCGTCCTTGTCCCCTATCGCTGCCGGCTCTGCGACTTCCGCGAATTGAAGATCCGCTTCATGGATATGCACCCCGGTGGTGAAAGGCATCACCCGGACGGCGGCGCGGCGTAAAGCGCACCGAACAACTTCCCCTTGCATTTCCCCTTTTGTTCGCCTACGATAAACGGTAATGGCGCTCACCCGCAGACAGAAGGAAGTGCTCGATTTCATCGCCTCCTATCAGGTGGAGAACGGGTACAGTCCGAGTTACGACGAAATCGCCCGCGGTCTGGACCTGGCCTCGATCGCGACGGTGCACAAGCACATCTCCGCGCTGCAGACCAAGAACTATCTGCATCGCAGCCATAATCAGAGCCGCTCCATCGAGGTGGCGCCGCGCTATCTCCACGAACAGCGGCGCAACCGGGTTCAGACGTCGCTCGAAGTGCCCGTTCTGGGGTCGATCGCGGCGGGCCAACCCGTCGAATCGTACGACGACAAAGCCACGCTCAGCTTCGCCGACTTCGTAGGGCAGAAAGACACCTACGCCCTGCGCGTGCGCGGCAATTCCATGATCGACGATCACATCTGTGAAGGCGATATGATCCTCGTCGAGAGTTCAAAGGAAGCGCGCGACGGAGACATTGTGGTCGCGCTGGTGGGCGGGACCGAAACGACTCTGAAGCGCTTTTACCGCGAGCCCGGCAATATGATCCGGCTGCAGCCCGCGAATTCTTCCATGAGTCCGATCAGAGTGCCGGCCCGGGAAGTCGAAGTCCAGGGCCGGCTGCTGGCTGTATTACGCAAGTATTAGGCGAGACAGAGCCTGTATTCTGCTTCCGCGTTGACCCAGTCTTCGAGGGCACTGCCGCCCTGATAACCGCGGGCTTCCCAGTATCCGTACGCGATCTTCGCGATGGCCTCGCCCGGATCCATCTGCGGCGGGTTCTGCGCGACGGCAACCGCCTTTGCTTTGCTGTGTTTCGCGGTCGTAACACGAGGGGTTGTTACACGAGTGGTCTGTGACTTTGCGGCACGGGCGCGGGGCGCAGGTGTCGCGCTTGTTTCGATTGTTGCGGTCTTCTTCGGCATGGTCTTACCCCTCGATTATAAGCCATGGACATGACAATTCCACTAAGAAATGTTTTATTCTCCGCATAAACAAATGCGGCGCGGATGGCTTCCACGGCGATATAGTGATATCGTTTGCGCAATCCGCTGACGATTTCGGCCTTATTGATCGTGGCTCCGCTCCTGCAGGTGGCAGGGCTGCAGGCGAAGGTCGTCTCCGTCGACGTCGACGGAATTGTGCATCCGGTCACAGCCGAAGTAATCTCTTCGGCCATCGACCAGGCGCAGGCGGAGCGTGCCGACGCCCTGATTATCCGCCTCAGCACTCCCGGCGGCCTGCTCGATGCGACCCGCAGCATCGTCGAAGAAGTGTTCCGCTCCCCGGTCCCCGTTATTATGTGGGTCGGCCCCTCGGGCGCGCGCGCCGCTTCCGCCGGATTCTTCCTGCTCGAATGCGGCGATGTGGCGGCCATGGCGCCCGGCACCAACACCGGCGCGTCGCATCCCGTGGCCTTGAATCCGCTGAGCGGGGGCGACACGCCGATGGACCCCGTGATGAAGCAGAAAGTCGAAAACGACACCGCCGCGCTGATGCGCACCATCGCGGCGCGCCGCGGCCGCAATGTGGAAGCCGCCGAACGAACGGTGCGCGAGAGCGTCTCTTACACGGACCGCGAAGCGCTCGACCTGCATCTCATCGACGCCATCGCCGCCGATCCGCAGGCGCTGCTGGGGCAACTCGACGGGCGCGAAATCACACGCTTCGACGGCCGCCGCCAGACGCTGCACTTCGCCGATGTCGCGGTCGAACCGTACCGGCCCTCGCTGCGCCAGCGCGTGCTGCTCGCCATTGCCGATCCCAACATCGCGCTGCTCCTGCTGGTGCTGGGCGCGCTCGGCATCTACGCGGAATTCTCGTCGCCCGGTTTGATTGCGCCCGGCGTTATCGGTGCGATTCTTCTGTTGCTCGGGCTGACCGCGCTGTCCATGCTGCCCATCGACTGGCTGGGCGCCGCGCTGATCGCGCTCGCTCTATCGTTCTTCGTGCTCGAAGCCAAATTCGCTACGCACGGCATCCTAACGGTGGGCGGCGCCGTCGCCATGCTTCTGGGCGCGGTGATGCTCGTCGATACCAACGTGCCGGAACTGCGCATCCACTGGGCTACCGCCATCGCGGTGACGTTGCCCTTCGCGCTCATCACCAGCTTTCTGCTGTCGATAGCCGTGCGGGCGCGCCGCAACAAGGTGGCGACGGGCGCTGGGGCCATGCTGGGCCAGTTCGGCACGACTATTGCCGAGCTGAATCCCGCGGGCACCGTGATGGTGCGCGGCGAATACTGGCACGCCATTGCGGGCGGCCCCATCGGAGCCTCCCGGCAGGTTCGCATCACCGGCGTGGACGGCCTCACGCTGCGCGTCGAAGCGGTCGGCCGGAAAGAGGACAAAGAATGATATCCGTCGGTTTCGTCGCGGTTCTGGTAGTCGTGTTCTATCTGATCTCGTCCATCAAGATCCTCGCCGAATACGAGCGCGGCGTGATCTTCCGCCTGGGCCGGCTGCTGCCCGAAGCCAAAGGTCCGGGAGTGATTCTGGTCTTCGTGCCGCTCGACCGCATGGTGCGCGTGTCCCTGCGTATCGACACCATCGAAGTGCCGCCGCAGGACGTGGTGACGCGCGATAACGTCAGCGTCAAAGTGAACGCGGTGCTGTTTTTCCGCGTGGTGGAGCCGAGGCTGGCGGTGCTCGAAGTCTCGAACTTCCTCTACGCCACTTCGCAGCTGGCGCAGACCACGCTGCGCAGCGTGCTGGGCGAAGTTCAGCTCGACGAGCTGCTGAGCAAGCGCGAAGAACTGAACCTGCGCCTGCAGACGATTCTCGACCAGCACACCTCGCCGTGGGGCGTGAAGGTCACCATGGTCGAGGTCAAGCAGGTGGATCTCGCCGAGCAAATGATCCGCGCGCGGGCGCGCCAGGCCGAAGCCGAACGCGAGCGCCGCGCCAAGATCATACACGCCGAAGGCGAGTTCACGGCGGCGGAAAAACTGGGCATGGCCGCCGAAGTTCTCCAGAGGCAGCCCGCCGCTATCCAGCTGCGCTATCTGCAGACGCTGGTCGAGATCGGCGCCGAGAAGAACACGACTATCGTTTTCCCCCTGCCTATC
>Ga0302319_10015483_pt1 | contig 14133 bp, 9 predicted proteins | sample Bog_T0_2_FD_203319 | JGI IMG/M metagenome (GOLD analysis project Ga0302319, IMG submission 203319) | Peat permafrost microbial communities from Stordalen Mire near Abisko, Sweden - Bog_T0_2 | ecosystem: Environmental > Terrestrial > Soil > Wetlands > Peat | place: Sweden: Abisko, Stordalen Mire... | reverse complement strand
TTTCGCGTCTCGGTTGCTGTGAGCGCCAACTTCCATACGGCGCGATTGAAGGCCGCAGATTCGCGCGGCATCACCATAATTCAAAACCGGCAGGAAGCAACGGCGCTGGCCAAACTACCGCTGGCGGCTCTGGATCTGCCTGACGAGCAGGCGGAAACCTTTGCTGTGTGGGGCATTCGCACGCTGGGAGAATTGGCCGCGCTGCCCGAGGTGGATCTGGTTACGCGGATGGGGCCGCGGGCCACGGAATGGCGAGATCTGGCTCGCGGCACATTACCGCATACGTTTCAACCGATTGAGATGGAGTTTCGGCTGGAGGAGTTTTTGGACTTTGAGACGCCGGTCGACCGGAGCGAGTCGCTGCTTTTTGCCGGCGCGCGCATGATCGATTGCCTGGTTGCACGGGCCAGTGCGCGGGCGCTTTCGCTGGCGTCGCTTACGGTACACATGAAACTGGAGGGTGAGTGTGCATATCTGCGTACGATTCGACCGGCAATCCCCACCACCGATCGCAAATTCCTGCTCAAGCTGCTGCAACTGGAGATTGCCGCGCATCCTCCCCAGGCCGCCGTGGTCTCGATTACGTTGAGCGCGGAGGCCGGCCAGTCGAGCAAGGTGCAATTGGGGCTATTTGCTCCGCAAACACCGGAGCCATCGCGGCTTGACGTTACCATTGCGCGGCTGAAAGCTATTGCGGGCGAAGATCGTGTCGGCTCTCCGGTGCTCGAAGATTCGCATAGGCCGGGCAGTTTCCGCATGGAGAGCTTTCGAGTCTCAGGCGAATCGCATGCGGCGGAGGAGAATCGCAAGCGCATGGCGCTTCGCCGCATGAGGCCGCCGGTGGCCGTTCGGGTTCAACTGCTGGCGTTGAAGCCAGCTGCGTTTCGAGATGGCGAGCGTGCATTCAAGGTGACCACGGCCTATGGCCCTTGGAAAGCAAGTGGCAACTGGTGGTCCACCGATGGCTGGAATGCGGAAGAGTGGGACGTGCTTGCCGAAACAGGCGGCGGGTCATCGGTGGCATGCCTGCTGGTTCGCGATTGCGATCGGAACGAGTGGCAGCTAGAAGCGTTTTATGACTAGAGGCGAGGAATATATTGAGTTGCACACGGCAAGCGCGTTCAGTTTCCTGGCAGGGGCTTCGCAGCCGGAGGCACTGATTGAGCGCGCAGCCGAACTTGAGATGCCCGCCATTGCTCTGGGGGACCGCAACGGTCTGTACGGCGTGGCCCGCTTCCACACCATGGCAAAGAAATGCGGCGTTAAGGCACATATCGGCGCGGAGATTGCGGTAAGCTCCTTTGGCAGGCTACAGACACCGCCCAAGTGGCTGCCGCACCAGTTCCCTTCCGAGGCACCGCGCCTGCTTCTGCTGTGCGCATCGCAAACCGGATATCGGAATCTTTGCCAACTGATTACACGGATGAAGATGCGTGAAGCTACCAAAGCCGAGGGCGCGGCGACTCTGGATGACCTGGATGAATTTTCAGCCGGTCTGATCTGTTTGACTGGCGGCGACGAAGGGCCGGTGGCGGCGGCGTTAGCACAGGAAGGCAAGGATGGCGCGCGCAAGAGGATAGATAGGCTGGCATCGATCTATGGCCGGAGCAATCTCTACATCGAACTGCAACGGCATCAGCAGCGCGACGAGGAGTGCCGCAATCAATCTCTGCTGAGCCTCGCATCCACCTTGCGCATGCCGGTTGTTGCCACCAACGGCATTCGTTACGCAACCGACAAGGATCGCGAAATCCTGGATGTGCTTACCACCATCCGCAACCATACAACGCTGGATAAGGCGGGGCGTTTGCTTGGCTTCAACTCTTCGCGATTTTTGCGTTCTCGGAATGAGATGGCCGCGCTGTTCGCTGACATTCCCGAGGCTATTGCCAACACTCGAATTGTGAGCGGCCGTCTTGACTTTACGCTCGACAATCTAGGTTATGAGTTTCCTCATTATCCTGTGCCGGACGGCGGTACTATGGATAGCTTTCTGAAGAAGCGTGTGGATGAGGGAGTTATGAAACGCTATGGCTCTGCGGCCAAGCGGAACCTGCTGGCCAAGGCCCGCGCACAGGTGGAGCATGAACTCGCGCTGATTGCCAAGCTTGGATTCGCGGGATACTTTCTCATCGTCTGGGATCTGATCCGCTATTGCCAGAAGAACGGAATTCTGGTGCAGGGGCGTGGCTCGGCGGCTAACTCCGCTGTGTGTTATGCGCTGGAAATTACTGCTGTCGATCCGGTGGGCATGGAGTTGCTGTTCGAGCGATTCCTGAATGAGAACAGGGGCGAATGGCCAGACATCGATCTCGATCTGCCTTCGGGAGACGAGCGCGAGAAGGTGATTCAATACGTCTACGAGCGTTACGGGCAACTGGGCGCGGCTATGACCGCGAACGTGATTACCTACCGCGGACGCTCGGCGGCACGCGAGGTGGGCAAGTCGCTTGGATTCGACGAAGCGCAGTTGGCGCGGCTGTCGGGCCTGGTGGGCCACTGGGAGTGGCGCGGCGAGAACGACACCATGGCGCGGCACTTTGAGCAAGCCGGCTTCGACGTCCGCCATCCGCGCATCGCCCGCTATCTCGATCTGTGCCTGCGCATGAGGGACCTGCCGCGGCACCTGGGCCAGCACTCGGGCGGCATGGTTATATGCGCAGGAATGCTGAACCGCGTTGTTCCTATCGAGCGTGCTTCCATGCCTGGACGGTCGGTGATCCAGTGGGACAAGGAAGACTGTGCGGATATGGGCCTGATCAAGGTGGATCTGCTGGGGCTGGGCATGATGGCGGTGCTCAAGGACTCGATGGAGCTGATTCCGCGGCACTACAAAAAAGAAATCGAGCTTGCCGCACTGCCTGAGGACCCGCAGGTGTATGAAACGCTGCGCAAGGCTGACACGGTGGGCATGTTCCAGGTGGAAAGCCGCGCGCAGATGGCGTCGATTCCGCATAACGCGCCGACACGCTTTTACGATCTGGTTGTGCAGGTGGCTATCATCCGTCCAGGCCCCATTGTGGGCAAGATGATGCACCCTTACATGCGCCGCCGGCAGGGCAAGGAGGAAGTCACCTATCCGCATGCAACGCTTGAGCCGGTGCTTAAACGAACGTTGGGCGTGCCGCTGTTTCAGGAGCAACTGCTGCGCATGGCCATGACGGTTGCCAGCTTTACCGGAGCTGAAGCCGAAGAGTTGCGTCGCGCCGTGGGGATGCGGCGATCGATGCAGCGCATGAGGGACCTGGAGGGCCGGTTGCGCGATGGAATGACCCGCAACGGCATTGGCCGAGAGGCGCAGGACAACATTGTGCAGGGCATCAGTTCCTTCGCCATGTATGGGTTCCCTGAGTCGCATGCCGCCAGCTTTGCGCTGATCGCCTATGCTTCGGCCTACCTGAAGGTTCATTACCTGGCAGCCTTTACTTGCGGATTGCTCAACAACCAGCCCATGGGATTTTATTCGCCTGCAGTGCTTATCAAGGATGCACAGCGGCACGGATTGCGGGTGCGGCCCATCGATGTGCAGCGTTCGGAATGGCTGTGCACGCTGGAAGCGGAGCCGGACGGTACGCTTTCGCTCCGCGTTGGCCTCAACTATATCAAGGGGCTACGGCGCTCGTCGGCGGAAGCGCTGCTTGAAGCACGGAGCCGGAGAGGGGCTTTCGCCGATGTGGACGATTTGGCCAGGGATGCGCCGGAGTTGAACCGCAAGGAACTGGTGGCGTTGGCGCGCGCTGGGGCACTGAACTCGGTTGGGAACGTGGAGCACCGACGCGATGGGCTGTGGCAGGTAGAGCAGGCTGGACGGCGGGTTGGGCCGCTGCTGCGTGACGCATCTAAGTCAGGCACGGGCGATGAGAAACCGCTGCGTAGAATGACCACCGACGAGCGCCTGGTTGCCGATTATTCGGGAACCGGCATCACAACAGGTCCGCATCCGATGGCTTATCGACGCGCAGAGTTGCGCCGGATGGGGATTCTCTCCGCTCGGGAACTTGAAAGCTGCGTGAGCAATCGACCGGTTCGTGTGGCAGGTTGCGTTATCGCGCGCCAGCGGCCTGGCACCGCCAAGGGATTTGTATTTCTATCTCTGGAAGACGAAACCGGCATTGCAAACGTGATTATCGCGCCCGATGTGTTTGAGCAGAACAGGCTGGTGGTGACGCGCAGCCGCTTCCTGGAGATTGAAGGAAGGCTGCAGAATCAGGATGGGGTGATCCACGTGAAGGCGCAGGTTATGACGCCGCTGGATGTTACCAGCGTGGATGTTCGATCGCACGACTTCCATTGAGAAATACAACAAGGGCGAATGAAGGGGGCTTATCCCCTTGGCATTCGCCCTCGGCTTATCGCTCGATTACCACCATTCCATCATGCGGCCGGACTTGACCTTTACACTGCTCTCTGGCTTTTCCGTGCGAATGAGCAGGACGGGGATATGAACCAGTTTGACCAGCTTCTCGGCGATGGACCCAAAGACCAGCGGGTGCCAGCCGGTGGTGCCGTGCGTGGAAACCACGAGCAGATCGATGTGCTCACGATCGATCACATCCAGGATACTGCCGGCAATATCGTTGTCGACTTCAACACTTGAGGTTGCCTTGATTCCCTTGGCTGTGAGACCTGCAACGGAGACGATAAAACGCTCCTCGGCCTCTTTTTTCTCCGCCTCGGCATTGCACGGGTCGGCAACAACATGCACGAGATAGATGGCGGCATGAAAATGCTGAGCAAGTACGGTGGCCTGCTCCAGGGCGAGGTGGGAGGATGGGCTGAAGTCGATGGGAAGAAGGATCTTCGCGGGTATGGTGCTGAATGCGTATGCCTGGGGCATTAAAATCTCCTTGCCGTACCACGCAGGTGGCCGGCCTCTCTTTTGTCGTTGATCATCATAAGAGGCCTCTCATACCAGCCGAAGTGACGGAGAACACACATGGAGCAGATGGACCGGGGGAATCGACTCATGGAAGCGGCTGGCGGCGTTAAGCCGAAGCGGGTTCTGTTCGCCACTATTGGCTCGCTTGGCGACCTGCATCCCTGCCTAGCCCTGGCGCTGGAATTGAAGCGCCGCGGCCAGACCGCGACGATTGCAACCACGGAGTACTACCGGGCCAAGGTGGAGGGTCTGGGAATCGGGTTTCAACCTGTTCGTCCGGATTGGGACCCTACCGATCCGGAGATGATCCGGCTGTGCGACGACCTGAAACGCGGGCCGGAGATTCTGATCCGAAAGATGGTGTTACCGCATTTGCAAGACACCTACGCCGACCTGCTGCAGGCGGCGGCGGACACTGATTTGATGATCGCGGGGGAGCTGAACTTCGCTGCGCCGCTGGTTGCCGAGAAGTTGGGATTGCGCTGGGCATCGGCCACACTGTCGCCGGCCTCGTTCGTGTCGGCGCACGATCCCTCGGTGCTGGTGAATGTCCCGTGGCTCATCCATTTGCGCAAGGCCGGCTGGCCAGTATACCGCGCGGTCCTGAACATTGGCCGGTGGGGAACCAGGCATTGGTGGAATCCTGTGCGGCAATTGCGGCGCGAACAGAAACTGCGGCCCGATTGCGACCCTCTCTTCCACGACAAGTTTTCGCCTGATCTGGCTTTGGTGTTGTTTTCGCGAGTTTTGGCCGAACAGCAGCCCGACTGGCCTTCGCAGACGCTGCAAACGGGATTCATCTGGTTCAGTTCTCCAGCGGAAGATGCTGGTCTCGATCCGCGATTGAGAGCGTTTCTCGATTCCGGAGATCCGCCAATCGTGTTTACGCAGGGGTCGACGGCCGTGCACAACCCGGGCAACTTCTATGCGGTAAGTGCGGCAGCGGCGGTAAGGCTGGGACGGCGTGTGGTGCTGCTGGGGGCAAAAGAGGAATTGGGACTGGACTCGGATTGGACTATGGTTTTGCGGTACGCGCCATACTCGCAGATCTTCCCCTATGCGGCGGTGAATGTGCACCAGGGCGGATCGGGAACGACAGGCGAGGCGCTGAGGGCGGGACGGCCGCAGTTAATTGTTCCCTATGGCTGGGATCAGCCGGACAATGCGGTCCGGGTGGAACGTCTTGGCGCGGGAATTCATTTGCCGCGAAGAGAGTATTCAGTCGATGCCGCTACGGCCGCGCTGGGGAGGCTGTTGAAAGAGGCGAGTTTTTCTGAGCGGGGCGCGAAAGTGGGGGCGCAAATCAGGGCCGAAGACGGGCTCACGTCTGCCTGCGATGCGATCGAGTCGCTGCTCGGTAGAGATTGAAGAAAGAATCCTGCCTAAAGCAGCGCGGGATTACAATGAACTGTCAATCCTGCCGAGCATGGAGTTTCCAGTGAACGCCGATAAGCCATTTTCTTGCCACAACGCCGCAGGCTCAGGAAGGCCTGGACTGCGATGCATGCCGAAGGCATCTTTTCTTTTAAACTCCCGAACCGGGATCTTAGCGTCTCTCATTCTTTGCTTCCTGATGCTTGGGTTTCCGGGCTCGGCGGTGCACGCGCAGACCAATGAATGGACATGGATGGCCGGGTTGGACACGACCAACCCTGAAGTCCTGAGCGATCCGTCCGTCTACGGCACACAGGGCGTGTTCGCGCCGGGAAATATGCCGGGAGGGCGCAACTACATCACCAACTGGACGGACCTGAATGGCAATTTCTGGCTTTACGGGGGCGGATCTTCAGGGGACGGCCTGACACTGATATGGGATGGGCTTTGGGAATTTGACCCTAAACTGAACGAATGGGCCTGGATTGCGGGCGGCGATTCGTCGGATAGCTCGGCCAACGGAATCTACGGCACGGTGGGTGTCGCAGGACCTGGAGACCATCCCGGCCTGCGCCAGGGGGGCGGAGCCTGGACAGATAGCAAGGGGCGGCTGTGGATGTTTGGAGGGCTCGGATATCCATACACTGGATTGCTCTCCGAAACGCTCTCTCTGAACGACCTTTGGATGTTCGATCCTTCGATAGCAACATGGACGTGGATGGGCGGCTCTCCGCTGGGCCCCGAGCCTGCGGTTTACGGCACCCAGGGTACCGCAGCGGCGGGAAACATCCCAGGCGGTCGCGCATATCCGTCGACATGGACTGACTCCAAGGGCCGGTTCTGGCTTTATGGAGGCGAGGGCTACGATTCCAATAACAATTATGGATATCTGTCCGATATGTGGGTTTACGATCCGTCGACTGGGAATTGGACGTGGGTGCTGGGGAGCGACACAGTTTTGGGCGACAACTTTTTGACCCCGGCGGTCTACGGGAGTTTGGGTGTTGCGGCAGCTGGAAACACACCTGGAAGCCGGGTATGGGACTCTTTCTGGGCAGACAAGAAAGGGAACTTCTGGCTATTCGGCGGGTTCGATGAACCAAACGATCTATGGGAGTTCAACCCCACAACGAATGAGTGGGCGTGGATAACGGGAAGTAACACGGTGACCGGGGCCTTGGACTGTGGGCAAGGCACCGGCACTCCTTGTCCGGAATACGGAGTCTACGGAAGTTTAGGAGTGCTTGCGGCCGGAAACACGCCTGGCCTGCGCCAGAATTCGTTCTCGTGGACCGATCAGAATGGCGAATTCTGGCTTTACGGTGGGGAGGGAGAGGACTCTGAAGGCGGTGTTGGGCTTCTCAACGATTTGTGGCGCTTCGATCCTCCCAGCAACGAGTGGGCGTGGATGAACGGAAGCCCAACGCTGACCTGCGGTGAGAGTATTTATGGATATGAATGCGAGTTACTGCCGGTATTTGGGACCAAGGGTACCCCATCCCAAACGAATACGCCGGGAGGACGCGAGAGCGGGGCGAACTGGGTGGACTTGAGCGGTAACCTGTGGCTCTTTGGCGGCTCTACGGGGCTTAGCGATATGTGGGAGTACCAGCCATCGGTAATCAACCTGCCTCCTGCGATCACGCCTGTCTTCAGCCTGCCGTCGGGGCAACACACAAGTGCGCAGACTTTGACAATCTCGAACGGGATGCCAAACGCCAGTATCTTTTACACCACAGATGGCAGCACCCCAACGAGCAGTTCGACCCTCTACAACGGGCCCATCTCGATTGCGTCTACCGAAACTGTTACGGCTATCGCTACGGCCCCTGGGTACGAAGTGAGCGGTTTGACACAAGCGACCTACGAGTTCATGGCGGATGTTCCAACCTTTTCTTTGCCGGGCGGAACGTATACCTCTGTAATCTCATTGGTCATTACATCCACCATTCCGAATGCAACTATTAACTACACGACTGACGGGTCGCTGGCCTCCGCGGGTTCAACGCTCTACACCGGCCCAATCACGATTTCATCGTCAGAGACGGTCAAAGCGGTTGCCGTACTCAACGGGTACGAAAGCGATGGTGTAAGTGCCAGTTATGTGATCGAAATACCAGGTTTCAGCGTGGCCGCGCAGCCTGCGGCGTTGACCGTGAACTCCGGCAGCTCAGGGACGGTGACTTTGACTGTTACGCCTTCCAACGGGTTCAACGCGCCAGTGAGCTTTGCCTGTTCCGGGTTACCGAGCGGCGCAAGCTGCGCGTTCAGCCCTGCGACGGTGACCCCGGCAGGCGCCGCGGTTTCCACAACCCTGACAATCTCCGCTGTGGCGCAGACAGCATCTTTGGGGCGTGACTCAAGGCCGGCTATTCCGGGGACTGCGCTGGCCCTGGTTGTTTGTCTCTTCGGCTGGAGGAAGCGACGGAGCTTGATGGGCTGGCTCGTGGTTGCGGTGGCTGTTGCGGGCATGGGATTGCTGTCGAGTTGCGGTGGCGCCGGCTCTGGAGGGGGCGGAGGGGGCGGAGGCTCGCAGACGCAGCCTGTGACCTCGACCGTAACCGTGACCGCAACTTCGGGCTCAATCCAAGAGACGGCCACGGTTTCGCTTACGCTGAATTAGCGGGCCGCGGAAGAGGCAAGCAGCTCATCGGGATCGACTTTATTCAGCGGTACTACAGCAGGTCTCCGCCGCCGCTGTCGCCGCCGAAACTACCGCTATCGAAGCCGCTGCCGCCGTCGTCGAAGCCGCCTCCGCTGTCGAACTGGCCCTGGTCGCTGGAGCTACTGTTATCAAAATTGTCCTGATTGGCGCCGGGGTCATAGCTTGTATCGGAGAGTTGCGCGCCGCCCTGGTCGAATTGGCCTGCGGACTCATGAAAGGGATGCTCTTCGCCGCCAGGTGCGAAGGCGCTATGGTCCATTCCGTCTGGCCCACCGCCCGGCTGGTCGTAGTAGTTGTTGACGACCGTCTCCTCGACCGGACGCTCGAATCCGCCGCCCATCATGCCCATTCCGCCGAAGCCTGGGCTCATGCCAAAACCTCCGCCTCCCCAGCCCATGCCCATGCCGGGATGGCCGAAGCCTCCTAACCCATGCATAATTGCCTCTACGCCTTCGAAGGCTAGCGCGCCTGCGGCGACGCCGGCGGCTGTCTGCATGGCACCGCGCATGAAGCTTGGCTGGCCGGACTGGACGGGCACGTATTGCGGCTGCTGATACTGCGGCTGGGCATAGGCTGGTGGCGGCGGAGGTGGCGGAATGTATTCCGGCTGCGGCGGATCGTGGTGGCCGAGCAGGTTGCCCAGAAAGCTGGTTGCGTGCGCGGGCTGTTGCCTGGCCTGCTGCAACTGAGCCAGCTGCGCCTTGGCCTGTTCGAGCGCAATGTTCTGCACCAGAACGGTTTGGGCGAGGATATAAAGCGCATCTGGATTGGGGCTAAGTTCTTTGTTAAGCAGGGCTTCGGCGTCGGGATCTTTCTCCTGCAACTGGGTCTGGTTAACGCGCTCGGCGAGCGAGTTGATGAGCTGTTCTTCCTGGGGAGTCACGCGGATAAACCTCCGGCAGCCGGCAACGGAGGGCATGGGCTGCCTCTCAGGATTGAGACGCATGCCAGCCGTCAAAGTTGCGCCGCCTGGGTAAAGTACGTATCGGAGGCAGGGCTGGTTCCCTGCCCTTTCAAGACTAAATGGCGCGGCGTGCGTGACGTGATATGCGCATGCAGGGATGTGAAAGGCGACGGCGTAGCATGTGCTAATGTGTTCAGGCTAGCGCGTGACAATTGGTGCAAAATAGCGTGTGCCAAGGCCGTTCAAAGGCCACTTGAGTGCGAAAACATGCGTTTTCGATACGCTTTTTTGCACACATAAATGGTCGTTTGGGGTGTGAGAGTGCATGCAATGCTATCAGTTCCAGCCGGCAGCTTTCAGCTCTCAGCTCTCAGCTTTCAGCTTTCAGCTCTCAGCTTTCAGCTCTCAGAGGCTGAGTCTGGACGGGATCTTAGAAGATTGCTCCGGCTACGAGGAGGACGAGGCCGGCAATGGAAGCAACTATTCGGACGAGATGAAACGACGACCAGCGATCGCGAAGCTGTTCCCAGTTCTCCGGAAGCGTTGCAACCGTCCAGGAATCGATTTGTTTGACGATTGGAACTTCGACAATGGTGGTTACCAGGAGCGCGGCGAAAAACAGGGCGAAGCTGGTGAGAGAAAGAAAGAATGTGGCCGGATGTTTGACTACCGAGATGATGAGAACGGGAATGATCGAGAGCAGGGAAAGCGGCATGAGAATGGTCATGACTTGCGCCATGTTGCGGTTGAGATGGCTCACGATGACCAGGAATTGTCTGGGCTCAAACATGGTGATGGATCTGGTCAAGGCTACCCATGGGCCGCAGAACATTCCAGCGACCAGAGCCGAGAGAACGATGCTGATGAGCTCCCATATTTTTAGAGCCATGGGTCCTTTGTTAGGTCTCAGTTCACAGTTGTAAGTTCACAGTTCATAGTTCTTAGTTGTAAGTTGCAAAGCTAGATCGAGTGCCGGCTTTCCTCGACTTGCGGTTTGGGTGGATGGTTGCACACATCCGGGCGAAGCAAGGCTTATAACTTACAACTGAGAACTGTGAACTAACAACTTAGAACTGAAAAACGGGAACTAGCCGACCAGCTCGAGAGCGCGGATGGTCTCCTTGCGGGCGGTGAGGCGCTCGACCAGGTCGGTGCGGACCTCGTAGCCGCGGCCGGGAGTGTCGGGAATGGCGATTTCGCCTGCGGGTGAGACGGTGATTTCCGGCTCGACGATGTCCTCAAGCCAATAGCGGGCTGACGCGGAGACATCGCCCGGCAAGGTAAAGTTTTCGAGAGTCGACAGGGCGATGTTGTGAGAGCGTCCGATGCCGGACTCGAGCATGCCGCCGCACCAGACGGGAATGCCTCGCTCATGAGCGGCGTTGTGGACGGCAATGGCCTCAGAGAAGCCACCGACGCGGCCGAGCTTGATGTTGATGATTCTGCAGGACTCCATCTCGATGGACGCCAGGGCGTCGCGGCGGTTGCGGATGGACTCGTCGAGGCAGATGGAGGTTTGCAGGCGTTTTTGCAACATGGAGTGGTAGTAGAAGTCGTCGTGCCACAAGGGCTGCTCGATCATCAGGAGGTCGAAGGCGTCAAAGGTCACCAGGTGGTCGGCATCGCGGAGGCGGTAAGCCGAGTTTGCATCGCAGCTGAGAGTAATGCCGGGCCAGCGGTTGCGCACGCGATCGAACACCTCCACGTCCCAGCCGGGCTTGCACTTCAGTTTGATTCGCTGGTAGCCGGCGGCGAGTTCCTTCTCGATGATCGCCAACAGCTCGGGGATTGAAGACTGAATTCCGAGCGAGACGCCGCACGGGATGACGTCGCGGACGCCGCCGAGCAGCTGAGACAGGGAGATTCCCTCGCGCTGGGCTTCAATGTCCCAGATAGCGTTTTCAAGAGTGGCTTTGGCCATGCGATTTCCGCGGACCCTGCGGAAGATCTCCGGACAATCGCCGCCATGTTGGGGAGATTCCGCAGCCAGCATGGGACCCAGTTCATGGCGAATTACCTGCCAGGCGGTATCGGTTGATTCCTCGGAGAAGAATGGGCGCTCGCCTGCCGTACACTCGCCCCAGCCGATGAGGCCTTCCGACTGAATTTCAGCGAGAAGAATTCTGCGATTTCGGGTTATGCCAAAGCTGGTTTCAAACGGGCGAACCATGGGCAGGTGCAGCTCACGAAGGATAATTGCATCGATTCTCATAGTTTTTATCGATCCTGGGGAATTTGGGATTCTACCGCCTGGGTTGGATATCCAAGTTCAAAGACTCCATTTCCTTCCGAATCCAGGACAAAGCCAAGTACGGCCAGCCCTTGAGAAAATGCCCGTTGAAACTTGCCGCGGTTCTCCAACTGAACGTTGAGGGCTCGATCCCGGTCGGCGTCCGAGGCCTTCCATTGATAGATGGAGGCAGGGACCAGGATTCGGTCCTCTATGTTTGATGCCTGTGGTGGCTTGCCGTCGAGAATTGCTTCGACCCGTGCTGAATCGAGATCCCACTCGGCCAGCAGGCGATCCGAAGGCAGCCCACCTTGCAGTCGAGATGAGGATACACCATAGAAATTCACCCGGTAACTACAAACTATAGCTCCGAGCCTGTGGATATTCAAGAAAGCGTTCTTGATTTCGAGGGGATCGAAGGTCCACTCCATGTGCCGGATGCCTCGCACGAGGGCGTCCCGGCGCTGCTCGCGCTTGAGACGGGCGCCAAGTCCTCGGTTGCGGTACCCCTCTTTGACGGCGAGCATGTGGGAGTGCAGGTAGGCGCTGGGTTCGCCGTGGCCGGTTTTCACGCCCGGCAACGAAATGGCGAATCCGACCAGCGATTCCGCGCCGCCGTTGGAAGGTGGTGCGGTATCGAATGCGCCTATGACCTGGCCGCCGATTTTTTGCGCCACGAGGAATGCCTTGCGGGGAACCACATCGGAGGGGTCGTAGCCCCAAGTTTCGATCTGGAGCTGAACGCAGGCCTCCATTTCGTCAAAGCCGGAGCAGGCGCGGATCTCGATCATGGCTGCGCCTCTGGGCCGGCTGACGGCGCGATTGTGGCGAGGGAGGGCGAGTCTGCCGCCAATTTGCGCTTGGCCTGGGTCCATAGCGCCTCCAACTCCGGTGGGGAAAGCTGTTCCAGGGGACGGTCCGCGGCTTGTTCCATTTCGCGGAAGCGCTGTCGAAACCGCTGATTGCATCCGCGAAGGGCCATTTCGGCGTCGACGCCCAGGTGGCGGCCGAGGTTGACTACGGTGAAGAGCAGGTCGCCCAGTTCCGCCTCGACAGCGGGTTTGCGGGCTGGGTCGGCGGAGGCGGCTTCCGCCTCCAACTCCGCTGTCTCCTCGGCTAGCTTGGGGAGTAGATCGCGCCAGTTTGCCCAGTCGAAGCCGGATTTCTGTGCTTTTGCGCCGAGCTTGGCGGCCTCGGCCAGGGCCGGGAGGGCTCGTTGGACGGAATCGAGGCGCGAGGCGGGGAGCGCGTGAGCGGAAGTGGGGTCGGTTGCCGGGGCAAGGCGTTTTTCGGCTGCCTTGATCTCTTCCCAGTTGCGGAGGACCGCGGCGGACGAACCCTCGACCGCGGCATCGACCTGGGCGCGGTTTCCGGCGGCACGCGAAGCCTCTTCGCCGAAGACGTGGGGATGACGGCGGATGAGCTTGTTGTTGAGATGGTCGAGCACGTCGGCGATGGTGAAATGGCCTTCGTTGGCGGCCATTTCGGCATAGAAGAGGACTTGCAGCAGCAGATCGCCCAGCTCTTCCGCGAGGTGCGGAAAGTCGCGGCGCTCAATGGCGTCGAAGACCTCGTAGGTTTCTTCGAGGGTGTATTTGCGGATGGAGTCGAAGGACTGCTCGCGGTCCCAGGGGCAGCCGCCGGGAGCGCGCAGGCGGGCCATGATGGCTACCGACTGCTGGAAGAGGCGCGCCGCGTTTGCCGGATCGGAGGCGGTTGGTTGGGCAGGTGAGCTTTCGGGCGGGTGGTCCATGCAGTTTTAGTTTAACCGGGGGAACGGTGGCGGTGGTTGGTGCGTCTTGTGGCAGGGCAATCGCATGAACGATATCTTGATGACAATTGCGCAGTTTGCGCTGCCCCTAACGGGGCGCACCGGCTGTTGTTGGCCCTTTTCCCCACGCTGAAGCGCGGGGCTAACGACCGTTGCGCCTCCGGCGCGATTGAAATTGGAACCGGACGGGAACGGCGGCGGGGGTTGGTGCGTCTTGTGAGCAGGCAATCGTATGGACGATATCTCGATGACAATTTGGCAGTTTGCGCTGCCCCCTACGGGGCGCACCGGCTGTTGTTGGCCCTTTTCC
>Ga0302319_10015482_pt1 | contig 14134 bp, 6 predicted proteins | sample Bog_T0_2_FD_203319 | JGI IMG/M metagenome (GOLD analysis project Ga0302319, IMG submission 203319) | Peat permafrost microbial communities from Stordalen Mire near Abisko, Sweden - Bog_T0_2 | ecosystem: Environmental > Terrestrial > Soil > Wetlands > Peat | place: Sweden: Abisko, Stordalen Mire... | reverse complement strand
ACTCCACTCCCAGGCGCGCAGTGAGATAGGGATCTTCCCCAAAGGTCTCCTGGCCCCGTCCCCATCGCGGGTCGCGAAAGATATTGATGTTAGGCGACCAAAAGGTAAGCCCTGAGAATCTACGATGGTCGCCATCGCGCTGCGCCTCGTTATATTTTGCTCTACCTTCAGTTCCAATTGCGTCCGCGACCTGGCGCATCAATGCCGTGTCAAAGCTTGCTGCCAACCCAATTGACTGCGGAAAGTTGGTAGCGACTCCATTCCGTGCCACTCCATGAAGGGCCTCACTCCACCACTCATAGTCGGGTATCGCCAAACGTGGAATCGCAGCAGCCTGATTCATCGTCTGAGAAACCTCTTCATCCAGTGACATCCTGGAGACGACATCTTTCGCCCGTTCTTCCGGTGATACTGCAGGATCGAGATAACGACACGTCTGCTTCGTGCAAGCTGGTTGAGACTGCCCAACCGCCTGAATCCCCGGCCAAAGGGAAAGACATACTATGAGGCGGGTGTAGATTTTCATGAATGTCCTTTGACAAAGATTGCAGTAAGGCATTTCAAGCAGCCGTGCCCGTTGAGCTGAGCCGCCAAATGTGTGCTCCGGTCGTACTTCACCTCAGATCGCCCCGCACCCCCTGGCCGATTTCGATTCCCTTCCCCTTCGCGGCCGTTACAGAGAACCCCTTGCTTTGTATCTCCGCATATCGAATCCTGGCGCCAGTCTGGGCGCTGATGTGAACATTGGCGAGACGCAGGTTCAGGATTGGCGACTCCGGCAGTCCGACGATGACTGCGGCCTCGCGCGCTCCCGTAGCGGTGAGGTTCTCGATCGTAATGTCATGAAAATGCGGAGTGAGGCGCGTGACCGGCGCGTCATCGATTGACGCGGGAATTTTGGGATAAAACTCGCTGATGAGAATGGGCGTGGTGACATCTTCCATAACCAGATCGCGATACACAAAGTTGCCGATATCGTTACCGCGATCGCGGTTGGATTTGATCCGAATTCCGGTGCCCGTTCCCTTGAAATGTACGCGCTCAGCTCGAACGTTCTGCACACCGCCCGAGACTTCACTGCCGATAGAAAGACCGTGCCCGTGTAGAAACGTGCAGTCGGTGATCGTGATGTCATGGCTTGGTGCGTCAGGCCCTGTCGATCCGGGCTGCCCACTCTTAATCGCTATATTGTCGTCACCGGTATCAATCGTCACATGATCGATGACGATGTGGCCGGACGAGAAGGGGTCGATCCCGTCAGTATTGTGCGATTTCCCTTCCGGCGCATAGACCTTCATATTTCGAAAGATCAAATCGTCTGAATAGTACGGAACGATCTGCCACTCGGGAGAGTTCTCAACCGTGATGTTCTCCATAAGGATGTGCTTCGAATAGCGAAACACAACCAGTTTCGGCCGCAGATAGCCCGGTGCCCGGTTATCCCACCATGAGTCTCCACGTCCATCAATTGTGCCCCCGCCATCGATTGTGACGTTCTCGGCGTGATCCGAGCCCAGCAAAGGCTGGCGGCCCCTTACATGGAACTCATCCATCTCCGGATAATCGTCGTGATCCTGGCTGCCGGCAAGCGTCGTACCCGCGGCGATCTCCAGCGTGATATTGCTCTTCAGAATAAGTGGACCGGTCACAAACGCGGCGGACCCGGCCACTCTCACCGTTCCGGCTCCCGCAGCCGAACACGCATCGATGGCCTTTTGCAGACTGATCGTATCCTTGGTGATTCCGTCGCCCTTGGCGCCGAAAGCCTTGGCATCGCATACTTTCTGTCCGTTGGCCGCGAAGCTAAGCGCCAATGCAGGTAGCACGATGAAGATACTTCTAAAACGTAATGTTTCTCGTGTCATATCGACCCTTACTGATTCGGCTTTACGGTTAGAAATTCAAGTGATAGGTCTGACCTTGCACTGGCTTTTGCGTTACAGCTCTTTTGGCGCCGACCCTCCTGCAACCCCCGGTCCACCACTTCGATAAGCCTTCGTAGTGGCTTGCGGTACAGCTTAGAAGCACTACTGACGTATTTGCTGACACCCATTCTAGCAACGTTGCCAGTTTTGGGCGCTGGCGGGCATTTTGAGTTGTGACTGGGGCTTCGTCCTTGCGAATCGTCGAGGGCGGAGCCACGGGAGGTTGCTTTCGCCGTGGAACCCACCTATCTCCTGCCTGATCGGCCACGGTATCACTTATCATGGTTGAACAAATGGTCCTAGCTAAAACGAAGGAGCGTCCAACCGTCATTGATGTGGCCCAACGAGCCCATGTAGGTGCGTCTACGGTCTCAAGGTTTCTCCGTGGCGTTAGAGTGCGTCCTGAGGTCGCTGAACGTGTTGCGAAGGCCGTGGAGGCTCTCGGTTATCACCCCGATGAAACGGCACGGACATTGCGTGGCGGGCGCAGCCGAACGATAGGTGTTGTCCTGCCGAAGGTCTCGAACGTGTTCTTCAGTCAGGCTGTTCAAGTTATGGAAGAAGAGGCGAGAAAGAGAGGCTGTGCGGTCATCCTCTTCACACACCAGGATCGCATTTCTGAGCAGCAAGAGCACCTGAAAGCCCTGCGACGCTACCGCGTAGATGGCGTGATCATTACAGCAGTTGCGGGAACAACGCTACGTGACATCCGTGCCGTTTTGCTAGAGGTGCCGATCGTGGCATTCGATAGCGTGTTTTCTAAGGAAATTGACACTGTAGTCCTGCGAAATCGTGAAGCAGGACGGATCGCGACAGACCACCTCCTGAGGCATGGTTACAAGAATGTTGCTTGTGTCACCGGGAAACCGGAAGTGTATAGCTTTAAGGAACGCTCTGAAGGTTACAAGGATGCGATGACGACCAAACGCCTCAAGCCCAATTTGCTTACCGCACCCACCTACGAGCAACTCCGATTCGAGCTCGCTACGGTCATTCGTTCAAGAAACCGGCCGTCAGCCATCTTATCTCTTAGTGACTTCGCCACCCTTACTATCCTGAGTACCTTCAATGAACTCGGTCTTACGGCTGCGGACGCTATCCCTGTCATAGGTTTTGACGACTTTGGCTTTGCGCCACTTGTGAATCCGCCACTTACGGTGGTACGACAGCCGATTGAGCAGATGGTCCTGTACGCCATGAATGCGTTATTTCGGCGCATCGACGGAGAGGCAGCAGACCCGGGGCAACTCATTATGCTCGCGGGCGAACTCATTTGCCGTCAGTCCTGCGGCTGCGTGTGAGCCATCGACCGGAGCCGCTAGGGTTTAGCAATATCGAATGTTCCCATGCGGCCGTTGGAGGCATCACGAACGACGAACCGCATCCGCACCGCATTAGGCGGCAACGTAACCGGAAGGTTGAACGTGGCCGCATCGGAAACCGCACTCCGAATATAGACCTGTTCGCGCATCGCATGACCGATGATCTTGCCTTTAGCGTCGTACCAGGCCGCCGCAACCGTCGCCTCCTCGTGTTGCGCACCCGTGTTGTCTGTGTCCATCCAGCCGATTCCATTCCCCGATACACGGATCGTGTACTTCCCAGCATCCCCCTTCTCCGCCGTAACCTTCAGACCGTTATAGGAGATTGTTGAGGTCAAAGCTGCGGACAGATCAAGCTCGACGTTAGCCGTCGCCTGCTTGACCTTCATCGTCGTATCCATCGTCGGGTTCAGGTCGCCCGCGGTCTCCGGGAAATAACCTTTACGAGTAGTAGCGACCATGCTCTTATCCTTCATCACGACCGTGATATTGCGGTACATGGCCGCGTCCGTCGAATTGCCGGTCGGCGAATAAGAGAGCGTGTAGTAGTTTTGCCCCTTATCGATTCCCTCTCCAATAATGTTGTTGATATCGTTGCGTCCCTGGTATGCAATACCTCCTGAAGCCGTCGCCATACTCGAAAACGAAACAGATCCCTGGTCGAAAGGTGAACTGCCGTTCGCGTCCAGCGCGGCGTCCACATCGTCGACAGATTCAGGCGTCACTGTCGCGCTCGAGCCCGGAGACGGGTTGATCGTGTACATCGTCACCCGAGCGTTCAGTAGGCGGATAGTGATCCGTCGATACGCCGCCTCGATGGTTGCGGCCGTATCCGAATCCAGGGTCACAAGATCGGACGCAGGAAAGCCGTTGCCTACCCAGATCAGGTTCTTCCGCCCTGGTGTCCCAGTCGAAGCCTGTGCGATCTGCTGCAATGCCGCCATCGTCTGGGCCAGGCGTTCCACCGCTCCCGGGCCGGAGGCTCCCGACATCTTGTAGGGAAACTCCGGCATATGCTTCTTAATCACGTCGATCAACGCATCTCGATCCTGCGTGTAATCGTGTAGTTGTTTGAAGGAGCTGTTCTCCGCGGCCAGTAGTACCGTCGGTTCCTTCAGGATCTTAGGCTGGGTCTGAAGGTACTTCACCATCATCTGCCGGCTGTAGCTCATGTCCTCGAAACGCGAGTTCAGTTCATCCGATACCAGTATCGTTACTGGCGAGTCACCTATCTTGCCAAGGTCGGCCGCCGAGTTCACGATCGGGATGTCACTTTGCGGCATCCGGTGAGCACTCGGAGGCTCGAAGCTGCGAATCTGCTGTACCTGCTTGTCTTCAACAATCGTGAAATCGTCCTTGGTCAGAGGCTGGGTGATCAGGTTGCCCTTCTTGTCCGTTACGACCACATCCAGCAATACGATCTTCGTCGTCACTTTGAATGTCAGGGGTGCCTGATCCTGCGCAGTACTCGGCGTCTGCGCGGAAGGCAGCCGGGAGAAAGCATCGGAAGACACAAGCAACGTTAGAAAGAAAACCGCAACCCCGATTGAAGAGACTGATCTGACTGACATGAATCTCCTGATAACATTGCCAACACGGACGACTAAGGGTTTGCACTCAGAGTCTGAACATCCTTCGAATCGAGCACGAAGCCCTGCCTGATAAATATGGGCTGCTTCGGTAATACGTTCATCTGCAAAAGAGAGTTGCTGTCGTCCGCAATAAATACCCAGCGGAAGTTTCCGAACACCAGGTTATAGGTGTGCGCCGTCACTGGCTTGCCGTCCAGCGTCCCCGAGACTTCCGCGCTCTTCTGCCATGCTGCATCGTAGCTCTGCCGACTAGAGGGAAGCTGCACTGCCGTGGAAGCGGGAGGGTTCGTGCCATCGCGCACCGAGTCAAGGCTCGCCATTCCCTCTGGTTCACCAAACGAAGGCGCAACGATGTTGTACTTATTGTTCTCTGTCGGATGCGTCGTCGCCCGCAGCAGTAGCAATTGTGCGGCAGCAGGGTCCAGATTGGGTAGAAGTTCAACATCTGACCGAACGGCCAACTCGCTGTTGCTTCCAGCCCCGTTCTGGTTGATCGAGATATTCAGTCGAGTTCGCGTCTTATCCAATGTATACACGTAGCGTATCGCCAACTCTTGATTGGTCGACGAAGCCTGCAGCCACTGATAAGTCTCGTCGACCCGGTAATCGTTCGCAAAACGACCTTCTGAAGGCCCAATTGCGTAGCCGTACTGGGTCGACACCTCGTAGCCCTGCTTGCCCTTCTTGATTGCAATCACGTCTTTGCCGATTACTCTGCCATTGAACCGGATCTCATAGTTGACCTTCTGCCCAAGCAGAATCGATGGAAATAGCAGCAAAGCGAATGAGATGAGTACTTCGTTCCTCATAAAGGACCCTCGCAAAGCCAATACCGCCGTCTATTTCGAGCCTATTGTGTATACGATGCCTGTGCTGAACGACTTAGGGTTGAACTGGCCGCCTAGGCCGTAATACTGCTTGTATCCAAACTCAAAGATGCGCCAGGAGATTGGTCCCTTGATGACGTGTTCGATCCCACTATTCAAGTTGATCTCCGCATCCGTTGTGGCGTTCCCTGCACCGTCGTTGTACCTGGCAAAACCTACCAAGAACTCCCCGTACGGATTGAGTCCCTTGAAGCGAACCTGCGCCCGCGGTCCGATCGCAATGGAGTCGTATTTCTGGCTGGTCCCGAGCACCTGACCGCGCGCATCAAAGGAGAGCACAATACGTTTACCGCTGACAACACGGCTGCTAACCCCAAATGTCGGACCATACAGATAGTTCGTGCCCAGAGGGTTAGTGAACTTGGCTGCAGTGATATCTACATAAGCGCTCGACTGTGCCTGCGCACGCCAAACCGGGGCACAAAGCAGTGCGACCGCAGCAAAAATAGCTAGTTTCATGTTGCTTCCTCCGGGTCCTAAAGTCCCTAGGCGCTTCGCCTCAGAAATCCGTAGTGCTAATGAGTCGTCGCAGCCGCGACGATGAAGGTAACGGGGAGCGAGATCGATTGACTGTTGGGGCCGGTCGCAATGACGTTGACGCTATACGTTCCCAGGGCCGTAGTGAAATTCTGTGAACTAGACCCGCTACCGCAGCCACTGAATAGAGCGCAACTAGTGAACAGCAGGAAGAAGGCTGGAAGCAGCAGCAACAGCTTATGCCGGCGTGCCTTCCGGCGCAGAATGACAAGCAGAATGATGCTGCCGCCCATCACGAGCCAACTCCCATTGAAGCCAGCCTGACCGGGCCCGATTACGGCGGGGTTGACATTGGTGAAGAAGGTTACCTGTGTGTATTCCGGTGTCGGGAAGAGCGCGGTAGGAGCAAAGGGAAGAGTGGACGGGGTGAAGCCGCAGTCCGTGTTCGCCGGCATTCCTGTGCAAGCGAATGTGACCGTGCCGTTGAGCGTGTTCGAAGGCGTGATGAAAAGATCCAACTGGGTAGTAGCGCCCGGATAAGTGACAGCAAGATTGCTCGGGGTGCCAGTCGCAGGGTTGACAAGAATCGCCGTGAAGGACTGCGGCAATGCTGTGATCTGTAGACTGTACCCCACTGAGGTTGAGGTCGAGAAGTCAGGGTCGCCACTGTAGACCGCTGTGATGCTGTAAGTGCCTGCGGCGAGACCGAAGTTCTCGTAGTAGGCGGGAGTGGTAACCGTTGCTGCCACCAGCGTATCGGGCAGTGTAGCGACGCCAGTCGAAGGCGTGATGCCGGCCGAGCCCAGGAGGACGGACCCCGCATAGAAGCTGAAGGATCCGGTCGGCTTACCGGAGACCGCCTTGATGCTCGCGCTCAAGGTCAGCGGGGTAAACTGCACTACGGGATTAGGTGAGGCCGAGGCCGTGGAGGTCGTGTTTTCCGGGGCGATCGTCACTGTGAAGGCCGGTGAGGTTGTGCTGGCGTAGAACCCATCGGTGCTGTAAACGGCGGTGATGGAGTGTGTGCCCACCGAGAGTGGACTGGTGATTGAGAGGGTCGCTGAGGCGGACAAGCCGGAGCCTGTGGTCAGAGCAGACGTGCCGACCGGCAATCCGTCAACTGAGACGGTCACATTGCCCACAGGGTAGCAATTGGGCGCGGCTGTGTTACATGCGACCGCAGTGACAGTGGTGGTGACGCTGAAGGGCAAAGCATACTGCGGCGTAACGCCGGGTGTGGTGAGGGCCACTGCGGCCGAGGTGTTGGTCAGGATTGCAGCGAATCCCGAGAGATTGATGAAGGGCGCGGCTGCGTTTACGGTATTTGAGTTCTGCTCCGTGTAGGATGCGCTCACGCTCTGGTTCAGGATGGCGCTGGTGGGTGAGAAGTACGCGCTGAAGCCGCAGCCAGCACCTGCTGTGAGTCTGCTTCCATTGCCGCAACCGTTGGTCAGGCTGCCGTTCAAAGTGAAATAGCTGCTACTGCCCGACGAGGTGAGCAACGGACTGCCTAGGGTAGCGGTCTGGGAACCTACTCCGGTCTCCTGAATACTCAGGATCGGGCTTGAAAAGCCAATGTTGGTGCGGCCAAAGTTGTATGCGACCCCACCGCGATTGTCAGCGATGGCCCGGTTATTTCCTGAATCTAACACGACCAGGTTGCCGCTCGGAAACACGGCTACGGCACTTGGATTGTTCAAGGCTGTAGTGGTAGCTGCACCGGGCAGCGTGCCGTTGCCGCTGGTTCCGACAGTTCCGACGACAGTGTTGATGACTCCGCTTGCCGGCACCATGCGTATAGCCTGGTTGCCCGTATCCGCAATGTAAACGTTCCCCGCGGCATCAACTCCGACACCGGTGGGCACATTGACCTGGGCTGCAATCGCGAGGCCCCCGTTGCTGCCGGAACCCGCTACACCGGTTCCAGCGAAACTGGTGACCAGGCCGCTGGTGGCGACGATCTTACGAATCTCGCTGTCGCCGGTGTCGGCGATGTAGATGTTCATGTTTGAGTCGACGGCGAGCCCGGTGGGTCCGTTGAAGATCGCCTGCGTGGGCGGGCAATTGTCCCCGAAGGAGTCGATCGTTAACGTCGTACTCGAACACACGGTGGAGGCACCACCTGCGATCAGAGAAACATATCCGGTGGGCGAAATCTGACGGACGATGTTGTTGCCGGTATCAGAAACATATATGTTGCCATAGATGTCTGCCGCAAGGCCCGCCGGCTTTGAGAACTTGGCTGACGTTCCAAGACATCCATCTCCCTCGATATCGCGAGCGTCACCGCAGAGGGATGTGGCTCCGCCAGCGACGGTCGAGATAACGCCGGTGGACGGATTTACGACACGCACCACATTGTTGCCAGTATCCGCGATATAGATGAGATTCCCTGGCGTGACGCCCACCGCAGAAGGCGCAGAGAGAGTCGCCAGCGTGGCCTGACCGTTATCCCCTGTATAACCGGCAGTGCCCGTACCGGCGAGAACGGTTGGGGTGCCGGAGGCGCTGTAGACGACGACGCGATTGTTGCCTGTATCTGCTATATAGGTATTGCCAGCGCCGTCAACGGCGGCTCCCAGAGGAAGCTTGAGCCCTGTAGCGATGCTCGATACGGCACCCGGATCCAATGCAACTTCAGCTGCTACGCCACTGCCTTGAACGCCGATTGAGGTAACGCCATTCAGGAGCGACGTGACCTTGAGAGCGGCGCTCTCTAGGGCGCCGGTAGAAGGCTTGAAGGTTACGGGAACGAGGCAATCCTTGGTCGTATCGGCGTTCAGCGTGCAGTTGGGGGTTCCCACGACGAAGTCAGCGCTGCCGGTCGTGGTGAAGGGATTGAGCGCGGAAGGACCATCACCAAGTGCGAAGTGGATGTCCAGAATCTGAGTAACCGAGGACCCGACGGCAATGGTAGGGAAATCGCGGCCTGTGGCGACCTTGCGAATGAGATTATTGCCGCTATCCGCGATGTAAACGTTCTCGTCCGCGTCGACAGTCACCGACATGGCGGCATTGGGGTTGAGGGTGGCGTCGATGCCGGGGCAGTTGTCTCCGAAGGCGTCCGTTGTGCCGTAGAGCGGCGTGCAGCCTACGCCGCCCGTGGTCTTGCCGACGGTTCCTGCAATGACGTGCATATAGCCGGTCGTCGTGTCGACAAATTCGATGACGTTGTTGCCGTTATCCGCTGAATAGATGTTGCCGCGGGAGTCCAGGCGAAACTTGCGTGGACTCCCGGAACCCACTGCGGTCGCTAGAAGATATGGGCCGCCGCTTGTGTACGAGCCGGCGCCGCCGCCGAAGACGGTATAGATGTAGCCCACAACCGGCGTGATTCCAGCGTTGGTCGTCGAAATGAGCTTCGCGGCGGCAGCTCCCCCTTCGTAGACAACACGGACAGTGGAGCCTGAGATGAAGATATCGCCCGCTGCATCGATGTCCAAGCCTTCAGGCGAGGTTATGGTGGCGGAGGTTGCGGGGCCGCCGTCGCCGGTGAGCCCCGCGGTTCCGAGAGGGGATCCAGCGACCACGTTGATGATGCCGGTGGTCGCGATGATTTCGCGAATCTCGTTATTGCCGGTGTCCGCAACGTAGATGTTTCCGGCGTTGTCCACGGCGATATCGCGCGGCGAGTTGAAGTGGGCGGTCAGAGCTGAGGCGCCGTTGCCGCCGAAACCACTGACACCTGTGGCCGTCTTGGTGGCGTTGCTCAGCGTGCCTCCGATGAGCGTCATAATGCCCGTCGATACGCTGATCTTCTGCACGACGTTCGTCTGGTAACCCGTCAAAAAGATGTCGCCGTTTTTCGCGACTGCAAAGCCGCGAAGCACGGGGAAGGTGGTGTGGACGCCCAGTGCGTTAGCAAGACCGTCGGTGGCGAGACAGTTGTCGCCGTAGGCATCCGTGGCGGCCGTGCAATCCGTCTGTGTGGTAAGCGAGCCGGCGGCCATGGTGATCCGCCCGGACCGGGCGTCGATACGGCGGAGCGCAGTGTGGTTCGCTGAGTTGATATCGAGAAAGTAGATGTTCCCCTGCGGGTCGACGTTGATGTCATGAATGTTTCCCAGTGCCTGGCCGGCGCCCAGAACGATGGAACCGGAGGTGTACTGGCATCCGTCGCCGTAATCGTCGTAGGTGAGCGCCGTGTTGCTGACCGCTGCGCAGGAGGCCGTCGCTGGTGCCGTCAGCGTGAGCGCCGTCCCTCCACCAGAATAAGACTGGATGGTATAGGGCAACGCATACGGGATTTGGGCACGCAGGCCGGCGGCCGAAGTCAGCAACAAGGCCGCGGAGATGATCGTTAAGGCCTTTGCCTTCCGTGCTGTATGCGCCGATAAGACGTTCATGAGTGCCTCCAAAGGCAGGTAAGGTAATTCGTAGTTCCGACAAGGTCTCGCTGAATATCCCTAGAAGAAGACCGTTGCGGAGAACTGCATTTTGCGGCCGTTCGTAGACGTGTTCGCGTTGTTTCCATAGGTGGAGAGGACCCTGGCAAATTTGGTCGTGCTTGTACCGGGAATCAGATTGCCGAAGACGGTGCATTGGCTGGACGGGCTGTAGATCGTTCCCGTGCCGTTAACCTGGGTCAGTGCGGTCGCTGGAGAGGTCGTGCAGGAGTAACTGGCGTAGGGGTTCGCCAGGTTCGGCGTGTTGAAGACGTTGTAAGCCTCCGCGCGGAAGTTGAAACGCATACCCTCGCGAATGCGCGCAAGAGGGAAATCGCGGCCGACCGTCATGTCGGTGAGAATGTAACTGGGGCCGACGAAGCTGTTGCGCGACTGGTTGGAGAAGGTCCCGGAGATCGGATAGACGAAAGCCTCTGGGTTGAACCATTGGACGACCTTGGCGCTGCGGTGCCGGTTGGACGGCAGCAAGGGACTTGCCCCCGCTGCAACCTGAGCACGCTGGCCTGGTTCGTCGTTGAAGGCCGAGTCCGAGTTCATCGTCACGCTGAATGGCGTTCCGGTGTGGGCCAGGTAGCTTCCGCTGTACACCCAGTCGTTGAGGATCGCACGGGTGATGAAATTACCGGAGGTGATCCGCGGAAACCGTGTAACCCAGCCCAACGTGTAGTTGAACTTGACATTGCTGTCCGAGGGACCATAGTCGGACGCCAGGTTCGAAACCTGCGGGACGCTATTCGAGGTCGTCTGCGCATTGGTCTGCGTGTCCATTGCCTTGGCGTAAGTAAACGATGTCAAGATGGTCACGTATTTGCCGCCGCGCTGCGTGTACTGCATCTGCAGGGCGTTGTAGCTGGAGGTACCGGCAGAGAGAATGTCGACGATTCCCTGTCCGCCTACGTTAAAGGGGGCGTAGCGGGCGCGGAGCCTCCTTTGCGGAGTGGAAGTGCCGGCACCACCTTGCACCTGATAGCTGGTCGGCACCTGCTGACCGGCAGCGATCTGGGCTGCGGAAGGGTTGTAGTTGAGGCAGTAGACCTGTGGATTGGCCTGTCCGAAGCCGGTACACTGCGGATCGATCAGCGTGGGATTCAGATCGAGCGGAATCGTGAGCTTGCGGGCCAGCCGCCCGATGTAGTTGACGTCCAGAACGCCGCCCTTGGGGACGTGATATTGGAAACCCGCGTTCATACCCTCCACATACGGTGTACGGAAGTTGCGATCAGGGAAGAAGACGGAGAACGGCGCGAAGAACAGCGGATTCTTCGGATCGAATGTTTGGGGAAGCGTCAGCACGGTATTGTTCGGTACTCCAGTCGATGAATAGCCAAAGGTAGCCAGGGGCACGGAAGCACCGCCCGGCGGCTGCGACTCCGTAGCCAGGTAGTGGAAAGGTTCGCCCACGCCGACGACGTTCGCGTTTGGTCCGTCGAAGAAGACTCCGAAACCGGCTCGGAGGAGAAACCGCCCGTTACCATGGACGTCGTATGCGAGACCAAGACGAGGCGCAATGCCGTGATAGTCGGTGGGCACAAGTGATGGCAGCACGGTCGTGTCGCCGGGGAAACCGAGGCCCGGAGGCGCACCGGGGAAGACCGTGGATTGCAGGCCGGGAATGAAGGTCGCGGAATGGCCGTGGGGTTCGAACCACTGGAACGGAAGCTCGTAACGCACGCCGAGATTGAGGCTCAACTTGGGGGTGGCGCGCCAATCATCCTGAAAATAGCCAAAGACATCGTGCTGGATTCCACCCTGGATCAGGCGGTTCTGCACGGTTACGGAGTCGACCAGTCCGGCGAGCGCGTCAGCGTTCTGGATGGTCGTGTAATCAACATTGAAGTTCAGACTGCCCGCATAATCCGAGCGGTTGAGATATTGCAAGCGTAAAAAGTCGAAGCCTCCTTTGAAGTTATGACTCCCCCTCGTCCATGTGAACGCCTGCTCCACTTCAAGGTTCTCATTGATACGGTCGGCATATCCCTGGCTCGTGCTGCCCAGTGTGAAACTGCCGAAGCCGATGGAAGGCAGCACCGGTTGGATGGGGGTATAGAAGTTCGCCCCAAAGGTGTTGAGCGTGCGGGTATCGGTCGGAAACTGCGATGCTTCGAACCGCTTGTAGCCGACGCGCGTATTGCTAAGCAGATTGTTGGTGAGCACCCAGGTAAGACCGATGTTGCCGAAGTTCCCCTTCACCTTGGCGTTGACCAGCTCGTAGGTCGCAACACCCTGCGATTGTCCGTTGACGCCCGGAGGCGAGGTCGCGTTTGAGGTGAACAGATTGTAGCGGGCATCCACGGTGCGTTTCGAATCGACGATCCAGTCGTTGCGGATAAGGAAGTTCTTATCTCCGGTGGGCGTGGGTGAGGTCGTAATGGCAAAGCCGGTTGGACCGGGGAGCGGAACAAAGGTATTCTGGATCAGCTGAGTGACCGGATTGAAGCAGGGTGACGGGAGCTCATCATAGGGCATGTAGGTTGGCTGAATAACGCCGGTTGATCCGGCCTCGTTGCCATAAGGATGCGTGGCCGCGAAATTGCTGGCCTGATTCAAAAGCGCGATGCAAGGCGAGGTAGCAGGCCCGCCCGCCTGCTGCGAGGCATAGTTGTAGCTGTCGATTACATTCTGGGGAGTGGTACCGCCGGCGCCGGGAATACTGACGGTATTGCCTACCTGGATCGGGTTGACCATTCGTCCGATCGTCAGCACTCCGTTGTTGGTGGCGTTCGTCTGATCGGAGAAGCTGGCGCACTGCCCCATGCCGGGGAAGGCACCATTGGGATTACAGGGGTGGAGCCCTACGCCATTGGGGCCGAGCCCGCGGTCCTGGGCGGTCGGCGTCTGCGCCGATCCGGTGGTCTGGAGGTGCCCGATGAGTTGCTGGTAAGCGGCAAAAAAGTACAGCTTGTCCTTCAGGATGGGGCCCCCAACCGTGGCGCCGAACTGATTCTGATTGTCCTTAGGATTGACCTGGGTAATGTAGTCGGTCGCGTTGAATGCTTGGTTCTGAAGGTAATCCCATACAGCCCCGTGGAACTGGTTGCTTCCCGACCTGGTGAGTACGTTGAAGACCGAACCAGCGTTGCGTCCGTACTCTGCCTTGAAGTTGTTCTGTAGGATGCTGACTTGGTTCAGCGCGTTGGGCGTGGGGAAATTGACGCCGGTGTTGTAGAAGAGATTATTCCAGAACAGACCGTCAAAGAGCATGAGGTTCTGCGTGGTTCTACCGCCTGAGGCGCTGTAGGTGGGTCCACTGGTGTCTCCGGTAAAGGTAGCCGGCGCATTGACGTTCACAACTCCCGGCAACAGCGCTGCGAGTGCCACGATGTTGTGTCCATCGATAGGGAGATCTTCGATCAACTGCTGCGGGATGAGGGTGGCGATGGTGGCCGACCTCGCATCGATGACGGAACCCTCCGTATCCTGCACCACGACGGTCTCGTTTGCCTTTCCGGCTGAAAGCTTCACGACCTCCTTGATGTTGGAGTTTGCGTCGACGGTGATACCGGTGATCTCCTCGGTCTCAAACGT
>Ga0302319_10015481_pt1 | contig 14135 bp, 18 predicted proteins | sample Bog_T0_2_FD_203319 | JGI IMG/M metagenome (GOLD analysis project Ga0302319, IMG submission 203319) | Peat permafrost microbial communities from Stordalen Mire near Abisko, Sweden - Bog_T0_2 | ecosystem: Environmental > Terrestrial > Soil > Wetlands > Peat | place: Sweden: Abisko, Stordalen Mire... | reverse complement strand
TGCAGCTTGGTGATGAGCTCGACACGGCTTTGCCGAACCCATAGCCTCTTCCACTCAAGCTATTCATGGACCCCGTGAATGCAGGCGATTCAGCCTCGCCGCCCCCGGCGCTGCCGCCCGGCCCCAGGACTGTAAGCCGATTCTGGAGAAGGCTGGCGGCGTTTCTTTTCGATGGGATGATTCTTGGCTGCTTCGGATTCTTCGTCGGGCTTTTTCTCTTCGAGTTTTTTGCCAGTCTGGGCGCCTGGGGCCGCTTGGTCGGACTCGCCGTTACATTGCCCTACTTCGGAATCCTCGACAGCTCCGTGGGAGGTGGGCAGACGCTCGGGAAACGCATCATGAAAATTGAGGTGATTGACGGGACAGGGGCGCACATACCCTTGGCCCGGTCGATCTTTCGCTACCTGTTTCTCGGCATTCCGATCCTTTTGAATGGCGCCCCAATTCAATTCGGCACCGCAACCATCCTGCTCGGGGCGTTGATTGGCTTTCTGGTATTCGGCATGGGGGGATCCGACCTCTACCTATTCGCCTTCAACCGGCGCACCCGCCAGAGCCTCCACGATCTCGCCACCGGCACTTTTGTTGTCACCAGGGACGGTTCCGGCCAAGCCGTGACTCGACCCTTCTGGCGGCCTCACCTCGCCATTTTGGGCTCTTGGTGCCTGGTGATCCTTTCCTTTGGCGCGTTTGTCCCGTTGACTGCCCGGCACGGACCATTCCCAAAACTCCTTAGCCTCCAGGAACGGCTGATGGCCTCTGGAATGGTCCTTTCGTCATCCGTCTTTGTGGGAACGAACTATTCATATGTGAATGGCGTGAAGACTGAAACAGCGTATCTCCAGGCGAACGCCATTTGGAAGAACCGCCCGAGAGATTACCGGGAAGCTGCCAATGAAGTGGCGTCCATAGCCCTCAAGAACTACCCAGACATCGGAAGGGAAGGTGTCCTTGTCGTGACCATAACCTACGGTTACGACATCGGCATTTCCCGCGCCTGGATCAGCAAGAGCTACCAACACAGCCCGCGGGAATGGACCTCCCTCCTGCCCAAGCCAATCTAAGGGGGCGGTCCCCTTACAGCAACGAGTAACAACAATAGAAGCTCGCGCCCGTCGTGAGCAGGGAAAAAATGAAAAACTCCAGCACCATGAATGCCGTCGCTCGCACCCTCGGTGTGTTCGTCCTATCCGCGCTGCCCGTCCTCTTTACGGGCTGCGCCTCAATCGTCCACGGGGGCTCAAGGACGATATCCGTGAACTCCACCCCTTCCGGGGCGAAGGTAACCATTGAAAAGGCCGACACCCAATACCCTGTGGACACTGGAACTACGCCGCTCACGGTGTCGCTTGACCCTCACAGGGGCTATTTCAAGGGCCAGTCATACACGGTCATCATTCAGCTCGATGGGTACAAGACCGCGCGCGTGGACGTCAGCCCGACGGTTTCAGGCTGGTACGTTGGCGGCAACCTGGTCTTCGGCGGACTGATCGGCTACCTGATTGTCGATCCCATTACCGGTTCCATGTGGAACCTTTCTCCGGACAACATCGAACAGACCCTGTCGCCGGGGCAGGCATCCCTGATTAAGAGCCATAATGGTTTCAAGGTGGTCCTTCTGTCTGACACAAACTTGAGCCAGAGGGCGTCGATGGTTCGGATCAACTGAGCCCGGCATCAATCCGACTTGAGTTGATGTCAGTCGGGAGGGGCGCGCCCATCGCGCCCCTCCCAACACTTTTATCGTAGCCGGTTTTCCGAGGGGGTCTGGTCACCCCAACGGCAGCACCCTGCCGATCTCGGCAATGAAGTTGGCGACCATCGGCGAGGCCTGTCCGCGGACCCAAAGGGCCAGCAGTTCCAGCGTGAGATCCTCCCCGGTTTCCTTCAGCGGCTTGAAGAGAAGGTCCGGGCTTCTCGACAGGCTGCCTATCTCCGCGACCAGCGAGACGCCCATGCCGCTCTCCAGCATCGCCCGGAAGGTCACCTGCTGGGCCTGGTTCTCTTCCTCGCCATTGCCTTGGTCTTCGCCCGCCCGGTCAAGGGTGCGGCATCCTCGGCCGCCCACTAATTTTCCGCTTCCTTACCTCGCGGGACGGCCTTGAAATTTTACCTTCTCCACCCATCTTCGGGGGCCGTCGCAAGCATCCACCCTCAGCCGCCCCGCCCCATGACCGCCACGCCCGCCCCCACAGGAAAGCCCAACATCACCGTCAACCCCTACCTCTACTTCGGAGGACGATGCGAGGAAGCCATCGACTTCTACAAGAAGGCCCTCGGCGCGGAGGTCGGCTTCCTCATGCGCTTCAAGGAAGGCCCCGACCAGTCCATGACCCCGCCCGGATGCGGGGACAAGGTGTTGCATGCCCGGCTTGAGATTGGCAACACCGTCGTCTTTGTCTCAGACGGATGCTGCGACGGGAAGACCGACTTCCAGGGCTTTTCGCTTTCGATCAACGTTCCGACCGAGGCGGATGCGGACCGCATTTTCGCCGCACTCGCAGAAGGCGGAAAGGTGGACATGCCCCTTTCCAAGACCTTCTTTTCACCGCGATTTGGGATGGTCGACGACCGCTTCGGGGTGGCCTGGCTGGTGATCGTCGACCGGTCGGTATGAAAACGGGATCAGGGTCGATTCTGAAGGAACAATAGCCAACTGCCTTGCAGCGTAGGCAACCGACCTCTTAGGTCATTGCTTGAAAAGCAGAGCGATAACATGGAGTTCAAATACGCAACGATTCTGTACGCCTTGGCCGGCCTGATGATCACGTTCGCGGGGTTCTCGGCGCTCTTGCTGACCCTTCGTCCGGCCGCTGGAGCGAGGTTGTCAGTGCTTGACAGATACCTCGCGAAAACGGTCATGACGTACATTTTCGTACTGACCGCGGGGGCGCTGCTGCCGGCGCTGTTTGCGCTCTACGACATTCAGGAAACGTGGATTTGGCGAAGCTCGGCTGTGCTTTTCGCACTACCGATGCTGTCTCTTCAGGCCACCTATCCGCGCCGCCGCCGCATGGCGGTCGGCAAAGGTCCGCCGCCCGCAGTATTCGCGGTCTTGGTCGTGGTCGGCTGCGCGGCGACACTGGTGATGCTTGGCTATGTTTTGGGAGGCCTCCCCTACAGCGCGGCAGCCTACATCACGGCGTTGACGGTCGACTTTTTTACGGTCGTTTTCGGCTACGTGATGGCGCTCGATGTCATCATGCAGCAGCCCATGGAAGAGTCGGAGCGGTCGACGCCGCGTTAGCTGGCTGTTGGGGTACGCTGCAGGAGTTCAGTTCGCGACCTTCGGCGACGGCTTGAAGTTCCCAAGGATGCCGCCCGTTCCGCGGGACTTCGGGCCCGGGTGGGGGAACAACCCATGGCCCGCAACCCCTTCCTCCGCTATCCTCGGCGCCTGCGTGTTCGCAGGGATCACGATCACCGAATCCCCGGCGCACCCCAAAACATGAAATCCCACGAACTCTTCCAGCCCTACCAGCTGAAGACCCTGAAAATGAAGAACCGGATCGCCATGGCTCCGATGACGCGCTCGTTTTCGCCCCAAGGCGTGCCGGCCATGAACGTCGCGGACTATTATGATCGCCGTGTCGTGGGCGAAGTCGGGCTCATCATCTCGGAAGGCGCTGTCGTGGACCGGCCTGCATCCTCGAATGACCCCAACATTCCTCATTTCCATGGGGAGAAGGCCCTCTTGGGCTGGAAGGCCGTGATCGACAAGGTGCACGCGGACGGCGGCGCAATGGCTCCCCAGCTCTGGCATATGGGCGTCGTTGCCCCCCATGGGTCCGGATGGCTGCCCTCCGCTCCGTTTGAGGGTCCCTCGGGCCTTGTCGCGCCGGGCAAGGCCGGCGGCGCTGCCATGACGGAAGCCGACATCAAGGCCACGATCCATGCGTTCGCTCAGGCGGCGCTCGATGCGAAAAAGCTGGGATTTGATGCGGTTGAGATCCACGGGGCGCACGGCTACCTGATCGACCAGTTCTTCTGGCACCCCACCAATCAGCGCACCGACGGCTACGGCGGAAAAACTCTGGCCGAGCGCTCCCGGTTCGCGATCGAGATCGTCCAGGCCATACGCCAATCCACGGGCCCGGAGTTTCCGATTGGACTGCGTGTTTCGCAATGGAAGCTGCAGGACTATGCCGCCCGACTGGTCGCCTCACCCGAGGAAATGGCGGCCTGGCTCGTTCCGTTGGCGCAAGCAGGCGTTGACATCTTCCATTGCTCGCAGCGGCGGTTCTGGGACCAGGAGTTCAAGGGTTCCGATCTCAATTTCGCGGGCTGGGCGAAGAAGTTGACGGGAAAGGCCTCAATGACCGTGGGATCGGTTGGGCTCACCGGGGACTTCCTTGCGGCATTCAAGGGCGAGGCATCAAAGCCCTGCTCGTTGGACGAACTCCTTCGCAGGTTCAACCGGGGGGACTTTGACCTGGTCGCCGTGGGTCGGGCGTTGCTGTCCGACGCGGACTGGGTCCGAAAGATCGAGGAAGGCCGCATTTCCGAACTTAAGGGCTTCACCAAAGAGGCCCTCGCCACGCTCTCTTGATTCCGACCCCTCCCAAACCTTTGGAGGGACCCCTCCATCGCTGATAGGAGTGGTTTCCAAGCCGAGCCAGCCGGGTATGCACCAGTCCGATCGAACCGCCTACCGGGTCTTGATGACGAGGTAAGCTGCCATCGCCACCAAAGGGCCCAGTGCGACATAGGCTGCGGTCTGAATCCTACGCCCCAGGTCGGTCAGAATTCTCCCGGGAAGAGGAAAAAATCCCCTTCCAAGGAGCATCGATACCCTCGTTTCCGCCCGGGCCCTTTGCTCGTCGACCATGCGCCGTGAAACCAGGAATCCAGCAATGACGATGATCATCAGAACAGGCACGGCTTGGCCGACTGCCTTGAGGACCGGGTCGGTAATCCAAGGGCTCAGGTCACCCCAACGGCAGCACCCTGCCGATCTCGGCAATGAAGTTGGCGACCATCGGCGAGGCCTGGCCGCGGACCCAAAGTGCCAGCAGTTCCAGGGTGAGGTCCTCCCCGGTTTCCTTCAGCGGCTTGAAGAGAAGGTCAGGGCTTCTCGAGAGGCTGCCGATCTCCGCGACCAGCGAAACGCCCATGCCGCTTTCCAGCATCGCGCGGAAGGTCTCCGCCCCCTCGATGACCTTGATATGGCCGTGCTTCAGCTTCCGGCTGGCAAAGTTCCGGCGGATGAGTTCCCCGTGCACCACCATGTTCTTCCTGACCGAGAAGCTTAGCAAGGGCTCGCGCGCAAGGTCGGCCAGCGAGACCTGTCGCATGCGGGCCAGCCTGTGCCCCCTTCCCACGACCGCCCGGATGGGCGACCGGGCGACGACCACCCTCTCCAGGAATTTCGGGATCGGGGCGTAGCCTCCGACCATGAACCCGAGCTGGATCGCGCCGGAGCGGAGGGCCTCGAGCTGGTCCGGGATCGGCATTTCGTGCAGGGAAACCTCCACCAGGGGGAACCGGCCGCGGAATGCCTTGATGCATTCCGGCATGAAGCCCATGAGAAGCGGGGCCACGTACCCGATCCCGAGCTGACCGCGCGTTCCCTTCGCGGCCTCACGCGCGGCCTCGATCGACTGCTGCGCCTGCGCCAGGGTCAGCCGGGCCCCCGCAAGGAAGGCCGCGCCCGCGTCTGTCAGCCGCACGCCCCCGGTGTCGCGGTCCAGCAGCTTCTCGCCGACCTCGTATTCCAGGTCCCGGATCTGGCTGGAAAGCGCCGGCTGGGCGACCCGAAGGCGCTCGGAGGCCTTCCGAAAGTTCAGGTCCTCGGCGACGGCCACGAAGTACCGGAGGTGTCTCAGCTCCATGGGAAATGTCTGATAGGAAAAAACGATCAGCGTAGGAAGAACAAAGTAATTCCGGCCCCTGCCGACCGGTGATATTCTAGGCTCAACCCGGGCGAACAAGAGCCGGGCCGACAAGCTCTCCACAACCACCTCCCCTTCCATGAACGCAACCGCCGCCACCTCCACCACGCCGGCCCCCTTCGCGGCCTTTGCGCCATCGCGCTCCGCAGCCCCGCAGACCGCCCGTCCCGTCCGCCTGCCCTGGGCGAAGATCCTCGCCGGGGCGGCGATCGCCGCAGCGGCCGCCCTGGCCCTGGGTTGCACGATTTACCATGAGACCGGCTTCGAATCCACCGACGACGCCTACCTGGCGGGCGACGTTCACCCGATAAGCCCGCGCATCTCCGGCACGGTCGCCCGGGTCCTCGTGGAGGACAACGCCCGGGTCAGGGCCGGCGATCCCCTCTTGGAAATCGATCCCGCCGACCTGAACCTCGCCGTCCTCGGAGCCGAGGCCGACCTCTCCCAGGCCCGTGCCAATGCCGACCAGGCCGCCGCCGAGACCGCCCGCGCCCGGGCGGAGGTGGGCGCCGCCGCCGGCCGCATCGCCCAAAACGCAGCCGAACTGACGCGTGCCCAGCTCGACTTCCACCGGATGCAGTTCCTGGCGAGCGACGACGTCCGCGCGATCTCCAAGCAGGAATTGGACACCTACACCGCAGCCTTCGACTCCGCCCGGGCGGCAAGGCAGGCGCTTCTCGCCGAGCGCGCGGCCTCCGAGGCCGCCCTCTCGGCCGCCCAAGCCCAGGCCGCCGTCGCCTCGGCGCGGATCCGGAAGGCCACCGCGGCCCTGGATGCGGCCCGGCTTCAGGTCGATTACACGATCCTCCGCGCCCCTGTGTCCGGAAGGGTCGCGAGGAAGGACGTCGAGGCCGGCCAGCGCCTGCAACCCGGACAACCGGTCATGGCGATCGTGGAGGATCAAGTGTGGATCGTTGCCAACTTCAAGGAGAGCCAGCTCGCCCACCTCCGGGTCGGGCAGAAGGTCGACGTGACGGTCGACGCCACCTCGGGGCGGCCCTTTGCCGGAACCGTGGAAAGCTTTTCTCCAGGCACCGGGGCCGAGTTCTCGCTCCTCCCGCCCGACAATTCGACCGGCAACTTCACGAAGGTCGTCCAGCGGGTCCCGGTGAAGATCCTCTTCTCGCCGGAGTCCCTGGGCGCGGGCGCCGGCCGCCTCTTCCCGGGCCTCTCCGCCGTCGTCACGGTCGCGACCCGCCAATCCTGACCTCCCTGCCTGTCCCTCCCATGAACTCCCCCCGGATCCCGTCCGACCCTGTCCCGCTCCGCACCTGGATCGGCGTCATGGGGGCCCTCCTAGGCGCCTTCATGGCCGTCCTCGACATCCAGATCACCAATGCCTCGCTCCGCGACATTTCCGGGGCCATCGGGGCAAGCCTGGACGAGAGCTCCTGGGTCTCGATCGCCTACCTCGTCCCGGAAATCATCATCATCCCGCTCACGGGCTGGCTCACCTCGATCCTGGGCCTTCGCCGCTACCTCATGATGACCTCGGTGCTGTTCCTCCTCTTTTCCTTCCTCTGCGGCCACGCCTGGAACCTCGCCAGCATGATCGCGTTCCGCGCAGGCCAGGGGGTCTTTGGCGGCGCCCTGATCCCCCTCGCCTTCGCCGCGGTGCTCCAGAAGCTGCCCCCCTCCAAGCACCCCACGGGCTTCGCCCTCTTCGGCATCACGGCCATGTTCGCGCCGTCGATCGGGCCCAGCGTCGGCGGCTGGCTGACCGACAACTGGGGCTGGGAGTGGAACTTTTACCTCAACCTGCTCCTCGGCCCCGCCCTCCTCGGCGGCATCCTCTACGGATTCGCACCCGAGCCGGCCCACTGGCGGAAGTTCCGCGAGGTCGACGTCTGGGGCATCCTCCTGATGGCCCTGGGCCTCGGCTCGCTGACCACCCTCCTGGAGGAGGGGACGAGGGACGACTGGTTCGGATCCCCCCTGATCGTCCGGCTTACGATCGTTTCCGCGCTGTCGCTGCCCCTCTTCGTCCTCTGGCAGCTCCGGGCGAAGAACCCCGTCACCAACCTCCGGGTCTTCGGGATGCGCAACTTTGCCCTCGGCTCCGTCATCAACGTGGTCCTGGGAGGCGCCATGTACGGCTCGATCTACCTCCTCCCCCTCTATCTCAGCACCATCCAGGGCTATGGCGCCTCGGACATCGGCTCGACCCTGATCTGGGGCGGGGTTCCCCAGCTCTTCATCATGCCCCTCATGCCCCGGTTCATCGCCCGCTTCGACACCCGGTTCCTGATTGCCTTCGGCCTGCTGATGTTCGGTGCAAGCTGCATGCTCAACACCTCGATGTCGGCCGACTACGCCCACGACCAGCTTCGCTGGTCGCTCCTCGTCCGGGCTCTCGGACAGCCCTTCATCATGATCCCCCTCTCCACCCTTTCCACGGCTGGCATCCCCGCCGACGCCTCGGGACTGTACAACATGATGAGAAACCTCGGCGGATCGATCGGGATCGCCCTCCTCTCCGCCCTGCTGACGGTCCGGGAGCGCCTCCACTCGAACCGCCTCGGCGAACTGGTCAGCGCCTACAATCCCCTCACCCGGGAACGCCTCTCGCAGTTGACGGAAAAGTTCACCCTCGCCGGCAGCGACGCCTACACCGCCGGCAGGCAGGCCGTGGGGGCGCTCGATGCCATGGTGCGGCGCGAAGCGACCCTGCAGGCCTTCAACGACTGCTTTCACCTGCTGGGCCTGGTTCTCTTCCTCGCCATTGCCGCAGTGGTCTTCGCCCGCCCGGTCAAGGGTGCGGCATCCCCGGCCGCCCACTGACATCATTGCTTCTTCCGCCCGACCCTAAGCGCCAGCGGCCAGGAAACCAGCCTTGGCGAAGCGGCATCGCCCCAAACGCCCGCCAGGGCCTCCGAGAGGGGTTCCAGCGGATTTGTCCCCGTAGCCTTGATGCACCGGTTCGTCGCGGACCATGTGCTGAAATACCCCGCCAACTGCTCGAGCGTCCACCGCGCTTCCATCCGTATCGCGGGAGCGGGCAGCTCGACATAAGGAAAGGGGAGCGACCGGTATCCGTCCTCCACCAGCCTCCGCTCCGGCGGCCAGTAGGGGCCCACCTTGTTCGAATAGAAATCCTGCACCAGCAGGTCGACCGCCCCACCCTCCACTCGGTTGATTCCATAGGCCCAGACAGCCAGCACCCCTCCGGGCTCGAGCACCCGCTCCGCCTCCGCGTAAAAGGCGTCCAAGTTGAACCAGTGAAGGGCCTGGGCGACCGTAACGAGCGACACGCTGCGGTCCGGCAGCCCGGAGGTTTCCGCCGGGGCGACACGGTAGTCGATCCTCGGATGTGGTTTGGCCGAGGCGATCTGTTCTCGGCTGGCGTCGGTTGCTACGACCCGGTCGAAGTGCCCGGCAAGCCCCACGGTCGCCTGGCCGTTGCCCGCCGCGCAGTCCCAGGCCAGCTCGTGCTTCGGCGTCAACCCGGCCAGGTAGTCGAAGAGCTCGGCGGGATAGCTCGGCCGAAAATCCGCGTAGCGGCCGGCAAAGGCGGAGAAGTGATCCTGAAACGCGGTCACAAGCTGGCAGGTTACGTAAAGTACTGCTTTGATCAAACGGAGAAGAAGCCCTGTCCAAGCGGTTGGCGCGGGTCAATCCCAGGGGGTCAGGCTGCAAAACTTGATGTTTTTCGAGCGCCTACCAAACCGCTGCGAAGCGGCCCGCAGCTGCCTCCGCCGAGAAAGGTCAACTTTTGCAACCTGACCCGTTCGGATTTCGTTCGGATTAAACTTTGGACACTGCTCTTGAGTCCCGCTGGATTCTTCGCTTCGCTCAGAATGACAAGGTTAACGAATGCCAAACGACACCACCACCCCATCCGGTCCCAGGGCGATGCTCTGGACCAGCTACGTCTTGACTGCCCTTCCCGTGCTCGCGCTGGCCGCCAGCGCCGTAATGAAGTTCATGAAGCCCGCAGCGATCGTGCAGGGCTTCGCCCACCTTGGTTATGGCGAGAGTTCGGCGTATCCCCTCGGTGTCGTGGAGCTCGCATGCACTGCGCTCTACCTGATTCCCCGGACCTCCATCCTCGGGGCAATCCTGGTCACCGGGTACCTCGGCGGCGCCACCGCAACCACCTATCGCGTTGGAGACTCCTGGTTCGCGGCGGTGGTCCTCGGGGTGCTTGTTTGGGGCGGACTTTTCTTGAGGGAGCCCAGGCTGCGAGCGCTGATTCCTTTTCGCAGGTAGTCGCACGCGCTCACCACCCGACCCGCACGCCTGCGCCGAGAAAGGTCAACTTTTGCAACCTGCCCCGTTCGGATTGACCTGAATATGGTGCCCAAGGGGGGACTTGTTTTCAGAGGAGAGCCAAAACCCTCATACAATTCTCATACACTTGAGCTCCCATATCGCCTTCAAAGGCACTTGGATTGGCCACTTATGCCGCAACTCTCTTCCTGGGTCGGCCGCCTCGCCTGCCGTTGTGCCGCGCGGCTAGTTTCTTCTTCAAACTCGAAGCCCGACCGCCGCGCTGGCCCAAGGCAACGGCACCGGCGTTGCGTGGGCGCGGCGGTTCCTCGCCTGCCTCTTGCAGCGTCTCCAGCGCGAGCTCAAGTGCCACCTGGATTTCTCGCGCGGCATCCGCACGGGTCTCCCCGTGGGCCATGACACCAGGCATATCGACAACTTGAGCGACGAAGCATTCGTCGCCGGGATCCGGGCTATACCAGATCCGGACCTCGTAACCTTGGGCTGATTGTTTCAACTGAGCATACGGCAGTTTCAAAGGCAGAAAATGTCCCGTAACTTTCGTCTGATGGCGAGTTGTCGATTTGGCGACACGCGGCCTCGGGTCTGAATGATGTCCTCGCGGGCGAATTCGATTATCAGGTGGCAGCGGCAAGCCGTCTTGTTCTCGAATGAATCGGCCCCATCAAGGTAGATTTCATGGGACCTGATTGGGCGGTCAGGTGGACGGATGGTGGAGCAAACCAGTCCATTCAGGTTTTGGAAATCCTGGTTGCCGGCCAGGAAATCGGGCGAGATCAGAACCAGGTAATGCGGGGTACTCTCCGTGGGATACGGCACGAGAACGATGTCCCACTGCCGAAACATTTCAGGAGGCTCGACGGAGGGCGAGACTGCGGGCAGCGGCGACGCTGATGGCGTTGTCGAGGGCGATGTCCTCGGATGTCAACTCGAACTTGAACGGCTGCTTCGGGCGTGCGGTCGGTTTCTTAGCCAAGGCCCGGCGCCGGGCCGGCTTCGGTTGACGGAGAGTGGGCATGGCAGAATGTAAGCGCGACCGGGCGCAGTCTGCAAGCGGCTTTCGGCCCATCTGGGCGCCTCGCGAAACAGGGCGTCGCGCTCGGACTGGGGACTTGGGCTATGCGCTGCACGGCCAGTCTGCGACAATCTCCTTCAACTTAGCTTGCAGCCACATGGGTGCATTTCCCAAGTCACGCCTCAACTCGTCTTTGGCCGCCGCAAGCAGCATACCCACTCGCTGCTTCCAGTCGTCATTCGTGCGCGAGGAATTGCCAACGGACGGCGCTGATGGATATTGCCCCACAAGCTGGGGGTAAATTGACTTACCGTTCTGGACGCCAAGACGATTTTGCCATTCAAGAGGAAGGATATTCTCTGCCTTTTCACATGGCCGACCACGCCCGCGCAACTGAGCCAACTCCACTCTCGAGGCGCTTCCTGGAGTTCGCAGGGCCTGATCTACCTGACCCCAAGGATGAGGCCGAGTTCATGGCCACGGTTAGGGTCTTTGGCATCGCATGGAACCGGGCAGTTTTTCCCGACAACAGTCACAACGCACGGGAGATCGATCGTTACATCGCCGGTCTCCCAGATTCTACCCGGATTCCGATGCAGACCCTGTACGTCGAGCTGATCGCCCGGAAACGTCGGTTGTTTCCAGACGATTCGCGCATCATCGCCGACTCCCGGCTGAAGCGCTCCGGTGGGGTCGTGTCGCTGGAAGTGACGCATTCCGATGCTTCGCATATCGGCCATCTATCGTTTCCGCCTCCCGCCCCGCCCTAGCTGTCATAGCCCCAACTCCCTGCCGAGCACCCGGGAAACGAAGTTTCCGGCCGCTCCCCCGCCAGCGATCATTTGCCGGATGCGTTCCTTAATCTCAACCGCCCTGCCGTTGCGATCGGCGGCGGCGAGCGTCGCATGATACGCCCCCCATACATCGAAGCCGGTTACCTCGTAGCCGTAGCCCTTCACCAACCAATGGAGCGCCAACAGTCCGGCCCCGGTCGCAAACGCGGGTTCCGTCCCAGCGAAATCGCGTGCGGCGCGGCCTAGTGTTTTAGGGTCGCAGGGCGCACGCGTCGCGAGCGAGAGCGCCTCAGTGTAGAGGCCGGCGTCCTTCGCAGCGGCGAACCACTTCCCTTCGCTTCCGGGTGTGGTCTTCACCAAGTCAGCCAAAATCTCGTCCGCAGGCTTACACGGATATTTTTTGGCAACTGCCCGGAAGGTGGCAAGGTAGGTGCCCCCTCGATTCACCCGCACCCCGTAGCGGGCATAGGCCTCGTCCATCATGCCCGACGAGAGCAGGATCTCCTCGCAGATCGAGTCGACCTCGTAGTCGCTTGTCCAACGGCCCCGGCAGGCCTCTGCGTAGCGAAGCGCCTCGGCCTTCTGTCCCTTTGCGACCATCGCTCGTACTGCCCATCGCTTGTAAGGCCAAATTGTATCAACACTGAGAAGTTCGAGCAGCTCGTCGAATCGCTTGGCGCCAAAGAGAGCGCTCAGACAGGCCGACGTTCCGCGAAATGGGAGACGCTTTCCTATGTCCGAATGCAGGTCAGCGCGCGTCGCGTCGATCAAGCGGTCGACCCACACCGACGCAGTTTCCTCCGAAGCGCACAGATTGCCCCAAAGGTCGGCCAACCGCTCGATGTAGGGAATCTCATCGGCTTGATGAGCTTCGAACAAGCGTTCGAGCCACGCATCCCGGATCGTTTTCTCCGCCGGCGCATGTTCGATGAGCGGAACCAGTTCGGAGATGGCATTGCCCACCGCTGCGCCGATCGAACCGGAAGAGCCGTCCACCTGCTCGATCGCCGGCGATAACCGTTCGAGAAACGTGACAGCACCCTCAGCCGCGAGCAACGGATTCTGCTTCGCGACCTTCTTGATCTCGGCCACGGCCTCCTTGATCCTCCCGATCGCGGGCAGTGATTTCCAGCCGAAGGCGTGGCGGCGAAATCTCGGCTTAAATTTCCAGCGGTGGTTTTCGGGCTTGGTCATGTCAGTCCTTCCAGGTACGGCTGCATGACCCTCGCCACCCGGCATACGCGCGCGTAGTGGGTCAAATCCTTCATGGTCGCGCGGCGCGCCCGCCAGGTCTCGCGGAGAGCCTCCAGGGCCACATCGAGACCCAGCTTATGCCGGAACTTGAAGCAGTCGGCCACCGTCTTTGCCGGGTCGTAGACCCTTATGGGCACACCCTCGACCACGTGCGCCTCGCAACCCTCATGGAGCGCCGCACCCGAAAAGTGGAAGATGCGAAGCCGCACATTGTGTGGGCGCGGGCGCCAGGCCTTGGGTCCGATTGCCACCCATACCTCACCCGGATTCTGTGTTCCCAGTTCGTGAAACCGCAGAGCCGTAAGAAGGCAGAAGACGCCGTTGGGAATCCGGGCGGCAACCTCTGCCAGGGTGTGCTGGGCGGTCACAGGGGCTCCTGGGCGCATGTAGAGACCCCGGCCAACACGTTCGAGGGAACCGGCCTTCACGGCGGCGCCTATCTGCACCCTATTGATTCCATGCGCAGCCAAGTCGCGAGGCCGAAGCACTAAGGTCGAGCGAAAGGCATGACGAAGGCGGCTTTGAAGAGAGGGGGGCATTACAGTACATCGGTATTTATCTATATTTGCCGATGATTTGTAAAGGATTAGACCGGCAGCGCATGCTCAAACGCTTCGGGTTCGAACCCCCACCCTTCCAAAAAGGGCCCGCCACTCTTTTTTCGGGCGGCTCAAATAGGTGAGTCCGGAAATCCAGTCCTTTGGGCGGTAGCCAGATCGAACTGGGTCTCCGGCCTACATCTCTATCCGATTGTTGTGACGCTACTTAACAAAGCTCTGCCCAAGGGGGGTGAAACAGGCAAATGCAGCGACGTGAAGGCAAGAGCGTGAATTCTGGCAACGTTGCCACGGGCGGATTGGCTAGCGCAGCGGACGTTCCGAAGTTTCGACGAGGCGTCGGACGCGGCCGCCACAGACTGCACAGGTCCCATCAAGGAGTACGTCCCCATCA
>Ga0302319_10015480_pt1 | contig 14135 bp, 23 predicted proteins | sample Bog_T0_2_FD_203319 | JGI IMG/M metagenome (GOLD analysis project Ga0302319, IMG submission 203319) | Peat permafrost microbial communities from Stordalen Mire near Abisko, Sweden - Bog_T0_2 | ecosystem: Environmental > Terrestrial > Soil > Wetlands > Peat | place: Sweden: Abisko, Stordalen Mire... | reverse complement strand
ATCTCGACACTCTTGCCAAACACAGAACCGAAAAAGATGGCAGATCGGGACAACCGCGATTTGGCGCGAAACACCGCGACTGGACGCGAGATGGTGAAGGTTTCCCGATTTCGGGACGATGCGAATTAAATGGCAGATCGGGACACGAAATCGGGACAAAATACTTGGCATATCGGGACAAAATACTTGGCATATTTAGAGAAAAAACGGGCCGAAAGAGGGGTATATAATTAGAGAAAATCGGGGGCACCAGATGGGCGTCACCCCCGGCAGCGAAGGACGGTCACCAGGGTAAAAAGGGCGAACAGGATCAAGGCCGCCGTCGCCCGTCGCCCGTCGCGAGCGCGATAGTGACCGACCCAGGCGGCCATCGCGCCGCCCGAGGCGGCGGCGGAGAGAATGAGGGAGATGGTGTTCATGACGGGGTGATGATCAGTTCCCCGAACCGGGTTCCCTTCGCGTGCCGGGCATTGACACACCCATTATGGGTGGTCACCTCGCGCAGGCGGCGATGCTTCCAGAGGGATCGGTTGAACTCCGAGTCATCCACCGTGATCATCCACGATCCATTGAGGGCATCCACCCGGTCCCGGAACTCAGTCATCTGGGCCTCTTCCCAGCCAGGGTAGGCGACCGGAGAGGCATGGAGGTAGGGAGGGTCGAGGAAAAAGAACGTCTCCTTGGAATCGTAGTAATCCAGACAGCGCTGCCACGTGAGATTTTCCACCCCGACGTTGTCCAGGCGTTTGCTGCATTCCTCTATGAGGTTGATCACGTACTCGCGCCGGAATCTTCCACCGCCCGCCCTCGTCTTGCTGAATCCGTAGTGTCTCCCGTTGGCGGCGAACGAGATCCGGTTCCGCAGGAGGAACCGGCAGGACCGCTCGATGTCAGTCAGCCCGCGATCCGCGAGGTAGAGCTTAAGGAGCAGGCGGGACGAAATCGATTGCTGAAAATAGCGGATCAACTCCTCCTTGTGCTTCTGCACGCAAAGGTAGAGGGCGACCAGCTCCTCGTTCCAATCGTTCACAACCTCAGTCACGCTTCTCGGCTTGGCCAGAAGAAGGGCGAGGCCTCCCGCGAAAACCTCGCAGTAGCAAACATGCGCGGGAATCAACGGGAGCAGGTGTTTCAACATCCGGGTTTTGCCACCCGGCCAACGAATTATAGGCGTCAATTTTGGAGCAACTTCCATGGGGGCAACATTGCTCGCGCCCGGGCGCCAGTCCAGCGAGTTTTTAACTTTTTTTCCCGGGGTCACCCGACTTTTTCGCGATGTAGTCGTGGATCGATTTCAGGCTGATTCGCGTGAGGCGAATCTTCAAATTGCGAGCGACCAAATCGCCTGATTCGGCCAGGGCGCGGACAGTTTGGGGGGCCATCCCCATTTGCTTTGCCGCGTCGCGGACGGTGACCCAGGTGTCCAGATCAGAGGAGACCGGGCGAGGGGTGAGCTTAAATGTCCCATCGCCGAGCGGGGTGAGATCGGCGAGGAGGGAGAGAGTGAGTTGCCCGTCAGGAGGCGGCTTTGGGCGGCTCATAGCGGTAGTAGCTGAGACGCGGGCCTTTGCCTCCCGGCCGCTCCTGGCGATTGACCACGGTCCAGCCCAGGCGGCGGAGATCGGCGACGCGGGAATGGACGGCAAACGCCTGGATGGAGGCGGCCAGCTCCGGCATTGGAATCCACTGCCCGGGGCGGGCGCGGAAAATCTCAATGAGGCGGGCGTTTTGGCTTCCGGGCGCGGCATCCAGTTGCGTCTCACGCATGAGGCACCTCCGCGCGGCGTTTGGCGGCCTCGGCGGTCTTGAGGAGGGCGGCCAGGTATTTACGCTGCTGCAGCGGAGAGGCCGCGTCTCCGCCGATCCGGGCGCGGATGGCGGCGCAATAGTGAGGGCCTTTACCCAGCGCATGGAGGCGGGCTTCGGCGGCGGAAATCTGGCCGGCCAGATCGTCGCGAGTGTAGCGGTCGCGCGACGTATTGTCCCTCTGATTTTTTTCCGCCCAGTAGCCGCGCTTTTGGAACATCTCGTTGCGCCCGGGCGGGTTCACTTCCCCGCGCTCCAGCTTCCTGAAATAGACGGCCTCCCAGAAAGCGACGATCCGGTCCCAGTGCTCGTTGGTCAGGCGCGGGTCTTTGCTGCTGACGCAACCGTCGAAAATGTTGGCCAGCATGTCGCGGTACTCGTCATCGGGGATTCCGGCCTGGCGTCGGGCCATCTGTAATCTCATGATTTGGAGTTTGGAGAGCATTTCAAAACAAGGTTGGCTGAGTTTCTTTTAGCTCTTCGGGGATGGGCTTGGGCGCGGATTTTTTGGCGCGGGGCTTGCGCAGGTCGCGATAGAGCGCGGCGAGAACTTCAGCGCCGCTTTTTTCCACGACAACGGTGATCTGCGTGCCGTTGACGATCTTCTGAATTTTGGGCTTGAGGTCTCGGGCGCGGAGGGCGAACTCCTCGGCCTTCATGCCGATGTGTTTTTTGATCGCGCCGGACAGGTAAACCGGAAGGAATTCAATTTGATCGCGCTTGCCACGCATTGAGATCAGGACGGTCATGATGTCCGCCAGGATTTCGCGCGGCTCAAAATGCCAGCCCCTGTCGGCGCAATGATAGCCGTAGCTGGCGACGGCCTTGGTGATGGCGCGTTCGTCGCGGAAGTATTCGTTGGGCCGGTCCGGGTAGTGGTCGCGGCGGACGGCCCCCAAAACCAGCTTGATCAGATCGGCGACGGCCAAATCCGGCGTGGGCTTGGTTTTGGAGGTGGGGGGCATGGGAGAATGGACTAGTCACGGCGGCGACGCAGCGCCGCCCTACCGGGGAGCCGTTTGGGCTTGCTGGCCTTGCCCATAAGTATCTCGAGGAGGTCGGTCACGTCAGTCCTCAGGCTTTGGCTGGTCGCTGGACTCCCCGGCCGGGGCCGGTGATTGTTGTGGCGCGAAGCTCGACCAGGTTGAGACGGCGGGCGATGTGCTTCATGATCGCGATGCGGAAGTTTTGCTCCTCGTCGCTGGCGTAATCGACGGCGCAGTTGGCTTCGTGAATGCGCACTAGCTCGGCGGGGGTGAATCCGCGCTCTGTGTCCGGTCCTGATTTTTCTGGCATGGTGTTTAGGTCCTTTCTTTTGTGGTTGTTGGTTACTTTCCCGCGCTGAAACTGCCCTCGCCCATCATCTGTTTGCGGATCGCCAGGGCCTTGAGGAAATGCTCGTCGGCCATGGGCTTGTTGGCGCCTTTGGCGATTTTGCTGCCGAATTTGAGCGACTCGACCAGGATGCCGAGCGAGCCGCGTTCATTGGCCACTTGGGTGGCCGCTTTGAGGGCGGCCTCGCCCGGGTTGCGGATGTACTGCTTGAGGATCGGCAAGAAATGGGACTTGTCCACCGCGCCCGGCAGCCGGATCGGGACGCCGATGCGCCCGAGCAATTGCTCGTATTGGTAATCCGATTTGCGCAATTCGCCGTCGAACCGGGCGGTGGAGAGCAACGCCAGAGCGCAGCCGGTGCGGTCGTGCAGATCGCGCAGGACCTCGAGGGCGACCGGCTGTTTGCCATCGCCAGGCAAGAGCCGATGGGCCTCATCGACGATCAAAATTCTCTCGGGAGAAAATGCCCGCTGGACGGAATCGAGGACTTGCAGACCCGAGGCGCGACCACTGGCCCCGACCGCCTGGGCGATCTCGCGCAGCAGGGCCTTGACGCCGCCGTAGGCGGGCGCGGTGATCATGACGCTGCGTCCGTGATTGTTCTCGGACCTCCACTGCCGCGCTGCCGTGGTCTTGCCCCGGCGGGACGGCCCGACGATCAACGCGATGCTGCGTTGGGAGAGCGCGTAATCGAGACCGGCGAAAATCATGCGCGTGACCGGCGTCTCGGCGAACTCGTGCCGAGTGACGGAGGCCCGCTCATCCTCGATTTTGCGCGCTATGTTGATGGCACCGACAATCGGGCGGTGATCGCCCGCGTAGGTGCCCTGGATGACTCGCCAGGCGGTGGTGGTGTCCGCGTTGATCAGGCGGCCGCAATCGTCCCAGGTGAGGCCGGTGTCCAGGGCGTGCTGGTGGAACCAGAGCAGAGCCTCGCGGGTGTCGGCATCCAGGTGCTCCCAGGCGGCGAGATTGATCGGCTTGTTGATACGATTCCCGGCGACGGACGCCTCGCCGATTTCAGAGGCGGAGACGGGCGCGGCCTCGGCTAGCGCGGCGGCGCCGCGCGGTTTGGGTTGCGTTCCCGCCGTTGCTTGCGCGGCGGCCACTCGATTGGTTTCGGTCATGCTTACCATGGTTGTGTGTCCTTTTTTGTGTCTTGGTTGTCCCGTCAGAACGGGTTGTTTTCTCCCTCTGTATCTGCCTGCAGGAGCGCGGCGATTTCATCCGCGCTAAATTCGTTGGTGCGGGCGGGGACGTCCGTTGTGAAGGCGGCGGCGATGTCCTCGCGGGTGGTGTGCTGGGCGGCGCGGTGGATCTCCCGCGCGGTCGAGCGTTGCTCGGTCTCCTTGGCCTCGGCGGCGGCCACGGCCTGCGCGATGGCCTGCCCGGCCTCGGCGGCGGTCTCCGCGCCCGTGTAGGGGACCGGCGTCGCCGTCCGCTGCAGCTCGGCCTGGATCGTGCGCGACTCCGTGCGCAGATAGAGGTTGGCGGCCTTTTTGCGGGCCTTCTCGGCGGCGACCGCCTCCGGCTCCGGATTGAACCGCGCCATGTCCTGGACCCGCTTGGCCAGCCCGAGGAATTTCCGCGTTTGGTGGTCGCAGATCACGGCGTCCGCGTCCGGGTTGCCGTGGTTCCAATAGCAGACCACTTTGCGGCCTTGCAGCGGGATCAGCAGCTCCGGCGCATCATAATAATAGACCATCATGGAGGAACCGCTCCCGAGAGTGACCCGGACGCCGTTGCGCGTCACCTTGGAGACGGCCAGCGCGGAGCGGTACATCCATTTGGCCGAGTCCGGGACCAGCCGCGCGGCCTGCGAGGTCGCGGCCCACGCCTCCAGGGGCGATTGCCCGCGCAGGACGAGGCCGTCCTGACGCTCGTGATTGAGATTGGACATCGTCTGCTGGTAATGATCCGCGAGCTGGGAAACGTGCAGGAAAAACTCTTTGGGGTGGTGGCGTCCGGACTTGACCAGGGCGATTTGCTTTTTCACCGCCTCCGGCAGATCCGTCCGCTGGGCGCGGCCGACAAAACCGATGCAATTATCGGTGCTGTATTGGAGCTGGTTGAAGGCTTGTTCGATGGGCTTGTTGCGCGGGCTATGGGAGCGGATCACGTTGACCCCGAGCGACGCCAGGCCGCCGATGCGATCCTCGTCACTGATCCCGGTGCGATGCCCGATCACGTTGCGCGACTGCCAATGGCCGCCCTCCAGAATCATGTGCCCGGGCAATCCGAAACGGTCAAACGTGTCGCCGAACAACCCAAAAATATCGTCGCCCGTGTACTGGCCGGACTCGCGTAGGATCACGTGGACCGTGAGCCAGCGGAGCGTGCCGCAATCGAGGATCGGGAGGATCTGCGGTTGCCCGAGGCGGTAGCCCGGCTCGTGCGGCGTCTCCACCCAGGCGATCACGTTGCTGGTCATGTCGTCCGAGCACCAAACATCATTCGGCTCCACGTGGGACCAGTCGAGCGGGGTGAACCGTCCCGCCAGATCCGCCGCGCGCGGCCCCTGGATGCGCTTGCCCACGAGGACGGGCACGCGCAGGGCAGCGCGGATGCTGGGTGTGACATGGCTCTTGCTCGCGTGGCCCTCGTGCAGATGCATCCGCATCTCCGGGGGTAAATCCGGGTCCAGCGCAAGCTGGCGCGACGCCCGGGCGATGCTGCCGTGACCGACCACCAGGGCTTGACCGCGCCGCCGGATGTCCTCCGGCACGGCCACGCCCTTGCGTCCGACACGGCCTTGTTTCTGCTCGACCAAGCCGTCGATGCCAAGAGCCTCGTAGGAGGCGGCCCAGCGGCGGAGAGACCGCACGGAGATCGGGAGCGCGGGATGCTCCGTCAGGGATTTGGCCACCGCCCCGGCGAGAGCCCGTTCCACGCCGGAGTTGGAGCGGGTCTTGAGGTACTCCAGCACGGCGGCCTCACGCCACCGGACGCGCTCGCTCTGGGTGGGATCGTGGATGTCCGTGAGGCGGACGGGGGTGGATGGGGACGGGTCGGATGGGACCGATGAGTCCGACAAGACATCATCCATGAGATCCGGGATGCAATGCATGGCCACATCCGCCGGGGGATCGAACATGTAACGATTGCGTGATTGGACCACCGGCCAGCCCTCCTCCACCGCGCGGCGATGGATCGTCTTTTTGCTGACGCCGAGGGATTTTGCGATTTCGTTCGCGGTGAAGGTGGGCATGGGCGGGGCTGGGGGTGGTGGAAGTTAGGCGTTCGCGGGCTGCTCGGGCGCGGCGGTTTCCGGCGGCGTCGCTGGTTCCGTCTCGCGCGGAGGCCACTCGGACATCGGCATCAGGTCCTTGCCTTTGCGGCGGATGAAGTGCCCGCTCATTGGATCCTGGCAGGGATGCGTGGATCGTCCGGTGAAGTTTGTGCGTCCGCAATGCGGGCAACCAAACAGATCCTCGCGGCGTTTCGCCGGCGCCTTCGCCGGTTCTCTGGTCTCGGGCTTGCTCGCGCCTTCCAGCGCCGTGGTGACTGCCTCGACGGGGATGGTCTCTTTGACTGATCTGAGTTTGTGGAGCGCTTTCTCCAGCCACTCGGCGAGCTGGTCAATGCTGTGTTGCCCAAGCCCCTCCACGTTGAGCGTATCCGCCACCACCCAATCGAGGCTCTTGAGCACGCGCCGATACGTCCCCTCGTCGATCCGACCGATGGCGGTGTCCGCCGCTTGCGTCAATTTCTTCGCCTCGTATTCGGCCGAGTTGTACGTGCCGAACTGCTTCATTTCGCCTAATTGTCGGCAGAGAGCCACCAGTCCCTTGGGCGATTCGATCACCATTTCCAGGGCGCATTTGAAGAGTTTCTCTTCATCTTGCAAGGTCGCGTGCTCGGCGCGAGCCCAGTCCATGGCCTCGGTGTAGAGCTCCTCGTAGCGATGGGCGGTGGAACGATCCAGGCCGAATTGTTCGAGCAGCGGCTCCCAAGAGCCGTGCAGGACCAGCGCGTGGGCTTTGCTGAGGAAGGCTCCAGCGGTGAGATAGGATGCCTTGGCCGTGCGAAAGCTTTTCGTGAACCGGTCGTGATGGGCTATCGCTTTTTTGACAAAGGTCGCGGCCTCTTTGTTGTGGGCGAGGCGACCGGCCTGCATGACGGTGACTGTCTGCATGGCGTTGCGGTTGATGACCGCCAGGCGGGACTGCGGGCTGTTATTCGCGGATGGTGATTCCGATTGGGGATACGGAGCGAGCGGGACTGACTTAGTCTGTTTGGGTTTGGGGTTTTTGTGCAGTTTTTTCATTGTGTGGTTGGTTTCGGCGGTGCGCCGAGAAAGTCTATATTTTTCCCAACGGGCGCGGGTGACAGGGTTGGCGGTTTTCATGGGTCGGCTTGGGTTAGTCCTGGGCGTCGCCCAGTTGGGGCCAGAGGCGGTCATCCCCGCTGTCCGGGCCGAGGTGCGAGGTGATGGCGTTGCGTTGCGCTTCGCGATCGCGGCGGTCGCTCCAGCGCAGGAAATAGATTGCGGCGGCGAGCGGGAGCGCCACGCAGCACACGCAAAAGGCGAGATAGAGAAGGGCCGGGATCATAGGGCCTCCTGCGTGGTGGTGGTGGATTGAGCGGCGGCGCCGTGAAAGAGGAAGTCTTTCGCGGCGCGGAGGCGGTCGCGGGTCTCCTCGCATTGCGCCAGGGATGTCTCCAATTGCCGGACTGTTTTCGCGCCCAGGGCGGCGCGTCCGGCCGGGCTGGCCAAAACATTGGTCGCATCTTGGATGTTCGCGGCGAGCAGGCTCGCCAGCACGATGTAATCCTCTCTTGTGACGCGGACATAGGTGTCATCCGGGGAGAGCGCGACATCGCGTTGGTAGACGGTGGCGAAGATGGTGTCCGTTATATCAAGCCGGCGACGCAGGTGCTTGCGCACGGCCGTAGCCCTACCGGAGGTTTCGGCGGCGGACGGGTTGATTCCCGCCGCTAGTTCCGCGTGCGCGGGCATGAGCGCGCCCATGAGGCCGCGTTTGGGTGTTGTGGCTGTGGCTGTTGCTTCCATTATGCTTCCTTTCCTTTGGTTGTTTTGGTTGCTCCCCGTTCTGAGATTTTCGCGATGAGCGCGCGCAATTGCGCGGCGCGTTTTTCCGTGGCCTCGCCGCTTTGGCCGGACTCGGTCTGCATCCGATGGACGTTTTGCACCGCCCGCAGCCGGACCTGGAGTGTTTCCTCCAGGAGGGACAACTCGTCCGTGGTGAGTGTGAGTGTGATGGACTTCATGGCGTGGGGCGGATGATGTGACAGGGGAGCGAGTTGGCCACGGAGAGGCGCATGACGGGGACGGGCGTGCCGATCCACATGTCCGGGATCTCCGTCCAGGTCGTGGTGGGCCAGACGATCACCATGTCGCCCTGGGCGATGCGGTCCGTGTCTGTGAGGGCGGTGGCGTTGGTTCCAGCGGGAGGGGGCCAGGAGGCGGGAGCGGGAGCGGCCTCGCCTTCACTCTGCACTTTGCGAATTTGACCATTCGCCACCGGCGTCACCTCCCATTCGTCGTAGCTGGTCAGTCGGGCGCGGGCTGTTTTGTTGGCCTCATACTTGGTCTCGAATTGAGTGGGGCCGGGATGCTCTCCGGGGGCGCAAGTGCTGTAGATGTTCCGGCCGGGCGTCTCCGCCGGATCGTGGAAGCGGATCGGGTATTTGCTCGGGCCGAAAACTATCTGGACGATGTAAGGCATAAAAAAATTAAGAATGGTGAAAAGTGAAAAGTGAAATGGGGGCAGGAATCAGGATCGGCTTTCTGCATTCAATTTTCACTCTTCGCTCTTTCGGTGTCAGTGGTTTGGGACTGTCTGGCTCGCCGTCCGCAGGGCGATGAGCTTGTGCCCGAGATTGCGCCGCTGAAGCTCCCGGCCTACCGGCCCCGGAAGTCCCACCTCGTTGAGTTGGGCGAGATCGAGCAGCGTGGAATCCGACAGTGTCTCCGGCGCGGTGTGGCCGAAAAACACCATCTCCCCGTGCGTCTGCCAGTAATACATGTTGGGCGCGGCCGCGTTCATGATTGCACCCCTTTCTTGCGGCCGCCCGGCAGCGCCGGTTTGCGAGGCAAGAGGAGGTGATGAATGAGGATGGCGCGGACATTGCGGACGTAGAATTGGGCGGTGGACCTGTCCCCGTCCCACTCGTTGATCGCGACCGTCTTGATTGCCGGAGATGGTTTCGCGCTCATGGCAGGACGGGCTTCCCCGTGATTTTGGCCAGCAGAATCTTGAGTCCCGCGATGGCCGCGATCTCTGTGTCCATTGTCCGGCGAAGCACTCCGCTGGAGGAATCGCCCCGCCTCGCCGCCCGTTTCTCCAAGGCCAGGAGCCGCCCGTTGGCAGCCGCCAGCGCCCAGTTGAGCGCCTTCTCCGCGGCCTCGTATTCAATTGCGCCGAACGTCACCGTCCGGTCCGGGGCGAGCGGCCTTGTTGTGCGGGTCTCTCCCGAGGGTCTTTCACTCTTCACTTTTCCGATTTCACTTTTCCCATTCATGTTGTTTTCCTTTTTGGTGATGGTTCCGATCAGAGCGGCCGGATGAATTTGGGCTTCTGGCTCTCCACGCAGGCGGAGATGTGGGCGACGGTTTTGCCGAGCCACGCGTCCGGGACGTAGGCGTGCCGGCGGACGGCGGTGCGGAGGTAGATGTCGCCCTGGGCGAGTGTCTCCGCCCCGTTCAGGAATCGCCCGCCCGGGAACCCGTGATCAGTGGGGGTGGGTTCGTTCATGGCTGGGGGGATTTTTGCTGTGTGGATGCCGGGTTGCGAAAAAACTCGAATGTGAGTGATTCCCGGTCGATCTGCTCAAGTTTGTCCGCCATGCCTACTAATTGTGAGCGCTCTTCACCCGTGGTCATGTCTGCGAGCGAGCGATACAGACTGGCGCGGACTGCGGCTGGTTCAGTGCGCAATTTGGGCAAGGCCCAGTCGATCAGTCTGCGTTTGCGTGATTCAGAATCCATTGGCGAGTTCCTCCAGTTGTTGCAAAATGGGGACTGACTTCGGCCCGGAACGCAGCCCGCGCGCTGCTCCGTACACCGTGTTCGGGTGCAATCCCTTCGAGAGAGACCACTGACGCAACGTCGTCCCTTGCATCAGCAGGGCTGAGCGAATCCGCCGGTAATTTCCATTGACCTTTCGTTTTGCACTCATTAGCACGTGTGAACTGTATGCAAGTTCACTCACAGCGTCAACTACAATTATGCAAAAAAAGAAAAATTTTTCGGATCGCATAAAGGAAGTGAGGGCTTTGCGCAATTGGTCCCAGGCGGACCTCGCGCAGTTCCTTGACGTATCGAGTGGTTCTGTGGGGCACTGGGAGATTGGGAGAAGCGAACCAAGCCGGAGAAATCTGGAGGCCATCGCCACCAAACTGGGGATCAGCGAAGCGGCCTTGACCGGACCTGACACGCTCAAAGAGGAAAGCCCGGCAGCGTATGGAAAGCCCCCGCCGACGCCATCCACGCCCCCGATCAAGTCCAACGTCCGCTTCGAGCCTGAATTATTCCTCCGCTTGGTCCCTGTTGTGAGCTGGGCGGCGGCCGGCGCCGCGCACGACTACCAGGACATGTGCAACCAGATCGAAGAGCAGATCGAAACAGAGAGTCGCGATCCGAACGCCTTCGCTGTCATCATTGAAGGTGATTCAATGGAGCCCACTTTTTTTGCGGGCGACCGCCTGATAATCGCCCCGAACGGCGAACCCCGGAACGGGGATTTTGTGATTGCCAAGATTCGCGACGACGGCGTCATCTTCAAGCGCTACCGGCGGGCGAGTCCGGATGGCAAAATCATCAGGTTTGAAAGTCTGAACCCGGCCTTCGAGACCATTGAACGCCCCCGCGCGGATCTCCAATTCGTTTACCCTGTCGTCGCCATGAAAAGGAAGTTTTTAAGGTGACCTATGAAAACCTTTTGTTGCGTCCTGATCGCGGGGTTCCTTGCGGTGTCGAGCCGGGCTCAGAGCACAAATCTAGTGTTGTTTGGGGATTCTATCACGGGTGGTGACGGCGCCTCTTCTTTTGCCTCTTCCTGGCCTGGAATAGTCGCGACCCAGTTCGGCTACGGTGTTTGGGATCTGGCGATCAGTGGCACGGAGATTCCTGATGAAATGGGCAACATTTACTCCGCGCCGGGAGGGGGCGCATACGTCTATGCCCTTTTGACCGGCTACAACGACATGCGGGAGCGAGGAACAAATGGTTTGCTGGATTACCAAGCTTGTCTCCTTTCGGCACTGGCATGGACTTCCCTACCGACAGGCTCTCAAGCGTGGCCGACGAATGCTCCCGGATGGATGAATACCATCGTTTACGGGCTGACAAACCACTACATTGCCTCGGCAGAAACCGGGGCTGTCGCGTCGTTGACTGTGACCGGGCCGACGGTGTTTTTGGAGATGGTGCAATGCGGCCAAGGCGGGGGGACTTGCACGGTGTCTGTGGACGGCACAAGTCAAACAAACCTTTTTTTAGGCGGCAACGATCCAGACGGGTGGGGAAACCCCGATTCGTCGATGTTGCTTTACTGGACGGGCCTGACCAACGCGCAGCATGTGATTTCCGTTGAATGCTCGGGGGACGGCGTCGTGACTGTGGGATGGAGCGCGGGATGGACACCGGGCTCCGGGGGGAATCTCTTCTTTGTTGGGAACTGCCTGCCAATGATGGATGACGCCTATGTCCAAGCAAACGCGCCCGAGGACTCGCTTGGGAGTGATGCTGCAGTAGCGGTGATCAATGGACTGATTCTTGAAGCCTGCGAGCAAATGGCGGCCATCGGCCTGCCGGTCTGGTTTGTGGATGTTGCGTCGCAATATGACCCTTACTGGATGGCTGGTCCGGACGGAATCCATCCGAACGACGCAGGGCACACGGCAATCGCGGCGGCGTTTTCACCATTCATTCAGGGCAATGGGAGACCGATTATCGTTCCTGAGCTGGATAGAGTTTCTGTTTTTTCGCAGGCGGGTCTGAGCCTGACCTTGCAGACAAGTGCTGATTTGATGAGCTGGTCTGCCGCGACTAACTGTCTCAGTTCCGGTGTTTTGACGTTTTTGGCTCCGACAAACGGATTTGTTCGAGCATCTCAGGTCGCGGTATCGAATCCTTGACATTCCGCTCATCAAGCGCATGATCGCGGCTCTGTTGGTGTTAGTTGTTTGATTTTGGCCCGGGGAGCGATCCCCGGGCTTTTTTGTTGGGCTATGGCGGCCCAGCCGTCGCCAAGGCTATGGCGGGCGATTGCGGACGATCCGCAATCGGGAATGGGTCGGATGGGGTGGAAGCGGACGGGGCCGGAGGGGGAAAGCCCCACCGGGGAACCCCCTCTTGCAAAAAAGAGGAGCGATAAGAGCGGCAAGAACGCCAAGCTATAACACGTTTTCAAAACATGCCGCAAAGTCGCGGCATGAAGAGAAACAACAACTTCAGAATCATCAAGCCCGTCCGGGTCGCGAGCCTCACGCTGTGCCTTGGATTGGCCTCTCTCAGCCTCCTCGCCACCGGTTGCCAGATCCCCGGTGTTGCCTCGGCCTCGGCCACCACCACCACGACAGCGGGCGGGATCTCCATCACCTCGGGCGGTTCCCAGTTCCTGCAGGTGGCCGGTAAGGTCGGCAGCGGCCTGGTCACCGCGGGCAAAGATCTGGGGATTGTCGCCAGTGACCTGGGCAAAGCCGGAGCCGCCGCCACCAGCATCGGGGGCGCCCTGGTCTCGGACACAGCCACCACGCTCGGCGCGGGCGCGACGCAAGTCATCATCCCCACCGCGACCACGGTCACCGCCACCAACGCGCCGGTGTCCACGCCCGCGCAGTAAACGTGATCCACAATGGTGGTCCATTTGTTTCACCGTGAAACAAATGACCCCCCTCTAAATTAGACAAATCTTTTCACCACATGGACGCGCAAAACACTGCCCCCGGATCGGTCAACTCCGCTCAGGTTCCGGCTTCCACCGAGCAGGATCTCGACACCGCCGAGCTCAAAGCGGATGCCACCAACTTGGAAAACGATGTCGAGCAAGACATCGCCCAGGGCAAGAAATTCGCCGCCATCTTCAAGGCGGACGGCCCCCTCGGCCTCATCGCGCACATCGAGCAGATTTCCGGGCTCGCCAAGGCCACTATCCGCGACGCGGAGCTTGTCGCCGCCGACGTGAAACACCTGGGCTGGGACTCGCCGCCCGCCGTCATCCTCCTCATTTCCGTGATCGCCCCCATCGCGTTGACCGGCCTTGGTCACGAGATCCCCGCATGGCAGGGGATCACCGGGATCATTGGCAGCGGCATCCTCGCGATTGCCACTGTGTTCGCCCACAAATTTGCCGGGACGCCGCCGGTCCTTCCCGCCGCGACCCTCCCCCTCGCGCCGGTTCCTCCGGTGGCGCCCGGCTCATCGGCTATGCCCAAAAACTAACCACTAAACCGCCACGCGAAGGGCGGCCATTTGTTTCACGGTGAAACAAATGGCCGCTACAAAACCGAGCAAAAAACACGGTCAACCACGCCCGCCGCGCAACACATGATCGAGAAAGTCCAGCCAGCCCGAAGCATCGCGAACCAAGCAATCGCGCCCGTGGTTCTGCACGGAGGTAGCGGATGGCTCCCTACTATGGTGGCCGCGCCCAGGCAGCCCCGGACCGCGCATCCGGAAGCCTGCCCCGGCGCGACCGCCGCTTCATCTAAGAATGGAGAAGGGAGAATGGAGAAGAGTGAAAACGCGACACCGGTTTCTCGCATTATAGGGGGGGTCATTTGTTTCACGGTGAAACAAATGGCGGGCGGTTTTTCCCCTTGCCAGGCCCCGTTTTCACTCTTCACCATTCTATTTTCAATCTTCACCAAACCCGCTCTGGCATTGACGAGTCTCTCATTATATGGGGGGTCATTTGTGTCACGGTGCAACAAATGGACGGGTGGTTTGGCGGCCCGGGAACGGGGATTAGTCAGGGCGGCGGCGCAGCACCGCCCTACCGCGAGACGGGTGGCGGACGATTCTGATT
>Ga0302319_10015473_pt1 | contig 14137 bp, 11 predicted proteins | sample Bog_T0_2_FD_203319 | JGI IMG/M metagenome (GOLD analysis project Ga0302319, IMG submission 203319) | Peat permafrost microbial communities from Stordalen Mire near Abisko, Sweden - Bog_T0_2 | ecosystem: Environmental > Terrestrial > Soil > Wetlands > Peat | place: Sweden: Abisko, Stordalen Mire... | reverse complement strand
TCCCCGGCTATTTGCAGCCCCTACTATTTGAAGGCAGCACCTACCAGGGCATCTGGCAGGAGTGCGGCCCGCACGAAGGGCTCGTCTACGCTACCCTCGCCAAAGACCTGCCGCCCAATACCGCCCAGGCCACTCCGTTTCAGGCTGCCCGCAATAATCACATGGCGTTCTTCCAGTTGCAGCGCCCCGACGGCCAACTCCCCGCCAGCATCAAGACCACCGAAAGCGGCTACGGCCAAATTCAGATGGTCGTCCCCATCGCCGCCACAGCCTGGGAGCTATCGCAACTCACCGGCGACGAGCAGTTGCTGACCACCGCCTACAATTCCTGCAGCCGCTGGGACGCATGGCTGCGCCAGTATCGCGACACCCGCAAAACCGGCCTGGTCGAGGGATTCTGCACCTACGACACCGGCCACGATAACAGCCCGCGATGGGCCGGCATCCCCAATCGCTGCCCCGACGCCGACGCGCGCAAGTGGCCGCCGATACCCTCGATGCCGCGCCTTTGCCCCGATCTTTCCGCAACCGTCTACGGCGGCAGAGTGGCACTCGCCGCCATGGCCAAAACCCTCGGAAAATCAGCGGAAGCCGCCCGATGGCAGTCCGACGCCGAGACCATCCGCCTGCTCATTCTCGACAAGCTCTACAGCGCTGAAGACGCCGCCTTCTACGATCTCGATGCCCAGGGCAACTTCGTCCGCGTACGGTCGGATGTAATCAGCCGGATTCTCGGCGAGCATGTTCTCGACCTTTCCAATGCCCGCGACCGCTCCATCTTCGACGCCGTCTGGACCCGCCAGCTTCACAATCCAAAGGCTTTCTGGGCTGCCTATCCGTTTCCAAGCATCGCCCTCGATGACCCAACATTCGTTCGTCCCATTCCCCGCAACTCCTGGGGCGGAGCATCCCAGGCCCTCACCGCTCTGCGCGCCCCGCGCTGGATGCCCCACTACGGCAAGCAGGCGGAACTCAACACCCTCATGCGCCAGTGGTGCTCGGCAATCCTGCGCCACGGCGAGTTCCGCCAGCAAATCGACCCCCTCACCGGCGACTTCACCCAACCCGATCCCGGCGGCTACTCTCCCGCCGCTTTGGTCTTTCTCTCGTTTGCCAAGGCGCTCGCCAAAATCCCCCAAGCGTAAATCCCCTGCCCCGACCCGCCACGATTCGAGGAACATTTCCCCAAACCGGGGCGTATAACAGGGCATGAGGTCGATTGCGATGACGATTAAACCGGCAATTATATTGGCTCTTCTGGCGCTGGCCGCCGGCATTGCGGGATGCAGGGTACACGTGGACAAGGACGCCAACGGAGAAGATAAGAACGTCCAGGTGGATACGCCCTTTGGCGGCGTTCATGTCAATACCAACCAGACCTCGGCCGCCGATCTGGGCCTGCCCGTCTATCCCGGCGCCAAACAGGTGTCTGACGACGACAAGCACAAGTCGGCCGACGTCCACCTCGGCTTTGGCGAGTGGGAACTGCGAGTGCGCGCGGTCTCCTTCGCCACTCCCGATTCAAAGGACCAGGTGACTGCCTTCTACAAGAAGGCGCTCGGCCGCTTCGGCGACGTGATTGTCTGCGAGGGAAACAACCCGGTGGGTTCGCCATCCGCCACCTCCGAAGGGCTCTCCTGCGAGGATGACCATGGGGGCAACATAAAAATCGACCGCAGCGACTACGGCGCCAGCAAGGACGGCATCGAGCTCAAAGCCGGCTCCCGGCGCCACCAGCACATCGTGGGTTTTGAGGAGCCCAAAGACGGCCAGACCCGCTTTGCCCTGGTAGCCCTGGATCTGCCCGCGTCCATGGAAAAGAGCTCCGGCAAGAGCGACTAGCAGGTTCATAAAAGCGGCGCTTCTCCGCACCCTTCCAGACGACCACCCGACCGGCACCCGGGAGTCCGTGCAGATTCCTGCCGGAAGCATGCACCGCCTACCAGCGGCTAGCCGTCGTTCCTGGAATGCAAAATGGAAATCCCGGGTAAGTGAGCAATCTAGCTCAGGTCCATTTTGAGCTTTCCTGAGAAGATAAAAAGCTGAGCCAACCACACGGCCCACGCTTCAAAGGAAAAAGGGGCAGAGCCCGTCTCAACGCACGCGGATTGGGATCCCCGTCTGCCCATTGATCCTCAAATTCATTCCGGCTCCCCAGAGCGCATGCTCGATTATGCAATCGGTGACCGAGTCCCATCCCCGGACCGGAAAGTCATGCATGCTCCTGGAGGGTCGTATGGACTTGGGTTCTCTTTCCACAACGCCAATTGAGATTGACCAGCCAGGCACTCGGCCCGGAACCGCCATCGCCGATCCACTCGCGAACACCATCGCCGAGAAGCATGTCGTCCAGATGGAGGCCAGGTACCTCGGACTTCTGGAAGCGTCTCCCGATGGAATGGTAGTGGTCAATCCAAGCGGAGAGATCGTCCTGCTGAATGCGCGGGCCGAAAAGCAATTTGGATACCGTCGCGATGAGCTACTCGGACAGAAAGTGAAGAGCATCATCCCGGAGGGATTTGCCGAGCGGCTGATTGCCGACGGAACCCGCACCGCGGCAGAGGCTTTGGCGCAGCAGATCGGCACGGGAATTGAGCTCTACGGGCGTCGAAAAAATGGAACTGAGTTTCCCATCGACATCATGTTGAGCCCGTTGGATAGCGCCGAAGGAATCCTAGTGACCGCGGCCATCCGCGACATCAGCCGTCGTAAGGATGCTGAAATGCATCTGGCCCTGACCGCGGCCAAATATCGCGGGCTGCTCGAAGCAGCTCCGGATGCGATGGTGGTAGTCGATCAGGCTGGCGAGGTGGTGCTCTTGAATGCACAGGCTGAGAACCAGTTTGGATACCACCGCGATGAACTGATCGGCCAGAGGGTGACAAACATCATCCCGGAAGGATTTGCGGAACGGCTGATTGCCGACGGAACGCGCACCGCAGCCGAAGCGCTGGCGCAGCAGATTGGTACTGGAATCGAACTAGTCGGAAGCCGGAAGGATGGGAGCGAGTTTCCCATCGAGATCATGCTCAGCCCGCTCGAGAGCGCCGAAGGAATCCTGGTGACCGCGGCGATCCGCGACATTACCGTGCGCAAGGACGCGGAGAGGCACCTGGCCCAGATGGAGGGCCGGTATCGCGGACTGCTTGAAGCGGCTCCGGATGGCATGGTGGTCGTAAATCAGCACGGCGAGATTGTTCTGTTGAACGCTCAGGCTGAGAAGCACTTCGGATATCGCCGCGATGAACTTTTGGGACAGGACGTGAAGAACATCATTCCAGAAGGGTTTGCGGAAAGGCTGATTGCCGATGGAACCCGCACCGCAGCCGAGGCGCTGGCGCAGCAGATTGGTACTGGAATCGAACTAGTCGGAAGCCGGAAGGATAAGAGCGAGTTTCCCATCGAGATCATGCTCAGCCCGCTCGAAAGCGCCGAGGGAATTCTGGTGACCGCGGCGATTCGCGACATCACTGTGCGCAAGGACGAGGAGAGGCACCTGGCCCAGATGGAGGGCCGGTATCGCGGGCTGCTTGAAGCGGCTCCGGATGGCATGGTTGTCGTAAACCAAGCCGGAGAAATCTTCCTGCTGAATGCCCAGGCCGAGAAACAATTCGGATACAGCCGTGACGAGCTTATTGGCCAGAAGGTTACGAACATCATTCCGGAAGGGTTTGCGGAAAGGCTGATTGCCGACGGAACGCGCACCGCAGCCGAAGCGCTCGCGCAGCAGATTGGTACTGGAATCGAACTAGTCGGAAGCCGGAAGGATGGGAGCGAGTTTCCCATCGAGATCATGCTCAGCCCGCTCGAGAGCGCCGAAGGAATCCTGGTGACCGCGGCGATCCGCGACATTACCGTGCGCAAGGACGCGGAGAGGCACCTGGCCCAGATGGAGGGCCGGTATCGCGGACTTCTCGAAGCGGCTCCGGATGGCATGGTTGTCGTGAATCAGCGCGGCGAGATTGTTCTGCTGAACGCTCATGCTGAAAAGCAATTTCGGTACTGGCGCGATGAACTGATAGGCCAGAAAGTGAAGAGCATCATTCCAGAGGGGTTTGCGGAACGCCTGATTGCCGATGGAACGCGCACCGCGGCCGAGGCGCTGGCCCAGCAGATCGGCACTGGGATTGAGCTCACCGGCCGGCGTAAGGACGGAAGCGAATTTCCAATCGAGATCATGCTCAGTCCGCTGCAAAGCAACGAGGGTGTTCTGGTCACGGCGGCGATCCGCGATATCTCTGTGCGCAAAGAAGCGGAGAATCACCTGGGCCAGATGGAGAGCCGGTATCGTGGACTTCTTGAAGCGGCCCCGGATGGCATGGTGGTGGTTGATCAGAATGGAAAGATCGTCCTGTTGAATGCACAGTCTGAGAAACAGTTCGGATACCGTCGCGATGAGCTAATCGGCCAGAAGGTGACGAACATCATTCCAGAGGGCTTTGCGGAGCGTTTGATTGCAGATGAAACCCGCACTGCGGCTGAAGCGCTTGCGCAACAAATTGGCTCGGGAATTGAGCTCAACGGGCGAAGGAAAGACGGGAGCGAGTTTCCCATCGAAATCATGCTGAGCCCTCTGGAGAGCACAGAAGGCATTCTGGTGACTGCGGCGATCCGCGATATTACCCTGCGCAAGAAAGCGGAGAAGCATCTGGTGCAGATGGAAGGAAGATATCGCGGACTGTTGGAAGCCGCTCCGGATGGCATGGTTGTTGTCAATCAGCACGGGGAGATCGTCCTTCTGAACGCTCAGTCTGAGAATCAGTTTGGATATCGCCGCGATGAGCTCATAGGCCAAAAAGTGACGAATATCATTCCGGACGGATTCGCGGAACGGCTGATTGCAGACGGAACCAGGACGGCAGCTGAAGCGCTGGCGCAGCAGATCGGCTCGGGAATCGAACTCACCGGGCTGCGGAAGGATGGAAGCGAGTTTCCCATTGAGATTATGCTCAGCCCTTTGGAAAGCGCGGGCGAAGTCCTTGTAACTGCAGCGATCCGGAATATCACGGTGCGCAAGGAAGCCGAGGCGAACCTTGTGCAGAAAATCGAGGAATTGAATCGCTCCAATGAGGAACTGGAGCAGTTCGCCTATGTTGCCTCCCACGATCTGCAGGAGCCGCTGCGCATGGTAGCCAGTTATACCCAGCTTCTATCCCGTCGCTACAAGGGAAAGCTGGACTCCGATGCCGATGAGTTCATCGCATTTGCGGTGGATGGGGCCAACCGTATGCAGCGTCTTATCCAGGATCTGCTGACCTATTCGCGCGTTGGCAAAAGAGGACTGGAATTGCTCGACATATCGAGCGGCCAGGCCTTGCAACGGGCTCTCTTGAATCTGAGCGGAGCAATCAAGCAGAGCGGCGCGCTGATAACAAGCGGTCCCCTTCCCGAAGTTAAGGCGGACCAGGTTCAACTGACCCAGTTGCTTCAGAATCTTGTCGGCAACGCGATCAAGTACCATTCTTCCGGAATCCCGCACATTCACGTATCCGCGGTAAGGAATGGTTTGCCCTTGTGGACCTTCTCGGTGCAGGACGACGGATTAGGAATCGAACCGCAATTCTTCGAAAGAATCTTTGGCATGTTCCAGCGACTCCATAAACGGGACGAGTTCGAAGGCACCGGCATGGGATTGGCCATTTGCAAAAAAATTGTCGAGCGGCACGGCGGCAGCATCTCAGTCGAATCGAAGCCGGGAGTGGGATCGACGTTCCACTTTACCCTCGCAGCAACCGAGGCAACATCACCCACACCGTTCGAGGAGACAAATGACGATACAAGTCCTGTTGGTTGAAGACAGTCCCGGAGACGTCCGGCTGACGAAAGAAGCATTTCGCGAGGCAAACGAGTCCATCCATTTGCACGTGGTTTCGGATGGTTTGGAAGCAATGGCCTTCTTGAATCGCAAAGGGATTTACGCAAACGCCGAACGACCGGATTTCATCCTGCTTGATCTGAATTTACCCAGAATGGACGGCCGCGAGGTGCTGGCCACAATCAAGGGCGACGAAAGCCTGAAGACGATCCCGACCATCATCCTCACCACTTCCGACGCCGAAGCCGACATCCAGAAGAGCTATCAGCTTCAGGCAAATTGCTACCTGACCAAACCGGTTCAGCTCGACAGCTTTGAAGCTGTTGTGAGGAGCATCAACGATTTCTGGCTGACTACGGCAAAGCTTCCCCAGCGGAGGTAGTGCGAATGACCAGGCGGCTGATCAAGATCATGCTCCTCATTGAAGACAATCCAGGAGATGCTCGCCTGATTCAGGAGATGTTCAAAGAACAAGGCCCTCAAAATGTCGAATTGAAACACGTCCAGTGCATGGTCGACGCGGAAGAATTCCTTGCAGTGCGCTCGGTCGATATCATTCTGCTCGACCTGGGTTTGCCCGATGTGCAAGGGCTCGACGCGGTGCGGCGTGCGCGCAAAGCTGCTCCCGATGTCCCACTGGTGGTGTTGTCGGGGCTTGACGACGAATCCATGGCTATAGAGGCCATGCAGGAAGGCGCGCAGGATTATCTCATCAAAGGCCAGATTGAGCCCCGCGAGCTTGTGCGCGCTCTGCGGTATGCGGTAGAGCGAAAGATTATTGAAGAGACTCTGTTCGCGGAAAAAGAGCGCGCGCAGGTCACTCTGGATTGCATTGGCGATGCCGTCATAAGCACCGATATTGCGGGAAACGTCGCATTCCTGAATCTCGTCGCGGAGCAGATGACAGGGTGGTCGCTGAAAGAGGCGGCCGGCAGGCCCATCGGCGAAGTGCTTCGAATTGTGAACGCCGACACTCGCAAAGCCATTGAGAATCTGATGGCGAAGACCGCCAGGCAAGACCGGAAAGGGAACCTGCCTGGCAACAGTGTTCTTATCCGCCGGGACGGATCTGAGATATACATCGAAGACTCCGTCGCTCCCATCCACAACCATGGCGGACAGGTTGTCGGGTCGGTCACCGTTTTTCGCGACGTGAGCGAGGCGCGCGGAATGGCTGAGCAAATTGCCCATGCTGCCGAACACGACTTGCTCACAGGCTTACCTAACCGGCTGCTTCTCAATGACCGAATCGGCCAGGCGATCGCTCTTGCCAAGCGTCACGGAGGCCAGGTTGGGGTGCTGTTTCTGGACCTGGACGGCTTCAAGCATGTCAACGATTCCCTGGGGCATCCAATGGGAGACAGGCTTCTGCAAGCCATCGGAAAGCGCCTGCTGGAGTGTGTTCGTGCCCCTGACACCGTAAGCCGGCAGGGTGGCGACGAATTCATCGTCCTTCTTCAGGAAATAAAAAGCTCCGAGGATGTCGCGATTGCAGCGAAAAGGCTGCTTAAGTCCGTGGCCGAAACCTATTCCATGGGCGAGCACGATCTCCACATCACCACGAGCATTGGCGTCAGCCTCTATCCCGACGACGGAGTCGATGCAGAAACACTCATCAAGAACGCTGACACGGCGATGTATCAGGCAAAGGAGAACGGGCGCCAGAGCTATCGGTTCTTCAAGTCGGAGATGAATGTCAAGGCCGTGGAGAGGCAGTCCATTGAAGAAGACCTGCGCCGCGCCCTGGAACGAAACGAGTTCACGCTTCACTACCAGCCGAAGGTCAACATAAAAACGGGTGTCATCACCGGCGCAGAAGCGCTGATTCGCTGGACGCATCCCACGCGAGGATCGGTCCCACCCATGATGTTCATTCCCATCGCGGAAGACTCTGGCCTGATTCTGCCCATCGGCGCGTGGGTGATGAGGGAGGCGTGCAGGCAGGCTCGTGCCTGGATCGATGCCGGATTGCCTCCCATGGCCATGGCGGTCAACGTCTCGGCGATCGAGTTTCGCAACGAGGGTTTCCTCGAAGACCTGTTCGCAACCATTCGCGATGCCGGCATTTCTCCGAATTCCCTCGAGCTGGAAGTAACCGAGAGGGTCCTCATGAAACAAAGTGAGCTTGCCGAATCGGTCCTCAAGAAACTGAGGGAAAGCGGCGTGCAAGTGTCGGTCGATGACTTTGGAACCGGCTACTCCAGCTTGAGCTATCTGCAACAATTCCCGCTCGATGCCCTTAAAATCGACCAGTCCTTCGTTCGTCGAATCACTGCCAACCCCGACGAGACGAGCATCGTCAGCGCAATCATCCGCATGGGCCAAAGCCTTAATCTGCGGGTTATTGCCGAGGGCGTCGAGACAGTTGAAGACCTGGAATTCCTCCAGGCTCACGATTGTGACGAAGCCCAGGGATACTACTTCAGCCGGCCAGTTCCTCCAGAGCAATTCGCTACATTGCTGAAAGCAGGTGTGCCTTTGAGCATGGCGCAAACACTTGGTTGACGAGGATCCATTCGCCAAAGTGCATACAGGCCCACCCCATCGGTCAGCCTTTTAACAAACTCCCTGTCGCGCGACAGCTTGAAGGTGCGCGGACTATGCCGCTCGAGCCTGACGGCAGCCGAAGGACCTGCAATCCTAGAAGATATTTAGAGTCTTTTATTTAGCCCAAGATAGTTCTTTACAAATATCTGTCATCCTGAGCGAAGCCGAAGGACCTGCATTCCTATAGCCCTTTACAAATACGGCTCTTTACAAATATAGCTTCTTACAAATATCCGGTTCCTTATTCATATCTGTCATCAGGACCGAAGCCGAAGGGCCTGCATTCCTATAGCCCTTTACAAATATCTCGCTCTTTACCCCAGCCAAACGACTCAACACGGAGGGAGGCGGGGGTTTCAACCCCCGCATAACGCCAACAGAATCCACGGGCTTCAGCCCCGGAAGAAAGCTCCCACGACCACGATCCAACCCCACCCAAGTGCCCAGCCAGGTTCCGCGCGGCCCACCCCATGCCCCAATCCCGCCGCCCGCGCGTTAAAGTTGAGGTGATCGTATGAGCAACATCAAGCTGAAGGCTAACCGCCCTGACGATCCCGAATACATCGTCCGCCTCATCGGTCAGGTCGTCACGGTCTCCCTGGAAACCGTCAAGCTAGTCTCCGAACTCACCAACCTAGGCGTCGACCAAGCCTGATCCCAGAGCCGGCTCACACACGGTTGGCCCCTGAGAATCCATCCAGAAGCCGAGGGCTGGGTGCATGCAGTGCATGCACTTTTCCGCCCCAAACAGGCATTTTGGTGCGCAAAAATGCATCAAAAACGCTCTTTTTGCACCAAAAACGTTTTAGTGTCTTTTTCGTGCAAAATGCGCACAAATAAGGGCGTCTTTGATGCGGTTTCTGTGAGCTAGATCACAGTTTTCGGCTATCCAATGCATGCACTTTCGCGGTGCAATCGTGCCGGCCCTTGGCCGGTTGCGGCGGATGGAAGAGCGTTCGCGGAAGAAGGAGGCCGGATTTATGCAGGTGTCAGGGATTGACGGCGTGAGCGGCAAGCCGGGGGAAAGAGATGAGCATGGACGCGAAGCGCGCGACAGATGCTGTGGCCGCTGAAGCTCCGGAGTACAATTGCCGATAATCATTGTGTATTCCACTTGCAATTCTACCCATAGTTAACCCATAATTATGGGGTAACTATGGGTAGAATTGATGGCCAGGACGAAGAGTCCGTCTCCCGGAATCCCATTCAACGTGACGTTGTCCGAACAATCCGTTGAGATGCTGAGAGAGCTTGCAACTCGCGGAATCTACGGAAGGACGCCCTCGGAGGTTGGGGGCCGATTCATCGAACAGGCGCTCCAACAGTTTGTCGAGACGCCTAAACTAGTTCCAGCGAGCTCATCCCACGTTCCTAAGGATTGACCTCGCGGTCGAAGGGCGGAACCGATGGCACGTCCACGCGAACATCTTAAGAATGCTCCGATTGTGGAAGCTGTCCTTGATTTCCGGGTCATCCCTCAAGAAAAGGTATCGGTTGACAGATTTGCTGACCTTCGAGCCTCGATTGGAGAGAAGTACACGCGTGAGTCTTCCATCCAATCAATCCAGGCCAGATTTGGAGTGGTTCGTGGCGCCCCATTGGAATCCTGGCAAATGCAAACCGATATCGGCTGGCGATACAAGACAGCGACAGAAATCGCGCAATTCAGAGTGGATGGGTTTACTTTCAGCAAGCTTGCACGATATACAACGTGGGAAGAGGTTTCTGGGGAGGCCTTCCGCCTTTGGAATGTCTACCTTGACCTGGCTAAACCGAGGCAGGTATCCCGCGTAGCCGTCAGATATATCAACCGTATGCTTCTGCCTGACGTCAAAGACCTTGGAGAATACTTGGTGTCACCGCCTCACTTTCCTTTACCGATTCCCCAAAGAATCCGCGAACTTCTGACACGGGTCTACGTGGAAGATGACAAACGGAAGGCCTCGGCCGTGATCGTTGAGGCAATCGAACCACGAATCGATCCAAACGCAATTTCACTTTTGCTGGATATTGATGCCTTTCGCGAACTAAACGAGGTTCCTGGCGATCCTGGGATCCTCGCGGTATTCGGAATGCTCAGGGATCTCAAAAACGACATTTTCTTCGCATGCATCACAGAAAAAATCGTGGAGATTTACGCATGAATATGATGGAAGCGACGTTTGAGGGAATGCCTGGCCTTATCGCGCCAGCCAGGTCGACTGCAGAAAGTGACTTCGCCAAAGTAATTGACAAAATGCGCGAGGATATCCGCGGAGAGTTACTCACGAGTTACGTAATGAGCAGCGCGACGGAGAAGGTCCTCACGGAACTCTGGGAAGTTCGTTCGGAGGCCTCGAGTGAAGGGTGGGATGGGTACGGTGCTAAACCTCTGGACCAGGCGTCGTATGAGTTTGCAATAAGATTCCTCAACGCCCTGCCCGCTTCAGCGCCCCTTCCGGAGGTGAGCGCTGCTGGCGACGGCGAAGTTGCTCTCGATTGGATTTTTGGGGAGCGCAAGGCTCTGACCGTAACTATCGGCCGAACAGGCCGATGCACATTTGCCTGGATGCTTGGACAAAGCACGCACCGAGGAACTGTTTGGATTGATGATGAAATTCCTGCAGCTATTGCCTTCGCGTTGGGTCAATTGGCTCGCGACGCTTCTGCGAATCGAGTTCGCTGAACCTAACGAAAATTCGGCTCCCGCAGTTCCCTACGGGCTCTCTGCCAGTGAATTGGTGACCCGCTTCATCTATAGCGAGAGGCGTATGAATAAGTTGCGTACCCGGCCTATGCCTGACTCTTTCTACCCTCCCGCGGACGGCGAACTCTCGGTAGTGCATTCAACAGGGTTGCCAGACCATGAGGTCTGGGAGATTGGCAGGACGCACGCATTGGGCGACCAGCCCGGACGCGATAGGATCCGCGGGCGCGCCGATGTGCCTGTGAAGGCCCTGATCGACAGGAAGCTCAGCGCAATTCGTGACGACAATCCGTTCAAGAGGCACACTTCTGTGATTGGCTGGCCCACCTCTGATGACGCCGATCAGCAGAAGCAACAGCGGACCGGTATATGTCTCGAACTAAGTCAGGACCCGGACGTGAAACTCATCATTCCAGAGAGTCCCATCGTTCACACCGCTTAAATCTGGAGAAGGCTTACTGTATAGGTCGAACAATGTGTCGTACCCGGTCGATTGCGGCGGATAGAAGAGCATTCGCGGGAGAAGGAAACCGAAGTTATTCAGGTTTGAGGGGCTTAAACGCAAGTTTCGGACGCCGGTATTCAAGTGAGGCATCAGGCCGGCAAGTTCACCACCCCGGCGACCAGTTTGTAATGAAAGCCCTCGAATGGTTCGCTCAGGCTCAGGGTGAAAAGCGTCTTTGTGCTCTTGCCCTTTAGAAAAAGGCCGTGCGGGTGGATGCCGACGGGGAGCAAATTAAGTTGATCGAGCAAGGTGGGATCGGTGACTGCCAGGTCGTAGCGGACGCGGCCGACGTGACCGGCCCGGAAGATGGCGCGGTTCCTTCGTTTGCCGGTATCATCGCGAACCCACCACCAGAGGTCATCGGGATGGATCAGCTCGAGGGACTTATCCATTGGGGCTCCGACAATTTTGCGGCCATAAATTCTGTCGGTGCATCCTCCCAGAATCGATGGTCCCTTGTTCACGAATGCTTCGAAAAACCGCGCATCGCGTGGCTCGTCGAAGCGGCGAAGCAGGCGCCAGGGATTGCGCGTCACATACGCGTCTTCAGGATGACAATTGGAGCCGCATTTTTCGTCGAATTCAGCTTCGAATACGTCCAGTAACGCGACCTCTTTTCCGTCCGGATAGCTCGCTTCCTGTCTGGTGAGGCAGCCGGAAACCTGCCGGCCGATCAGCCTGACCCACTGTTTCGATACCAGGCTGATTCCGGCAACACAGCGATGGTCATGCTTGTAGGAGTTGGCGAGGCAGACGATCCGGTCTACCCACGTAGAGTCGGGCCTGGTGGAGTCAGGCTTGATTTCGGGTTTTGAGTCAGAGATGATGGATGTCAGTCCCTTCCCAATGCTGCTGAAAATACTCCAGAACCAGGCGCCGGTGGCAGTGCTCCGCGGTTGGCTCGCTGCACAGCAGCACCGTTCTCTTCGCAAAACTTTCCCGGTCGATCGCGGACTCGATTTTTCTTTCCTTCATGAGGGAAAGAAACGATTCCTCGTACACATCCCAGCTTCCCTTGTGCTTCTTGAACGCATCCAGCAGTTCCTGCGTGGGCGCGAGCAATGGCTCATGTTCATAAGCCGCGCCGCAAATCTCGCCGAGGAAGTAGGCCAGGTCGGCTTGCTTGGCGAACCCGGCTAACTGCGAAGTGTTATTGAGCCGCACATCGAGAAGGCGTTCGATGTGGTGTGCCTTCAATGCGCCGAAGAATTCGCTGGCGCTTTTTTGGGTAAAACCGATGCTGTAGATCTCCATTTGTCCTCTTCGATTTCCGCAAAAAGTTCTCGTTGAACACCGACCAGGGACTTCCCGGAGGCAGTGGCAACCGTCTCATCTGTCTCGATGCGGCCATCTCCGCGAATGTGGAGCATGGTGTGGCCGCGCTCGTTTAGCACACGGCCTATGAGCAGGCGGCGGTGGCAGTGGGCGGGGTCTTCTTCGCCGCAGACCAGGGCGACACGGAAACGCTCCATGCCGTCCTCTAGCCGTGCGATGGCTGCCTTGAAGCGGGCATCGTCGCGGAGCCGGCTGTAAAGCACGTGGCCGGATGCGTCGTAGTAATCCGGATTGGCTGGGCGACCGCCTAACTCCGCTCCGAGAAAAAGGTAGCGAACCCCCGCCTGCTCCAGCGAGCGCTGCATCAGTTCTTTGTCAAAGTGCGGCGCGTATTTCGAGTAGGGCGAGCTGCGGGTATCGACCACCACCTCGATGTGGTGCTGGCGGACAAGGGCGAGCCATGTTTCAGCGGCGTGGTTGGAATGGCCGAGGGTGAAGAAGCTGCTCATGCGCGTGCCCTTGGTGTGGAGGATAGCACCTCGACGACGAATGGCGGTGTGTTTGCGGCCGCGCTACGGGGACAATCTCATCAACCGCAATCGGGTCTGACGATGGTTCGTTCCGCCCCTCCGGGGCTGGCGGATTTGGCTGGGACGCTTTCCCAGGATTCCATCCTGGGCTATTTTCAAATCTTCCCTCCGGGAAGAAAGAGCGTAGCAAACATTTCTGGGTCGGGCGGTTTATTGGGAATAGAATTCCGGCTTGGCGAAGAGTAGATCTTCGGGAGATTTAGCGGGGAGGGAGAAGTGGGCATCGAGATCGGCGGCCAGAACTGTGGAGACCTCGGGGTGGCCTGGCTGGTAGTGGACACGGATTTGCTGGTTCTTGAGCAGTTCCAGCCACTCCCACGCCCGCTCCTTGTCAGGGAAGGGGCGGAAAAAGTCTCCGGAATAGCGGTTCACCTCGCTGCCATCCTGAACACTGTAGAAATACCGAAACGTTGCGTTGAATGGCCGTGCGTTGCCGAAGAACTTGGTTCCTATGCCTACATCGATGGATTGAACCACACCGTCTGTTATGGGCCAGTGTTGCGCCAAACGGGCGTTTCGGCGCTTGACCCACCGGCGCGTGACTTCGGCCAGCCCGCCTCCGAAGACGCCGAAGACATTGTGCAGTGGCCACAGGGAATGAAACCCACTCCACTTGATCCCCTTCAGCAGCTCGAAGATGTCTGGAGTGGCCAGCAAAGGCATTACCCCGCAAGGAACTACCTCAACGATACAGCAGGCGTTTGCCGGGTTACATGGAC
>Ga0302319_10015472_pt1 | contig 14138 bp, 11 predicted proteins | sample Bog_T0_2_FD_203319 | JGI IMG/M metagenome (GOLD analysis project Ga0302319, IMG submission 203319) | Peat permafrost microbial communities from Stordalen Mire near Abisko, Sweden - Bog_T0_2 | ecosystem: Environmental > Terrestrial > Soil > Wetlands > Peat | place: Sweden: Abisko, Stordalen Mire... | reverse complement strand
GGCGGCGAAAGACAACAGCGGCATCGGTCTGTTCGAAGTAGTGATCTTCAATCTTGATTTCGACGCGACCGTCGTGGGAGAGATCGGGGCCGTCAAATTTATAGGCGGGATAAGGCGTGTCTTGGCGCGAGATGAACCACTCAGGATGCTCCACAACCCAGGGCGAATCGATGCCCATGTGATTGGGCACCATGTCGCTGGCCAGCCGCACGCCATGCCTGTAGGCGCGGTCGCGCAAGTTGATATAGGCAGCTTCGCCGCCAAGATCTTCCGCGATTGCATAATCGAAGAGGGAGTAGGCAGAAGCCACCGCGTCGCGGTTGCCGCAAAGCTGCTTGATCGTTTTCGAGGCGCGGCTGCGCTCCCACACGCCGATCAGCCACAGCGAATTGAGGCCGCGACGGGAAAGGGCCGCCAGCTCCTCGTCGGGAATCTCATCGAGGCGGGCAATCCTGCGCCCGTACTGCTTGCTGAGCTGCGCGAGCCAGACATAGGTGCTCTTGGCGATGAGGACCGTGTTGGGCATCCAGGCCGTGTCGGCGCTGAACTTCTCATACTCGTGAGCCGGGTCGCCAAATACTGGGACATCGGCATGACTCGCTGCGGCCGGCCATTGCTGCTCGCCACTCTGGCGACGGCGCTCGGCGGCGGCCTGTGCGGCGGCATGAGCCTGGGCAGCGGGCGGGTTGAACTGCATCCAGATGGCCAGCTCTTCTTCATGGAGAATCTCGCCGGCCAACTGCAAAAACCGTTCCAGGCTCTCGCCAAGAAGCGGCTTCCAAAGGCGGCGAATCAGGGCAAGCTGCTCGCTCAGCGATCGCGGAGAACCTGTGGCGGGCGCGCGCAGAAGATCCAGCAGGTTGACAGGCTTCGCGCCCTCAAGAGGAACCAGCGGGCGAGTGGCAAAGTAGTCCGGAAACTGCTGCGTCACCTGCCGGTAAACGGTCTTCTCGGCGAGGGTCTTCTCCTCGAAGAGCTCTTCGAAGGGCTGAAAGGCTTCGTTGCGGTTGGCGGTCCAAAGCAGCAGCAGTTCTTCAAGCGCCGCAGCCCGGTGAGGCGTGCCATCGGTGGCGCCCTGCAGCCACTGCGTGGGCGTTTCAACGCCGCGGATAATGCTGGTCCCTGGAAAATGCTCGACAAACGTCAGCAGCATGGTGTCCAGGGCCTCAGCTCCCACCTGGGAGGAGAACCAATCGAGCGCGCTCGTCATGACCTCGCTGTCGAACTGCTCGCGGTACCGCGCCATGAGGATGTGGCAGGCCTCGTCGATCAGGCCCATGGCGTAGAGCGCGCCGGCATGAACTGCCTGGTCGGGATGCTTTTCAACGTCGCGTACCTGGTTCATGCGGTGAGCGAACGCGCGGCAGGCTGCCATGTTGGCAAAAACAACGTTCCCGTTATAGGAGAAAAGGGACTCCGCGAACTGGTAGCGTTCACGTGCAATCCGCGAAATGTGGAATTCCATCATTAAAAAGTGGCTCCCGAGCTCTTGCATCAACACCAAAAACGATTGCCAAGTCCCGTTGAATCGTCTCTGCCAGCTGCCGATCCCGTTCAGTCCAGCAGTTCCGCTCTTCGATTCACTGAGAATGCGGCCAAAAGGTAAAGTAACACCTAGAGGGGCAATGCCGCTGGAACCTTTGATTTTAGCTCCCGGCCATCAAAGTTGGCAGCCGCGCATGTGGAACAGCCTGAAGGTTTAATATGGCTTTCAGCCTTCCGACCACTCGATCGTCAGGACGTATTTGAATGTCAACCTCAAGCCCCACCGATGAATCCGGCACGGAGTCCGTCGCTGTCGCGAAGGGCCGCTCACTTGCTTACCTGGTGAGCCGGTACCCGACGTTATCGATGATCTTTGTGCTGCGGGAGGTTATTCAGCTTCGAGAATTGGGCTTTCGTATCAGTACGGCTTCGATCAATCCGCCGGATCGCCCTTCGGAAAGGCTGACGGCTGAAGAACGGAATGAGGCCGGCCAAACCTATTATGTGAAGACCGACGGGCTGGTGGGCGCGGCCAAAGCCTATGTGGGGACATTTTTTACCAACTTTGCCGGATACTTCCGGGGCGTTGGGCTGGTGGTTCAGCTTGGCGGGTTTGACCTGAAGCGCCTGTTCTTTAACTGGATGTATTTCACCGAGGCATTGATGGTTGGGCAATGGATGCGGCGACAGCGGCAAACGCATCTCCATTGCCACCTGGGGCAGCAGGCGGCGACGGTGGGATTGTATGTGCGCCGCATCTTCGGATTCGGGTTCTCGATGACGGTGCATGGGCCCGATGAGTTTTATGACGCACAAGGCCAATATCTGGCACAGAAGATTGCGGCGGCTGACTTCATTGTTTGCATCAGCTCCTTTGCACGCAGCCAACTGATGCTGCTGTCGGAGTATCGACATTGGGATAAGTTTGTCGTGTCGCGTCTTGGGGTCGATTCGATGGTCTTCTCGTCGATGCCCAAAGGCAATGCCGAGGATGGGATTGAGGTGCTCTGCGTCGGACGTCTTACGCCGGCAAAGGGGCAGCATCTGTTGGTGGATGCGGTCGACCGCCTGGCCGTCGAGGGGCGTCAGGTTCGGCTTCGGCTCGTCGGCGGCGGGCCCGATGAGTTGTCTCTGCGAGAACACGCCGCGCGCACCAGGTTCCCCGATCGCGTGGTGTTCGAGGGCGCGGTCAATCAGGATCGCATCCGCAGCTTCTACTCGGCCGCGGACATCTTCTGCCTTCCGAGTTTTGCTGAGGGTGTTCCGGTCGTGCTGATGGAGGCCATGGCGATGGGGATTCCGTGTGTCTCGACCAACATCACCGGGATTCCGGAGTTGATTCGCGATGGAATCGATGGTCTTCTTGTAGCGCCTTCTGACTTGGAAGCACTCACCGATGCACTGAGACAACTCATGGACGACGAGGCCTTACGCGAGCGGTTGGCTTGCAGCGGACGAACCCGCGCTCTGGATCGCTATGACTTGCGCCGCAATGTCGAAGAGTTGGCTGGACACTTTGCTGAACGCGTCAAGACGTAACCCATGTATGGCCAGCGCCGAGCGTCAGTCGAGAGCCTTGTGGAAGCGGAGAATGGCAATGGTGAGCAGCGTGACTCCCAGCCCTGCCATTGCGGCCATCTGCGGCCACAGAATGTCCATCCCCGCGCCTTTCAAATAGGTGCCGCGCAACACGATCAGGAAATAACGTAGCGGGATGAGATAGCTGCAATATTGCATCCACTGCGGCATGGTGCTGATGGGAAATCCAAAACCGGAAAAGCTGATTGCCGGCATAATGAAGAAGAAGGACGTGACCATAGCTTGCTGTTGCGTTGAGGAGACGGTTGAAATCAGCAAGCCCACGCCCAACATGCACAACAGAAAAAGGACCGAGCCAGCGAGCAACACCAGGATGTGGCCGCGAAATGGGACTTGAAACCACAACGTTCCGACGACCGCTATCAGTGAAACATCGAGCAGTCCAATCAAGAAGAATGGGATCGTCTTACCGAGAATGAATTCGGCGGGCCGTATAGGCGTGACCATGATCTGTTCGAGTGTGCCAATCTCGCGTTCGCGGACGACGGCGAAGGCGGTGAGAGTAATCACCAGCACCAGCGTCAAGCTGCCGACGATCCCCGGAACAAAAAACCAGCGGCTGCTTAATCCGGGGTTGTACCACGGGCGTTGCTCCAACTCGACAGACGGAATTGCTTCGGTGAGCTGTGGAGCGATTCGGTCGATGCGATCCTTTTGATAATCCTGCGCAAAGCCGAGCGCGATTTGAGAGATGTAGCCGGAGGCAATGAGAGCTGTGTTGGAATTGGTGGCATCGACAATCACCTGCACGGGCGCGGTCTGGCCGCTGCGCAACTTCTGCGCAAAGCCGGCGTTGATCTGAATGCCGACGGTTGCCTGTCCCCGATCGATCAGTTCGCGTATCTGGCTCGATTCCGTGAGTTGGCGTTGCACATCGAAGTATGGGCTCGATGTAAAGCGCGAAATCAAATCGCGGCTCTCCTGGCTGTGATCAAAATCCAGCACAACTGTGGGAACATGATGGATTTCATAGGTGGCCGCGTATCCAAAGATCAGCATTTGAATGATCGGCGGCCCGAACAGCAGGAAGCGCGTCCGTTTGTCGCGGAAGACCTGGATGAATTCTTTGATCAACATCTGTTTCAAGCGGCCAAACATGGGTTCTCCTTTAGTCGAGCCTCTTATGGAATGAGCGTGTAGCCAGCAGCGCCAACACAACTGCAAATACGGCGAGGGGAATCAAGTCCGCGGAAAGCATGGCTGTCGGCGTTCCTTTGAGGAATATCTGCTTGAGTACCGAGACATAGTAGCGAGCCGGCAGAATGCGCGTGATCCACTGCAACACCACGGGCATCTGGTCGATTGAAAACAGAAAGCCCGAGAGCAGAAATGCGGGAAGGAAGGTAACGAGCAACGCGATCTGACTGGCTGCGAACTGGCTTTTCGCGAGAACCGAGATGAAAAACCCCAGCGAAAGCACGACCACAAGGAACAATGCGGAGCTGAAGAATAGCGTGAAAAAGGAGCCTCGAAACGGGACGTGAAACCAGTAGATCGAAATCACGACGCAGACAAGCACGTCGAACATTCCGAGCACAAAGTAAGGCGCCAGTTTGCCGAGCATGATTTCCATCGCGGTGACGGGAGTGGAGATCAACTGCTCCATCGAGCCTCGCTCCCACTCACGCGCAATGGTAAGCGAAGTGAGAAATGCGCCAATAACAGACATGACCAGGGCCAGAACGCCGGGAACAATGAATGCGCTGCTCTCGAGATCTTCGTTGTACCAAGTGCGGGTGTCGACGCTCACCGAGGCAGGCTGAAGCGACTGGCCATGTTGACGAAGCCAGTTGATTTGAACATCCGCCGAATATCCCTGGACCACAGCTTCGGCATAGCCGATGGCGACATTGGCCGTGTTGTCATCGGTGCCATCGACGAGCGCCTGAACCTGCACCGGGCCGCCGTTGCTTAACCGCGAAGAAAAATTCCACGGAATGACAATCGCCATTTTTGCACTGCCGTCATCGAGCGCCCGAGTGATGTCCGAGTAGTTGTTGACGGCTCGCTCGACCTTGAAGTATTCGCTGGACTGGAATCGCTTGAGAAGGTCCCGGTTTTGCTGGGTTCCGTCGCGGTCGTACACAAGAATCGGCAGGCCTTTGAGGTCGAGATTGACGCCGTAGCCGAAGAGCATCATCAACGTCACCGGCATGATGACAACGATCATGAGGCTTCGTGAGTCGCGGAGAATCTGAATGACTTCTTTCCTCGCCACTGCGAGCAAGCGTGTGAAGCTCATGCTTTGCGCTCCTCCCTTGCATTCTTCGCGGTTGTGAGAGAGACAAAAACATCTTCAAGGGTGGGGCGTATCTGCTCGATGCGGGTGACTGTGACGCCATTGTCAGAGAGATATTTTTTGACGCGTGGAATCGATTCTGAAGCATTTGGAACGACGAGGTGCAAGGCGTTACCGAATACAGCCGCATCCATCACATCGGGAGCGGACTGCAAGGCTTCAACAGCCTTGCCAAGCGGATCGCACTCGATTAAGAGGAGATCGCCTTTCATCGAATCGCGCTTCAACTCGGAGGGAGTGCCAAGGGCTACCATCTTGCCGCGGAAGATCAGGGCCAGACGGTTGCAATACTCTGCTTCTTCCATGTAGTGCGTGGTCACAAACACGGTGACGCCTTCTGCCGCCATCTGATGAATGAGGTCCCAGAACTGACGCCTGGATATGGGATCGACGCCCGAGGTCGGCTCGTCAAGAAAAAGAACCTGCGGCTTGTGGAGCACCGCGCAGCCAAGCGCCAGGCGCTGCTTCCAACCGCCGGGCAGCGTGGCCGTGATGAGGTTCTCCTGGCCTTTGAGGTTGGCCATGGAGAGCGCCCAATCAGTGCGCGCTTTCAGGTCGGCAGAGGGCACACTATAAAGGCCGGCGAAGAGATGAAGATTCTCGATGACCTTGAGATCGTTGTAGAGAGAAAACTTCTGTGACATATAGCCGATGTTTTGGCGCACCGCTTCAGGCTTGCTGGCCACATCGTAGCCGGCAACCTGGGCACGGCCTGAGGTTGGCTTGAGCAACCCGCAGAGCATGCGAATCGTGGTTGACTTGCCGGCGCCGTTGGGCCCGAGGAATCCAAAGACTTCGCCCTTGCGAACCTCGAGATTGATTTGGTCGACGGCCACAAAGTCGCCGAAACGCTTGACCAGGTTCTCGACCACGACTGAGTCTTTTTCAGGCATGGTGCGCCGCTCCTGAGCTAACGGCATCGACAAAGAGGTCTTCGATCGATGGCGCCACTTGTTGAATTGCGTCGAAGGGCACGCCGGCGTTTTTCAAGAGCGATTCAAATTCGGGGATTCGCCGGGACGCATCGTCCACAACGACATGCAATCCGTCGCCCGTCATGACCAGGCTTGAGATTCCGTCCGCATGTTCGAGCGCGGTGCGCAAGCTGCGGGGCTCGGGCGAGGTGATGGAGAGAACGCCTTTGCTCATGCCTGCCTTGAGGTTCGCCGGCGTATCGCAGAACAGCAGCTTGCCCTGGTCAAGCAGCGCGACGCGATGACAGCGCTCGGCTTCGTCAAGGTAAGCAGTCGAGGTGAGAATCGCCACGCCTTCGGCGACCAGTTCGTAAAGAATGCGCCAGAAGTCGCGCCGCGAAACGGGATCGACGCCGGTGGTGGGCTCGTCCAACAAAATGACTTTTGGCCGATGAATGAGCGCGCAGACGAGGCCGAGCTTTTGCTTCATGCCGCCGGAGAGTTTGCCCGCGAGGCGCTTTTGGAACTCGCTCATTCCAGCGGCCTGTAACAGTTGGGCGGAACGCTCGGTTCGTTCCGCCTTCTTCACTCCGAACAGGTCTGCGTAAAAGCGGATGTTTTCATCGACAGTCAGGTCTTCATAGAGGCCGAAACGCTGCGGCATATAGCTGAGCGCGTGCTTGGCTCCCTCCGGATCGCGGACGACATCGAAGCCTGCCACGGTGGCGTTGCCGGAATCAGGCGGCATGATGCCGGCGAGCACTCGCAGGGTCGTGGTCTTGCCTGCCCCGTCCGGTCCGACGAGGCCGAAGATCTCTCCTGCTTGCACATCGAAGCTAAGCGCATTGACGGCGCACACGCCGGGAAAGCTCTTCGTAAGGCCAACTGCGACGATTGCCGGCAGGTTCGCGGATTGGAGCGGCACGGTCATTGCCGGGCTGCCGTTGTTCCCGACGGTTGAGGGCCGGCAGGCGCTAACTGTATGTGTGCGTCGGCGGGCATGCCAGGTTTCAGTTCGTGATTCGGGTTGTCGAGATCGATCTTGATTCGATAAACAAGCGTCACCCGCTCCGTATTTGTCTGCACACTCTTCGGCGTGAATTCAGCGTCTGGCGAAATAAAAGAGATGCGTCCGTGGTATTGCTTGCCGGGATAAGTGTCGGTCGTAACTGTCGCTTCCTGACCCCAGTGGATGCTGCCGAGATCGGTCTCGGCGATATATGCGCGCAACCAGAGATGATCGAGATCGGCAAGAGTGACGACCGGAGAGCCGGGCGCAACCACTTCTCCCAACTCGGCCTGACGCACGGTGATCACGCCGGTGGAAGGCGCGCGCAGAACCGCGTAACCCAGGTTGACCTGGCTCAAGCCGAGGGTTGCGTTGGCTTGGTTGAGGTTGGCTTGCGCTATGGCGACGTCCTCTTTGCGACTGCCCTCGACGGCTTCGTTGTAGCGTTGCTGCGCAGCCTTGAAGATTGCCTCGGCACGCTTCTGCGCGGTTGCAGCGAGATCGCGGTCCTGCGCGGAGATTTCATCTTTGCTGAACAACTGCTGGGCGCGATCGGCGTCGAGCTTTTTCTGGTCGAGGTCCGCCTGCGCGTCGATCACCGATTGATGCGATGCCTTCTGCTCCTGCTCGCGGGTTCCAGCGAGGGTCAGAGCCAGGTCAGACTCGCGCACGCGAACACCAGCCTGGTCGATGCGAACTTTTTGCCTGGAGTCGGCGTCTTCAACGCGCGCCAACAGAGCGCCGAGTTCAACCTGCTGGCCTTCTTCGACAGGCAACTCGACGATGCGGCCAGGAACCTTGAAGCTGATCAGACTCTCATGCGCCTCGATGTTGCCGGAGAGCGTAAGCTGATTTGCGGGCGCGGGCTTCTTGATGAAGCGCGGGTAAAAATATACCCCTGCGGCGATGGCCGCGGCCACCAGAATTAGAACTGGAATGAGTCGTTTCATAGCGTCAAACCTCGATTGGTGGAACCCTTGGAGCCGCTTTCATTGCGCGGCTGATGAGGAATTTCCCGAATACTGCACAATGTTTTTCTCGGTGTTGCCCAAGGCGCGAGCAAGCGCAAACTTGGCGTCGATATGACTCGAGACGGCGAGGATGTAGTTGTCCTGTGCTCGGGCCAACTGATCCTGAGCGGTAATGACTTCGACGTTGTTAGTCGAGCCGGCTTGAAAGCGATCTTGCGATAGTTGCAATTCTCGATGCGCCAGGTCCTGGCCTTCCGCTGCAACGGAAACTTGCTGTGCCGCGGAATCAAGATTCAACAGCGCTTCGTTGATGTCTTCTTCGATGCCACGGCGGAGATCGGCAATCTGATCGTCGATGCGCTTGACGCGGCTGGCCAACTCTTGCGCTTCGCCGCCGCGGTCGCGGTCGAAGACGGTGAAATCGATCTGGCCCTGGATCAAGCCTGTTGTCTGAACACTGCCGATGCTGCGACCAATCTCGCCAAGGTTGCCGTTGATGCTGAGCTTTGGATAGAAGCGAGCGCGGTTTGCGCGCTGCTGCTCAACCAGGCCCTGGCGTTGGCGGTCAAGCGATAGGTAGTCCGCACGCGCCTCAAGCGCCGCGGGGACAAGGCTATCGGCTTGAGGCTGGGACAGGGCTTGATAACGAAGCGGTTCGGCGAGTTCGAGTGGCGTGGCTGGAGCGATTCCCATATTGCGGGCGAGAGTCAGCAGCGTCTGTTTGTATTGGTTGCCGGCCGCGAGCAGGCCTTGGCGATCGTTGGCAAGTTGCACTTCAGCACGCAGCACATCCACACCTGTGGCTGTGCCCGCATCGTGCTTGTCCTTGGCCAGCTTGAGCAACGCTTGAGAATCGTTGACGCGCGACTGAGCTGCTTCAACACGGGCGGCTGCCGACTCCGCGTTGAGGTAGAGCCCGGCGATCACACGGACGATAAGATCGCGCGCATCCTGATCGTCAAGCTTGCCGGCGTCGATCGCTCGTTCGCTGGCGCGCAAGGTGCGAAGGCTTTGCAGGTCGACGATGTTCTGCTGGGCGTAGACTCGGAAATCGTAATTCGAGAATGGGCCGACGACACTTGGTAAACCGGGCAGCGAAATCCCGAAGGCGGCCAGGTCGCGGTTTTGCGCGTTTGCATAAGTTTGCGCAGTGACGCGCGGAAGCAGCGCAGCGGACAAGCGGCGCTCGCGGGTGCCTTCCGCTTCATCGACGCGTGTGCCCGCAACGAGCACGTTGAGGTTGGCCTGCAGAGCTTTTTGAATCGCATCCTGCAGGGTGAGGCGATACGGAGCGGGTTGCGGGGCCTGGGCCGCGGCGCTCGAAGGCACTGCGGCGAATGGGCTGACCAGCAGAACGGCCAGGGCGAGGAGGGCGTGCTTGCGAGGATCCAATTTCATAATTCCTACTCTTTGGCGGAGATTGCGACCGATCTCCAGAAATGCTGAAAGCTGTCTTCGAGGCAGACTTCGAGGGCAGGTTCTCCACGAAGCGACCACAGCAAGATGGTTCCCATGACGGACTGCATGAACTGGATGGCCACTTTTTCCTTGTTCAAGCGCGTGTCAATCTCTCCGCGCAACTGCCCGGCAGCCACTACGCCCGCTACGGTCTCGCGACCCACAGCCATGTGGCGCTCGATGATGGCGCGAACACTTTCGCTGGCCAGGAAGGACGACATCATGGCGCGCGCGAGGCCTGGGCTGCGTCCTGGTTCCTCAGCGAGCCGCACAACCAGCTTGTGCAACACGGAATGAATTGTCTGCTTACCCTGCGCTGCGAGCGAAGCTGCCTGGCCTACCTTGCCAAGTTGAATTTCGGCCATAACGCCGAGGACATGATCTTTGGTCTCGAAATAATTGAAGAAGGTCCCCTTACCGACATCGGCAGCTTCAGTGATGTCTTCAACGGTGACGTTGGAAAAGCCACGCTCGGCGAAGAGTTGAAGGGCGCAGCGGAAGAGGCGGATACGTGTTTCCGCGGCGCGGCGTTCGCGGCGGCCTTTGCCGACTACCGGAGGCAAATTATCGGCAGCAAGGTCGTTGTCAAGCGCGTATTGATCGTTAAGGTGACTTTTGTTCATAGTTGGCTTTAACTCGTACTTGACCAATAGTCATATATTGCGCCGCGAACACCCGATCCGTCAAGTGAGCGGATCATTTTGTGGAATATGCTATGGAATCAACAACTTAAAGAATATGAGTTTTCGACGGCGATTTTTTGGACTTAGGCCAAGAAAGGGGCTGATTTCGGCCTAAGATGGGGTCCAATGAGGGGTTGTATCGTTTATCTGCAACAGATCACATCGAAAATGGGGGGGAGGGGGTGTTTATTTTCTGGTAACTAGCAGGCGCAGTCCGTACGCAAACGGTACAGGTGTACAGGCAGAGTAAACAAGTATTTTTCTTCTCGAATTTGCGATGGGCTTGTTATTCATTCTTCGATTGTGCGCCATTGGACGGTAATGTTCTGCAAACGGAGTTCAGGGAAAGATTTCGGCATCTGGCAAGGAAGCACCCTTGCGGTCTTTGTCGGAGACGATTGCGGCTTGCGGGGCAATTGGCCAGGGGATGGCAAGCTCGGGATCGTTCCAGAGGATGGTTCGTTCGCCTTGGGGAGAATAGTAGTCCGTAACCTTGTAGGCGAAGCCAACGGCATCTGTGAGCGCCAGGAAACCGTGACCGAAGCCCTGGGGAATCCACAACATGTCGCCGCTATCGCTGGTCAGTTCGATGGAGAAATGCCTGGCGAATGTTGGGGAACTGCGCCTCAAATCCACGGCCACATCGAAAACTGACCCATGGGTGACCCGAACCAGCTTGCCTTGCGGCTGGATGACCTGATAATGCAGGCCGCGGAGCACGTTTTTGGCGGAGACTGAGAAGTTGTCTTGCAGCCAAGTCGACGGCAAACCGGCCTCGACGATGGCACGCTGGTTGAACGTTTCACAGAACGCGCCGCGGCTGTCGCGGTAGATCGTGGAGGTAAGGACGAGGAGCCCGGGCAGCGACGTTTTTGTGATCTTCACGCAAGTCCGTCCTTGGCGGCGAAGTGCGGCTCACTGAGCAGGGAGAGAAGATATTGACCATACCCACTCTTGATGACGGGCTGGGCGAGCGCCTCCAACTGTTCCGCGGTAATAAACCCCTGGCGGTACGCAATCTCTTCGGGGCAGGCGATGTTCAGGCCCTGGCGGCGCTCGATGGTGTGAACGAACAGGCCGGCTTCGAGCAGGGATTCATGGGTGCCGGTGTCAAGCCATGCCATACCGCGGCTCATGATCTGCACATTGAGAGTGCCGGCCTCAAGATATCGCCGGTTCAGGTCGGTAATCTCCAGTTCGCCGCGAACCGAGGGCTTGAGCGAGGCGGCGATATTCGCGACGTTGTTGTCATAGAAGTAGAGGCCGGTGACGGCATAGCGCGACTTGGGTACTTTTGGCTTCTCTTCGAGGCTGATCGCGCGGCCTTCGGAGTCAAATTCGACCACTCCGTAGCGCTCTGGATCTTCAACGGGATAGGCGAATACTGTTGCGCCGTGTTTGAGCTCGGCTGCGGACTGAAGCTGGCGAGAGAAGCCCTGGCCATAGAAGATGTTATCTCCCAGAATGAGCGCGGAGGATTGGTCGCCGATAAACTCGCGGCCGATCAGAAAGGCCTGCGCCAAACCATCGGGGCTGGGCTGGACGGCGTAAGTGATGTTGATGCCCCAATTATGGCCATCGCCCAGCAACTCTGCGAAGCGGCCGGTGTCATGCGGCGTAGAGATGATGAGGATGTCACGAAGGCCCGCCAGCATGAGAGTACAGAGCGGGTAGTAGATCATCGGCTTGTTGTAGACAGGCAAAAGCTGCTTGGAGACGACATGGGTTACGGGATAGAGCCGCGTGCCCGAACCTCCCGCAAGAATGATCCCCTTCATATCGCCAGCCGCTCCGTGTAGTTCTGATTGATCCAATCGAGGTAAGCGCCGGTCTGGACATTCTCGATCCAGTCGGCATGGTCGAGATACCAGCGGACGGTTTTGCGCAGGCCGCTTTCAAACTGCTGCGATGGCTGCCAGGCCAGTTCGCGGGAGAGTTTTGAAGCATCGATGGCATAGCGGCGGTCGTGGCCGGGGCGATCTTTGACGTAGGTAATGAGATTTCGCCTGGGGCCGGTCGCGAGCGTGGGGCTCATCTCGTCGACGAGGTCGCAGATGAGGTTGACGACCTCAATATTCGTGCGCTCGCTGTTGCCGCCGATGTTGTAGGTTTCACCGACTCGGCCACGCTCCAAGACGACCCGGATTGCCGCGCAGTGGTCTTCAACGAAGAGCCAGTCGCGGACGTTTTTGCCGTCGCCATAGACAGGCAGCGGTTTGCCCGCGAGGGCATTGAGAATGACCAGCGGAATGAGTTTTTCAGGAAACTGGAACGGACCGTAATTATTTGAGCAGTTGGTGGTCATGACGGGCAGGCCCCAGGTGTGATGGTAGGCCCGTGCGAGATGGTCCGAAGCGGCTTTCGAGGCGGCATAGGGGCTGTTGGGAGAGTATGCCGTGGTCTCAGAAAAGGCGGGATCGTCGCTGCCGAGCGAACCGTAGACCTCGTCGGTAGACACGTGGAGATAGCGAAAGGCTGCCTGATCGTCGGGGCTCAGATCTGACCAGTAGGTCTTGATCTGGTCAAGGAGAACAAATGTTCCCTGAACGTTGGTGCGGATGAATGCGCCGGGAGAGGCGATGGAGCGGTCGACGTGGCTCTCAGCGGCGAAGTGAACGATTGCCCTGGGCTGATGTTCGCGGAGCAGGGAGCCGACCAGGGTTGCGTCGCAAATGTCACCACGAATCAGGAGATAGCGCGGATCTTGATCAAGGGCAGCGAGATTGGCAGGATTTCCGGCGTAGGTGAGCAGATCGAGATTGACGACCGGAGAGCCGACGGCGCCGATCCAGCTCAGGATGAAGTTTGAGCCGATAAACCCCGCCCCGCCGGTGACGAGTATGGAATCCCGCATGTGCTTGCTCCGAGTCCTCAGTATATGGTACGGAATGCGTGAGATGCGGTCAGTGGAGGGTTAGAAATGACCAGTGCAAGGTGGCGTGTAAGGAAGTTCTGCGGGAAATTAAAATTTTCGATAATATAAGAGAGTCAGCATAGTCCCAGAAGAGGCCGGGTCTGCTCCGGCAGGCCTATCAATGAAAGACCAGGCGATCTCCCCCGTAAGGAATCGCGCAGCGTTTGTGTCTTTTCGGCCAGGCAACTCATCCTGCACTCGACAGATTCATTGAAAAGGCCGCCATGAAACCATCGGATCGTCGCCTCAGTACACCTCAACCGCAGGGTCTCTATCATCCACGGAATGAGCATGATGCCTGCGGTATGGGATTGGTCGCCAGCATTCGCGGCGAAAAGAGCCATGAGATTATCCGCAAGGGCCTTGAGGTCCTAATCAACCTAACGCACCGAGGTGCGGCGGGATGCGACCCGGAGACCGGCGACGGCGCGGGAATCCTGATTCAGATACCTCATGCCTTTTTTGTGCGCGAGTGCGGGGAGCTTGGCATCAAGCTGCCGGAGCCCGGCGCCTACGGCGTGGCAATGTGCTTTCTGCCTGTGGAAAAGCACAACCGCCTGCAGTGCGAAGGCATTTTTGAACGCATTGCGCAGGAGGAAGGCCTGACACTGCTGGGCTGGCGGGACACGCCGATCAACGGCGACGCGGTCGGTCGCGAGGCGCGTGCGTCACAACCCTACATTCAGCAGTTGTTCGTGGGCCGGGCGGCTGGGCTTGAGGAGGACGCATTCGAGCGCCTGCTTTACAGAATTCGGCGCCGGACGGAAAACGAGATTCTGGCGTCTGAGATCGAGGACAAAGAAACC
>Ga0302319_10015471_pt1 | contig 14138 bp, 7 predicted proteins | sample Bog_T0_2_FD_203319 | JGI IMG/M metagenome (GOLD analysis project Ga0302319, IMG submission 203319) | Peat permafrost microbial communities from Stordalen Mire near Abisko, Sweden - Bog_T0_2 | ecosystem: Environmental > Terrestrial > Soil > Wetlands > Peat | place: Sweden: Abisko, Stordalen Mire... | reverse complement strand
CCAGTGTTAAGCGTAATTAAATATGGGCTTTGACGCGGCATAGGCTTGTGCCCGCAAGCATACCAACCGCTAAAAAATACGCAATATTATACGTCACATTATTTACGCCATTGAGCACTAAGCTCGCCCTCCTTCTCCAAGTTGAACACACGCCTCAGGGTTCAAACAAGCTTTGCGGAACCGGACTGCCGCAGTAGAGGCACAGCCGGCGATGTGCCGACACCATCCGGCCGCAAGACGGGCACTTTTCCTGCGCGGTCTTGTCCGCCCCGCTGTGCCGCAGATCAATGGCGCTGATGGATTTGGCCAGGTCCTCATCGGAATAACCATGTTCCTTCTTCAGGAACGTCCAGAGGGATTCCGTGATCATCATCAGCCGGTCAATGTCATGTTTTAAAACATCCGCCTCGGATTTTGCCTCGGTGGCATCCGCGCGTGCCTCTGCGACATCATAAGCCGCTTGACCTTTGGTTGAAGCCAAACCCATGCCCGACAAACTTGAATAAAACATAAGGCCCACGAACTACCACTTTTCCCCCAGCGCTGTCAAGTGGGTAGTGTCCCCGCCGGGTGGTGGTGCGGGCGCATCCGCGCGCTGCCCTAATTGGTAGGGCAAACCCGCCGGTTTGCGTCAGTGCCAATGGCCCGCAACATATCAGCCTGGGTCGTAGCGAGCCCGCGAGCGCAGGCCCAGGTAAACCGGCCCAAATACCGTCCAAAGCCCTGAAGGGGCGATCCACGTGCAAACATTTTAATGACCTTTAATCGGCTTTAATAGGCACGATTAACCCCGAATTGCGCGAATTCTTCAAGGAGGTGTGTCAGGGCCAATGGCCCGCAACATTTCAGCCTGGGTCGGAGCGAGCCCGCGAGCGCCGGCGCAGGCAAACCGGCCCACATACCGCCAAAGCCCTGTAGGTGCGATCCACCCATCCGAACATCCCCGGCCAAACATTTTAATGACCTTTAATAGGTACGATTAAGGACGATTTATCGGGAAATCGAGCCGGGGTGTTGACGGTTAAACGTTGAAGGTTCCGCGCACCTGTCCCACCTGCAACTTTCAACTTTTAACCAGCCGCCCTTTGTCAAAGAACAAGCTGCTTTATTCATTCTAACAAACGGGACAATACTATAACAAAATAATAGTATGTCAATAGGTTTTATCACTTTTATTCCTTTGTGATAAATAATTGCCGCCGCGGAGGTTGGGTGCGGTTGTCCGGTTCTTCGCTATTTTTGGTGGAATGACCGAATCGCTGCAAACCGCTGGAATTGCCGTATCCTCCAAGCATTACGCAAACTTGTTCCATTGCCGACAGGGACACCGGTCCATGGATTCATTGAAATTTCATTTAAAAAACAACACATACCCGCATTGCAGCCGCACAATGCGGGTATGTGAATTTTACAGCCCGCTGGTTAATTTGTCGAGCCTGTAAATCCGCTCTATAAATCCACTTGGTCCGAATCAACCACCATAATCGCACACATCCAACCAAAACGCTCGTGTGGCCGTAGATGCGGCTGAAGGGCTCGTCGTCAATTTCCACTTTCAAGGTCTGCTCGGCTTTCTTTTTAGTGGCGGCTTTGCCGAGGTCGCTCAGGCCCCTTTTTCCATTCGTCGAACTTGTCCTTGTTGCCGCCGCAGAAGAAGAAATGGAGCACGACCAAATTTGACCATCGTAGTTTGAGCCTCCTCACGTCGGCTGCTACCAGGGTCGGAAAGCCGGGAATGGACATGGCAGTGGGCCAATGCCGTGCGCGTCATGGACTGCGGTGGCAGAGCGCAGCGGCGACACCGCTTTCGCACGGGCCAGACGTGAATGAACCATTTTGATTCTCGTCTGCACGAAAGCAGCGTGTCCCGAACATTTTCGGGATTCGCGCCGCAGTCCAAAACCTCGCGGAAATTCGCGTCAAATCTTGAAATAGACCTCGGCAAAAGTCGCCGCGCCGGCAAATGGAGCGCCGGGCATTGCCCGGCTGGATGGGGAGAAACACGGTTCTTAATGCCGAGCAATCCTCGGCGCTCCGGTTTTTGCAGAGATCTCGTGAAGGAGTTGGCGGCGCTCAACAGAGTCGCCGCTACAAATGCGGTTCGGATTTTGGGTTTCGGATTTCTTTCGGGCTTCGGCCTTCGGATTTTAAAGCACCACCCAAACTATTAAAGGCTGTTCCGGTCTCGGCGGTCACAAATGAATCATGCCCCGCTGAATGGCCACGGTCACCGCTTCGGTCCGGTCGGCCACGTGCAGCTTGGTCAGGATGTTCTTTAAATAGCCCTTGGTGGTGTGCTGGGATATGTTCATGACGTCGGCGATTTGTTTGTTGGCCAGGCCTTTTGCCAGTTCATGCAGCACTTCCAATTCGCGCGGGGTAAGGGTTTCAAATTCCTTGCGTTTGGCGAGGCGGCTGGCCACTTCCGGGGGGATCCAATCCCGGCCAGCCGCCACGGCGCGCAAGGCCGGGATCAGTTGTTCGCCGGTGGAATTTTTCAAAATGTAACCCTGGGCGCCGGCGGTCAGGGCTTTGTGGATGTCTTCGTCGCCGTCGAACGCGGTGAGCATGACGATACGGGCCGCGCTGTTGGTTTGCCGGATTTCCTGCGCGGCTTGCACGCCGCTCTTGAGCGGCATGCGCGAGTCCAGCAAGACAAGGTCGGGCTGATGCTGCCGGAACATGCCGACGGCCTGGGTGCCGTTGGCGGCCTCGGCCACCACTTCCATGTCCGGCTCGTTGTTGATGATGGCAATAACTCCCATGCGTACCACGTAATGGTCGTCGGCGACAAGGATGCGGATTTTAGAGTCTTTCTTCATGGTTTCCGTTTGTGGCGGGCAGCGGCGCTTCGCCGTTTTGCGGTGGCGTGAGGATTTCCACGCGGATGGTCGTGCCGCTGAATGGAGCGCTGGTGATGCTCACCTGCCCGCCCATGCGCTCGGTGCGTTCCTTGATGCCCAGCAGGCCAAAATGTCCGTCCTTGGGGCCGGTGCAGGTCTCGGGGTCGAAACCTTTTCCATCGTCATGAATTTGCAGGACGACTTGTTGCGGGGTGAAATGAAGTTCAATTTTTATCGCGCTGGCGGCGGCGTGTTTCACGGTGTTGGTGACGGCTTCCTGGCCGATCCGCAGGAGGTTCTCCTCGATGACTTCCGACAGGGGAGTGGGTTCACCGGTGGTTTCGGTCTCCACGCGCACGCCGGTGTCTTCGGTGATCTGCCGCACGCTGGTGATGAGGGCATTGGTCAGGTTAAATTCCTCTTCGGCCCGGCTGCGCAATCCCCAGACGGAGCGGTGCAGGTCTGCCTGGCTCTGCCGCATGAGGCTGCGCGCCAGTTTAAGGTGATGCGAGGCGTTGTCGGGGTTTTTTCCAAACTGGTTGGCCACCAGGTCCTGTTGCAGGGCGATGCCCGTCAAGGTTTGCTCCAAGGTATCGTGCAATTCCTGGGCGAGCCGGGTGCGCTCGGTGAGGACGGCGCGGAATTGCAGCTCGGACTCCTTGCGCGCGGTCATTTCGACCTTCAATTGGGCCGTGCGTTCCACGACGCGCTGCTCAAGCTGGTCGTGGGCTTGTTGCAGATCCCGTTGGGCGGTTTCCTTTTCCTGAACCAGGGATTTCAAAACGGAATTTTTGTTCGCGACCCAAATGGTCCAGCCAACCGCCACGATCAGAACGGCGAACACAGACACGAGGCTGATCAATAAATGTTGCGCTGTGAACCAGCTTGGCTTTTCAATGACTTGCACATCATGCGATGTGGGCAGCAGCAGGCGGAAGGATTTGATGGTGCCGTCACCATTGCCGTCCAGGAGGCAAATGCCGCGGGCTTCGATGAGACTTCCGATCGGGATGCCCGACAGGAGGGTGTTTGCCTCGGAAGTTTCTTTTTCGACGGCAAATACCGCGCCGGAAGATTGCAAAATGAGCGTCGTTCGAATGCCGGCACCAGCGGCGTCTGTTCCCATTCCAGCCACCAACCGGTCAATCAAGCGGCCACGCAACAGGACAAAATCCGCATGGTGCAGGCCTTTCTGCAAATCGGCGACGGTTGTATTCGTCGGCTCCAAATTGGAACGTGTGTCTCCCGTGTTGCGGAAAACTGCATCCTCCAGGACCGGAAGAAAATTGGCGACAGCGGGAAAACCGACCGCTTCGACCGTTTCGCCGGGCGTCACGTCGTTGGTTAAAGTCGTTTTGACTTCGAGGCCGCCGGTGGCATCGTGCAGGAAGATGCTCTCGCCTTTTCGCTGATAGGTGACCACACCCTTGACATGGACCTGATAGCCGAGCGGGGGATCGTGCTGATATTGGGCGATGCTGTTCAGGGGCACCAGGGGTTTGCCGAAGGGATTGGCCGGGGCGGGTTGCTCCACAATGATGTCGGTCGCGTCCGGAACAAACAAGGTGACGTTAATAATGGATTGTCTGAAGTCGAGACCATGATTAAAGGTCGCGCCCGCGGTGCCTCTGACCAAGACCCTGGCGCCGACAAGAGATTGAGGATCAACGTCGGGGGAAGGAGGGAAAAAGGCCCGGAAACGATATCCGCCGGAGGCGATTTGAAGGCCGATCCGGCCGCCACTGGGTTCGGCCGTTCTCACAATGCCCGAAACCTCCACGCGCTGGCTGTCTTCCGCGCCGGACATCAAGCGTTCCGCGCTGACAGGTTTGGCTTTGGGCTGCGGAGCTGTGCCTAGTTTGACCCAATGCGGCCGGCTGATGACGGGGGCGTATTTACCTTTGGAACTCACCCCCTCCACCTGAACAATGTCGCCGGGAACCGGCTGGCGGTTGGTGATGAGCTGCACGAAAATGCCGCCGCTGGGGTCTTGCACAAAAAACCTGCCGGTCCAACTGGGTTCGGCGGCAGTCACCACACCCACGACAGAAACAGGCCGGCCGGAAGAGGCTTCATCGGCGGAAAGCGCCAGAACCGCCGAGGCGTTGGTGAGGGTGTCGCCCGCCTGGGCCGCCGGCAAAAAAACTCCCAACATCAGGCAAAAAAGGGCAACGCGCGCGAGCCGGGAAAATGCCGCGGGCCTTTCTGGCTGAATTGCCGCCATGGGCGCGACTGATTGTGGGGCGATGCTCAAGCAATTACCAAGTTAAACTATTTTGTTGTCAATCCCACCCCTCCAAAGAGGGGTGGTTGAGGCCAATTAAGCATGTATAGTTTTATAAATCAACCCGCATAAACCTAAACGCATGAGTCGCCAACATTATTCATCAGGCGCACATTGGAAAATGCGAACCCTTGCGGCAAGTTATCCGCAGGGAGCGGTTGACCATACGATGACCATATGATGTGCCAGCCGCGACTGGAAATTTTTCAAGCGATAAACCCGATTATCACCGCCAACCCTGTCCCGTCAACAACCCCAATCATGAAAATAACCAACCAAACCCTTCGGACAAACGCCATCACCAAAAGTCTCCTCAGGCAAATCCCGGCGCTGACCGCGGGCTTGATCGCCCTGTTTGTCGTTCAGCCTGCTGGAGCCACCTCCTATACTTGGAATGTCACCAGCGGCAACTGGAGCACCACGAACAATTGGTCGCCAAACACGGTACCGGGCCTCGGTGGGCCGCTGCCGACTGATTCGGTGACGTTTGGCAATACTGGGGCCGTGGGCAGTCCGACGACCGTGAACAACACCGTTGATTTAGGTTTCGACGGAACAGTCACAAATCTTACTTACAATTCGGTTGCTTCAGGCACTTATGTCTATGATGTCTCGCAAATTCCTTCAGGCCAGACCCTGACCGTCAGGAGTAATGTGCTGGTGGGGGGCTTGAATGAAGGAGCCGGCGCGTTTGCTACTTTCGCTTATATGTATGGCCCCGGCACTTTTTTGGTTACCGGGCCGAGTTTCACGGTGCAGAATTATGGAAGTGCCTCCGGTGCCAATGCGTGTGCCTACCTGAATCTCTCCGGGTTGACCAACTTTATCTATAACAATCCCAGCGGGACCATCAGCATTGAGAACAATCCCGGCAGTTTGACCCGGCTCGGCGGCAGCATGTTTCTCGCAGCCGTGAGCAACAGCATCACCGCTGCCTCCATCAACCTTGGCACCAGCACTTCCGCGCAAGCCGGCCCGAGCGGCTCGATTGCCAGCGGCGTGGCCGCGCTGTTGACGCTGGGCAGCGGCACCAATATCATCAACGCCTCGACCATCAATATCGCCAATCAAAAGAGCGCGTTCACCGTAACCAATTCTGGGGGCGGTTTAAGAATTCGCGGTGTTACCGGCGCGAGTTCGGACAGTGCTGTCAATATTACCCTCGGGAATCGAAATGTCGGTGGCGGCAGCGGCAACACCATTGGCAATTTGTTGCTCAACGGCTGCGCCGTGGATATCAAGGCGGGGACGCTGATCGTCGGGGAAAATTCCGGGGGCACACCCAACGCGAGCGGCGATAATGGCGTTGGCCTGTTGCAGTTCGACACCGGCACCATCTCCGCAAATACGGTCATCATGGCCGACAACACTTCCGGCAATCAACCAGCGTTGGCCAGTTGTACCGGCACAATTGACGTCGGCGCGAATGCCACCCTCCTCATCGGCGCCGGGCAGCTTTTTGATTTGGCCAGCGAAACCAGCACTGGTCCATCCACCGGCACATTGATCATTTCCAATGGCTTGGTGAACTGCCAGGGTCCCATTGCCATGGGGCCCAGTGTGGGAAATGCCTGCAACGGCAGCATTGTATTCCTGACGGGGGGCACTTTGAACATGGGCCCGAACAGTTATGTCGGCGTGGTCACCAATCCAATTACCGCGCTGACGCTGACTAACAATGTTTTGTCCGTCAGTATTCCGTCCGTCAGCTATACCAACATCTGCGTGCAAACGCTTAACTGGCCCACGCCGGACTCGGGTTTGAACATTTCCATCGCCGCCATGCCTGCTGGGATAAATCCCGGAGCGGTGTTCCCGTTTTTGAATTTCACCACAATGAACGGCACGTTTAATGACCCGCAGCTCACCCTGCCGCCGGGCGTGCAGGGAAACCTGTCTTTGGCACCGGGTGGCAACACCATCTATTTAACCATAACTGGAGGCGTTGGCCCCGGAACTGGAGGGGTGAATCAATTGCTTAATCCCAGTTTTGAACAACTGCCCCCGGGAACGGGTTGGGCCACAGTTGGCGGCACATCGGTAATTACTACGAATTCTTCCACCACATATCCGAATAGCAGCGGATGCAATCCTGATACCCGGCCGATCCAGGTTCTGACCGGCACTAATAGCGCCAAAATGACGGGCAGCTTTGTCGGCGGCGGCAGCACCAATTCTTGGAGCCAGAGCATCGCTGTGGCCGCTGGTTCCACTTTAACGGCAGGCGCCTTTACCTATGTGGCGCATGAAGACATGCTGTCCGGCAAGGACAGTTTCTATTACGAGGTTGATTTTAAGGACACCAATGGAATCCTGCTTGCGAGTTATGAATCCACCATCGTCACCAATTTGTCTTGCAGCGGTCCCAATGTAATTCCCCTGGACACATGGGCGCTGATGGCGGTAACCAACGTGATGCAGGTGTCTGGCGGCATCAACACCGCTGTGGTGCTCAGCAACATCGCCTCGATCATTACTGCGCCGCCTCAAACCGCGACCGCGCAGTTTAAGGCGATATTTGTTCAGCGCAATGGTACGGATACCGGGTCAGTCTATTTTGACGCCGCCAATTTGGGTCTTCTTGCCGGGCCTGTGCCGCCCACGATTTCGGCCGTGTCGCCCAACTTGGTCACCCTGTGTACCAATACAGTTTTGACCTGTGTCGCAACCTCAACTGTTACCTCGATCAGCAGTGTCCAGCTCATTGTGAAAACGACGACCTTGGGCGGATCGGTAACCAATATAACCACCAATACCGTTGGCTCGACGGGTCTGACTGTCACCGGCATTGGCACATCATCGGCGAGCATCAGCCTGGCTTTGGCGACAAACACCATTTATCAGTCCGTCATCGTTACCGCGACCGATGCAGATGGAATTAGCGTCAGCACACCCGCCGTGACTTTCGATACACTTACCCCCACGCTCGTAATTGAAGCTTCGGACTTTAACTATTCCGGCGGCCAGTTTATAGACACCCCCGCCAACGGAGGTCTGGCGCTTTACGTGGGCCAAGTGGGTTCACAAGGGATTGATGAGAACAAGGTGGGGCGAACGGGTGAGGCCCAAAGCTATTATCGCCCAAGTGATGCTGTCATCATGCAGGCGGCGGCTCCGGGTTCGGGCACTCCGCCAACGGGAACGGAACAGAAATTTGTGACGGCGGCGGCAAACGGTGACACCACTGATATCGAAGTGGAAGTCGGATATAATAGTGCGGGCGACTGGTTGAATTACACCAGGACCTTTGGGTCGGGCGGTTCGGCTCCGGCGGGGACGTACAATGTATGGTGTTACCTGGCCACCAGCGGATCGGGATTGGAAAGCACATTTTCCGAGCTTACCAGCGACCCAACGCAGGCAAACCAGACCACGAACTTTCTCGGGGATTTTGGAACCGCGGCGTTTTCGGACGCGAGTTACAACAGCTTTGTGTATGTGCCCTTGGTGGACCAGTTTGGCAACCGGGTGGCAGTCACTGTTACGAACGGCCAGCAAACGTTCAAGGCTACGGTTGTCGGCAATCCCAATATAGGCATGTATATTTTTGTACCTGTGGCTCCGATCTATACGCCTGTTTTTGAGAATATTTACCCAAACGGCCCGTCTGAACCTACCGGCCAGTTCACCTTCACGGTCGGACCTGCTCAAGGTGCTTCAATTTCCACCAACGGAATTGGAGTGATTTTGAACGGGGTCACCCTTACGTCAGGATTGAGTTTCATTTCGGCGGGGGGAGGAAGCTGGACAGTCAATTATCCAATCCAATCGAATGCGTTGTACACCGTGGTCGTCAACGTCACAAATACTTCAGGGCTGACCGCTACCTATTCCAGCAGCTTTGATACCTTTAATTTGAACAACTATCATTGGATGGCGGTAGACTATGACTTCAGCACAAATAATGGCACCGGCAGCGGAGGCTCCGTCGGCGATGGTTGGACCGGCGGTTTGTTCATTGACAATCCGGTGCCCACGGGCGATACCGCCGCACCTGCGGCTCAGGGCTTCCAATTGGTGACGAACAGTTATTTTGGATACCCGACCGGCTTCACCCCGGCGAACGATCCCACCGGCAGCGGCGCCGTGGCCCAGCAGAGCATTGACATATACTGGCCTACCAACGCCAACCAGGACACAGTGGGGGGACAGGTGGGCAATTCTGTTTACCGTGGCGGGCCTTATACGACCACCGCGGCGTACAGTGACGGCGTGGGCAACCAGGTGGCCGGAGATTCCTTCGTGTTACCGGAATTCACCGCGGCCCGGACCAATTTAGCTGATCCGCTGATCTGCGAATTTAACATCGGATATTTCTATGCCACCAACTGGCTGAATTATACGCGAACCTATCCGACCAATACCTACAACATCTGGGGACGGCTGGCGGCGGGCACTGCGTTCAGCGGAGCGACGCTCAGTGCGGTCACCAGCGGCGTTGGAACTTCGAACCAGACCACGAGTGTCCTGGGCACATTCTCCGATGCGAACCCGGCGGGTTATCAGGTTTACCATTGGATTCCGCTTTTGGATGCCAGCGGAAACCCGGTCGTTGCCGCGCTGGGCGGCGTGGCCACCTTGAGGCTGACGGCTCCCACCAACGCAACCCCCAATGGCGGCGCGCTTAATCCGTTGTTTTTCATGCTTGTGCCAGCGACGGCCCCGGCCACGCCGTTTGCCATATCCGCCTCCGTGAACGCGGGTAATATCCAGATATCCATCCCCACGCAGCTTGGGCATAACTATACCCTGTGGTATGCGAACAGCCTGCCCGGTTCATCCTGGACACAGGTTGGTGGCAACATAGCCGGTAACGGAAGTGTCCAGGTTATTACTCAATCCCTCGCGGGCAACCAAGGTTATTACCGGGTTGTGGCCCATTAGAAAATGCCTCCGCGCGAATTAACTGGAAACTGTGGCAATGCATAAAATTAAAAAGGCAAATGGGAGTCAAAGCAGCGACCGCCAAGCCGGCTTGGACAGGACCTGGCGGCCGGCACCATGCTTTAAAAGGTCTTCAGCAGCCGGCGGCTTTACGCTGATTGAGCTGTTGGTTGTAATAGCCATCATCGCCATCCTTGCGGCAATGCTGTTGCCGGTTCTGGCCAAGGCCAAACAGAAGGCGCAGGGAATCCAATGCTTGAGCAACATGAAACAGTTGTGCCTGGGCTGGAAAATGTATTCCGGGGACAATCAAGACCACCTCGCGCCCAATGGGGACGAGGCCCAAAATACAGCGGCCCTCAGCGACCCTACCTATCAGACAGGCGGGGCCTGGGCGCAATGGTGCCCTGGGCGCCAGGATCTGATAGCAGACTTGAGCCCCTTGGGCACTACGGCAAACAACCTCGGCTGGGAGTGGATACAATTGGGGCTCATTTACCCCTATGTGAATAATGTTTCCGTTTACCACTGCCCGGCCGACAGTACATTTCTGTCGGGAAATTCATTTGGCGCCGTCAGCCAGTATCCACGTGTTCGCAGCATGTCCATGAATACATGGCTCAATCCGATTGTGGTCTGGGGCGGTGACGCAAACGCGGCGAACACGCTGGTGGTTTATCGCAAGGAATCGGACACCGTCAGGCCTGGTCCGGCCAACCTGTGGGTTTTTATAGATGAAAATCCAACCGGCATTAATGATGGATCTTTCATATCTGATCCCGATCCGGGTTTCTCCGAATGGATTGATTATCCGGCCTATTACCATAACAACTCCTGCGGCATAGCCTTTGCCGACGGGCATGCGGAAATACACCGCTGGCATGACCAGAGCATCTTGAAGCCCATTCAGCAAAGCAACGGCCAGAATCCATTCACGCCGGAATCACCTGAATCAGCCGACCTGAGCTATTTACAAAATGCCAGCAGTGCGCTTCACTAACCGGGCCGGTATCCATTGCAACCGCCAAAACAATTCGTCATTTTTTGTCTGGCCTGCCTCTGCCTGTCGGGCGGCTTCGGACAGGCAGGCGAGTTGAAATTTAAGGTCATCGCCTTTTATACCGGAAAGGATGATCTCGCGCACATCAGCTTTGTGCGGGAAGCCAATCGCTGGTTTCCCAAGGCGGCCAAGCAGTATCATTTCAGTTACGCGGCAACCACGAACTGGGACAGTTTAAATTCCGATTTTCTGTCACATTATCAGGTTGTTCTTTTTCTCGACACCCGTCCGGAGAAACCCGCCCAGCGACTCGCCTTCCGGAAATACATGGAGCAGGGCGGGGCGTGGATGGGCTTCCATTTTTCGGCGTTTGCCCTGACGCCCTCCGCCTATCCTCAGAACTGGGATTGGTATCACCGGGAGTTCCTGGGCTCGGGCGAATACGTCAGCAATACCTGGCGGCCAACGGCGGCGGTCCTGCGCGTGGAAGACACAAATTTTCCGGCGACGATTAATTTGCCGAGAACATTCCAATCGGCGCCCAATGAATGGTATCGCTGGTCAAATGATCTGCGGACCAATGCCGATATAAAAATCCTTTTATCAATTGACCCGGCCAGCTTTCCCCTGGGCACGGGGCCGAAGCCTTATGAAATCTGGCATGAAGGTTATTATCCGGTGGTTTGGACCAACAAGAAGTTCAAGATGATCTACGTGAACATGGGCCACAATGACATGGACTACGAACATAAATTTGACAATACGAACCGGACACTATCGTTCACCTTTGACAACCCAATCCAAGACAGGCTGATTATCAACAGCCTGCTGTGGCTGGGCGAAAGGAAATGAAGGAGATTCGGAATTTGTGCCGTGCGGCCTTGTTCGCGGCACGAGCTTAACTGCGGACAAGCCGGCAGGCTTGCCTTGTGTCTTCGGCTTTGCAAAGCTTGGCTGCGTGAGCACTTCGACCCACGGTAATCCGATTTCCCGCGATTCCGACGGCGGCCATCACCGGCCAGTTTTTGTCACCACCCATTGGTCGGTTGTGTTGTCCGCCCAGGACAAGGATTCGCCGGGTTCGGTCGAGGCGCTGGAATCGCTGTGCCGTACGTATTGGTATCCCCTGTACGCTTTTGTGCGCCGACAGGGCCGCAGCCCGCACGACGCGCAAGATCTGACCCAGGGTTTTTTTGCCCGGGTGTTGGAAAAGGATTACCTCAAATCCGCCGCCTGTGAAAAAGGGAAGTTTCGCACCTTTCTCCTGATGGCTTTGAAGCGTTTTCTGGCCGATGAATGGGACCGTCAGCATGCGCAGAAACGGGGTGGTTTTTCGCCGGTGGTCTCCATAGACCAGGAACTGGCCGAGTCGCGCTTCGCCGCGGAACTCGCGCACCGGTTGCAACCGGACGTGCTTTTCGACCGGCAATGGGCCATGACCTTGATCGAGCGCGTTATGGCGCGGTTGCAGGAGGAGTATCTCGCCTCCGGCCGGGCCAAGCTGTTTGAATTCCTGCGGAATTGCCTGGCCAAGGACGAAACCGCGCTGCCTTACGCTGAAATTGCCGCCCAGTTGAACCTTACGGAAGCGGCCGTCAAAATGGCCATTCACCGGCTGCGGGCGCGCTATCGCGAAATTCTCCACGCGGAAATTGCGGATACTGTCTCCGCCCCGGAAGACGTTGAAGGCGAAATTCGTTATTTATTTTCAACCTTTGGGCCGTGAATTTGAAGCTTTGTGGTTTTCCGGTGTGAGCAATCCGGACCTCCAGAAAAAAAATGCCGGCTCCTTCGTTACTTTCAGGCCGTTTTGCCTAAGATAAGGGTGGAACGTTATTTATGGCCGAGTCTGACATCAACCCAGCCGCCGGGCGCAAGTGTGCCCGATGCGGCGCGGAGCTTCCTGCCAGTGTGCCGCCGGACCGCTGCCCCCGGTGCCTGCTGGAGGCGGCGCTCCCAACGCAAGCGGTCGGGCCGAAGACCGAGCGGATCACCGAGGCGCCTCCCACTGGGCTGTCGCGCGGATTGCCGGCGCCCGGTGAGGAGTTCGGGCATTACCGGATTGTGCGTTTGCTGGGTGAAGGCGGCATGGGTGCCGTGTTTGACGCGGAGGATTTGGAAAACGGACGTCGCGTGGCGCTCAAGATCTTGAGCCAGAAACTCGATTCGCCGGAGGCGCGCGAACGGTTCTTCCGCGAAGGCCGGCTGGCGGCCTCCATTAATCATCCAAACAGCGTGTACGTATTTGGCACCGAGGAAATTGGCGGGACGCCGGTCATCGCCATGGAACTGGTGGCAGGCGGCACATTGCAGGACCGCGTTCTGAAGCAAGGCCCCTTGCCGGTGGGCGAGGCGGTGGACTGCGTGCTGCACATGATCGCCGGACTGGAGGCGGCGCAGCGCATTGGTATTCTGCACCGGGACATCAAGCCCTCCAATTGTTTCGTTGGCGCTGATGGAGTGGTGAAGATTGGCGACTTTGGGCTTTCCATATCCACGGGTGTCCGCACCGAACCCGCGTTGACCGCGACCGGCTTATTTCTGGGCACACCGGCTTTTTGTTCGCCGGAACAATTGCGCGGTGACGAGTTGAATGTCCGCTCAGACATGTATTCCGTGGGCACGACGCTTTTCTATCTGCTTACCGGGCGCACGCCGTTCGATGGCAAGAACACCGTGCAATTGCTGGCCACCGTGCTGGAAAAACGCGCGCCCTCACCGGCAAATTTCCGTCCGGGCATTCCGCAGGGACTGGCCAAGGCAGTCGTGCGCTGCCTGGAAAAACAACCGGCCGACCGGTTCAAGAACTATCATGAACTGGCGCGGGCGCTCAACCCTTACGGTTCCGCCGCGCCCACGCCGGCCACACTGGGCCTGCGTTTTCTTGCGGGCTTTCTCGACCAGGGGCTGCTCGGCATTTGCTGGATGTGCGTGATCACGCTGGCGCACGAGAATCCAATGGATTTTCTTAATATATCCGGCCGGAGTTCGCCCATGTTTCTGGGTATGATGGCCGCGATTTTGACCGCCCTGATTCTCTATTACACGTTGCTCGAAGGCCTCTTGGGTGCATCTATCGGGAAGGCGATTTGCCGGTTGCGCTTGGTGGGGCCGGACCGCAGCGCGC
>Ga0302319_10015468_pt1 | contig 14138 bp, 18 predicted proteins | sample Bog_T0_2_FD_203319 | JGI IMG/M metagenome (GOLD analysis project Ga0302319, IMG submission 203319) | Peat permafrost microbial communities from Stordalen Mire near Abisko, Sweden - Bog_T0_2 | ecosystem: Environmental > Terrestrial > Soil > Wetlands > Peat | place: Sweden: Abisko, Stordalen Mire... | reverse complement strand
CAAGCAATGTGTTCGGCGACGCCCAGACGTACCTCGCCAGCACGCGGAGGCGCTGCCGTATGGCGGGAGTTCCATTGCCGCCAGTCACAGGACGGCGGCGCCCCGCTGCATCAACAGGCTGCGCAGCACACGGCGGTGACAGCGGATCTCCTCGGCGCAATAACAGCCGACGGAAAACTCGGTCCGATGCGAGAGCGCCGCAAGCAAGTCCAAGGCCGCGCGCGCTTCGGGAGCAGCCATTTCGGCGCGGTAGGCGCGTTCAAAGCGCCGCCAATCGCGGTCCGATTGCGCGACGCGTCCCATCTTCAGGGTGGCGGCGGCGGGCGCCAGCAGCGGCAGCCAAACATCATAGAAATCGCGCGCGGCATGCTCGGCTTTGCGCACGCCGCGCGGAGGATACCGCACGGTTCCAATGCGCAGGCCCTCGTTCGCGCAGCGCGGAGAACCGAGACGAACGATGCGGGCGGACATAGAATACCGGCTCCTAGCGGCGACTTGAGGACACCACCATGAAATTCTACCCAACGGCCGCCGCTGTCTCAGCGCTGGCGCTCTTGGCTTCCAGCACGCCGGCGCTGCAAGCCGCCGCTGCCGCCACACCGAGCGCGACGCAGGCCGCCACGCCGGGCGCCACGACCGCAGCCGACCCGGCGCTCCTCGCCGCCGTCGCCAGTCCGGCGCGAACACCCGCCTTTGCGGCGCGGGATTCCGCCAGGCACCCCGTCGAGGAGCTGAGTTTTTTCGGACTCGCGCCTGCCATGACGGTCGTCGAACTCTGGCCGGGAGGAGGCTATTGGACCGAAATTCTGGGTGCGTACCTGCAACCGAAGGGGCAGTACTACGTCGCGCTGCCGCCGCCTGGCAATGCGGAAGAGGATGCGGGGGTGGCCCGCTGGCGCGCCCGCGTCAGCGCGCAACGCGATCGGCTGGCCATGATCCGCGAGACCACCCTGGGCGCCCATCATGACGACATTGCCCCCGCCAAATCCGCAGATCTCATCCTGACATTCCGCAATCTGCACAACTGGATGGGGGACGGGTATGCCGAGGAGGCGCTCGCCGCATGTTACAAGGCCTTGAAACCGGGCGGAATCCTCGGCATCGAGGAGCATCGCGGCCGCAACGATCGACCGCAGGATCCGAAAGCGGCGAATGGCTACGTGCGCGAGGACTACACGATCGGTCTCGCCCGCAAGGCGGGGTTCGAATTGGTCGGTTCTTCCCAGATCAACGCCAATCCGAAGGACACGAAGGACTGGGTGGACGGGGTGTGGACCCTCCCGCCGACACTCTCGCAGGGCGAGAAGGACCGGGCGCGCTACCTCGCTGTGGGGGAAGCGGACAACTTCGTGCTCAAGTTCCGCAAACCGGCGCAGTGAAATCATCGGTGCCGCGCGGACAGTGCGGCAACGTTGGATCGACGGCCTGCCAGGAAATCCGATGCTCCAGCCACAGTTCGACCGTGGGCGGGTGCGCAGACGGTTCGTCGAGTGTCGCCGTCGTGACGTCGATCGTTTCGGCTTGCGCCGCATTTTCGTAGGTCAGGGCGGCGCCGCAATTCGGGCAGAAGCAACGCGTCACTCCCGGCGAGGACTGATGGCGCGCGGGCTCGCCCGAGAAGAACCCAAAGTCCGCCCGTCGCACCGTCAGCCACGCCACCGCGCCGGCTCCGCTGGCGCGGCGGCAGCTCGCGCAGTGACATACCAGCGACGCAACCGGAGTTCCCGAAATGCGGTAGCGCATCCCGCCGCACAGACATCCGCCCTCCGCCTCGGTGCTCATGTGGGCGGACTTTTCTCGAGCTGCACCCGCCGCCGCTCGAGACTGGTCTGCGGCCAGAACCGCTTGCGATCATAATATTCCGGCACCGCCGGCGTTGCGGGATCGAGAACCACCCAAGGTTGTTTCGTCGTGGTGAATATGTGTACGTCGGGTGCGAGATGCCATGGCTCATCGAGTGTTCCAACGCGCACGAAAGCGATCGCCTTGCCCGCGCCGGCGTAATGGCTCCAGAGCGCCACCTGACACGCCGTACACCGGAAGATCGATTGGCCCTTGCCGCTGCGCGACGGCGTGTCAACCGCGCAAGGCCGACCCTGCGTCAGCGACACACGGTCCGATTCGATCATGGCGTTGAGCGCAAATGCGGCGCCGCTTTCGCGCTGGCACCACGTGCAGTGACAGCAGTGCACGAACAAGGGCGATGTCATCAGCGAATAGCGTACGGCTCGGCACGTGCAGCCGCCCTGCAGTGGGAAAGAATCCGCCTCGGTCATGACCGGATCATATCGAACCCGCGCCACGGACGCCCGCCCTCGCGTGCATGGCCGCATCTCGCTATACTTTCTGCTTCATGCCCAATTCCCGTCCTGCGAGTTGCCGTGGCCGACACCGAATCCTCAGACACTCATTTTTTTAACAGCTTCAGTTTGGTGCTCGGCATCCTGATCTTCATTGCGATCCTGCTGTTCGCGCTGGCGCGACAGATCGGCGCCGCGACCCAGGTGACACAGATCTTGGTCGATCCGCTGCACTTGAAGGAGGTGGAGGAAAATATCGCACCCGTCTCCCAGGAAGCCGTGGCTGGCAAGGACAACTCTGCTCTGGCGGCGCTCACGGCGCCGAAGGACACCGTGGCTGCGGCGGACGTGCCGGCGAACGGCGAAGCGGCTTACAAGACGGTGTGCTCATCCTGCCACGTGGCCGGTGTGAATGGTGCGCCGAAGATCGGGGACCATGCAGCTTGGGGCCCGCGCATCGCGCAGGGCAAGGACGTTCTCTATCAGCACGCTTTGAACGGCAAGGGCAACATGCCCGCGCGCGGCGGGACCACGTGGCCGGACGCGACCATTCGACAAGCGGTCGACTATATGGTTTCGCTCAACAAGTAGGGTCTCGTTCAACCAATGGGGCGGTCGAGCGCCCGCAGCTGGATTGCCTCGGCGACATGCACGGACTCGATCTGTGCGACGGCCGCGAGGTCCGCACACGTTCGGGCGAGTTTGAGGACGCGACTGTACGCGCGGGCGGAAAGGCCGAGCCGTGAGATCGCGGCGCCGAGCAGCGCCCTGGAGCGACGATCGAGCCGGCAAATGCGTGCAGTTTCCGCCGCGGACAAACGTGCGTTGAGTTTTCCCTGCCGCTCGAGCTGCAGGCGGCGCGCCGCAGCGACACGCGCCGCAACGGCGGCCGATCCCTCGATGATCGACGGGGCGTCCGAGACCAGATCATCGGCGCCGACGCCCGCGAGCTCGACATGGATGTCGATGCGATCGAGCAGCGGCCCGGAGACGCGGCCGCGATAGCGGGCGACCTGGCCGGCCGTGCAGTGGCAACGGCCCTGCGGGTCCCCGTGATAGCCACAGGCGCAGGGATTCATTGCGGCCACCAGTTGAAAACACGCTGGAAACTCGCACGTGCTTCTGGCGCGGGCGAGAATCACCACGCCGCTTTCGAGCGGTTCGCGCAGCGCCTCGAGGGCGTCGCGGGCGAACTCCGGCAGTTCGTCGAGAAACAGCACGCCGCGATGCGCAAGTGACAATTCGCCAGGTCGCAGATGGCTGCCGCCGATCAGCGATGCCACGGATGCCGTGTGCTGCGGATGGCGAAACGGCCGGCGCCGCCCTGCGCCCGGGCGCCGGCCCGCCGCCGACTCGACGCTCGCCACCTCGAGCGCCTCGGCCGCCTCGAGCGGCGGCAGCAACCCAGGCAGGCGCTGCGCCAGCAACGTCTTGCCCGCACCAGGCGGCCCGACCAGCAGGAGCCCGTGCTCGCCGCTGGCAGCAATCTCGAGCGCCCGCTTGGCTGCGAACTGGCCGCGGATGTCGGCGAGGTCCGGCGGCGGCGGCTCGGCGGCTGATGGCGCCGGCGGCGGTCCCGACAGGTTCGGGCGGCCGCGCAATGCCTCGCAGATTTCACGTAAATGGGTTGCGAGGCGCAGCTGCGCGCCCGCGATCAGACTGGCCTCCAAGCCGTTCGCCGCCGGTAGGAACAGCTCCCGTCCCGCGCGCGACCCTGCCAGCAGCGCCGGCAGCAACATCGGCGTCTCGCGCAGATCGCCGGCGAGCGAGAGTTCGCCGTAAAACTCCCTACGGCGCAGCGACCGCGCGGGCAGCTGACCGTGCGCAGCGAGAATGCCGAGAGCAATCGGCAGATCGAAGCGCCCGCCCGCCTTGGGTAGATCCGCGGGCGATAGATTCACCGTGATCCGCATCATCGGAAAATCAAAGCCCGCCGTGACCAGTGCCGAGCGCACCCGCTCGCGGCTTTCACGCACCACCGTCTCGGGCAGACCCACGACGACGAAGGTCGGCAGACCGCCGGCGAGATGTACCTCGACCCGCACCAACGGGGCCGACAGCCCGAGCGGTGCCCGGCTGAGCACGGTGCTCACGGCAGAGTCTTTGCTCACCACCGTCAATCCTCACCTCGGGCTCAACGGGCCCGGTCAGTCGGGATCGACGGTAGCCGGGAGCGGCTCGCCAGACAGTCTCCAAATCGGGCGCAACCATGCCGATATGCCCCGTGAGCAGGGCGGCCGCCCGACGGCGGCGCTGTTACGGAATCGGCTGGGGCGACGCCGCTGTGGGCGCCAGCTTTCCCTCGATCTCGCGAAGCCTTGCCTCGAGCCCGGCCAATTTCGCTTCGGTTCGCGCCAGGAGCGCGGCCTGAACGTCGAACTCCTGGCGCCCGATCAGATCGAGTTTCGCGAATTGTGCCTGCAGCACGGCCTTGAAGTTCCCCTCCAAATCACGGCCAAACGCCCGCAGCGATTCCGGCACCGATTCGGCCAGGCGGCGGGCCATCTCGTCGAGCCCCGCCGAATTGATGAAACTCATGATGAATCCTCCAAAAAAGACCATTCCAATCCCCCGCCGCGTGACCGCACCCGCGGACGGACCGCACTTGCTTAACGCACCAGGGCCCCAATTTCGCGCCATCTCGGTGCGCGACCGCCGGCTCCCGGCCGGAGCTTTCGGCGCAACGCATTGATTTCTATCACACCGGTTGTCTGGCACGGAAGCTGCAGAGAAGCATGGTACTCGAAGCGATGCCGGAGGCGGTGCGATACAAGGGTGAACGCGGGTACCAATGCATGAAGCTGATCACCGCGATCATCAAACCGTTCAAGCTGGATGAAGTCAGGCAGGCGGTGGCTGACATTGGCATCCAGGGAGTCACGGTGACGGAAGTGCACGGCTATGGTCGGCAACGGGGGCATAAAGAGCTTTATCGGGGCACCGAATACAGCGTCGATTTTCTGCCCAAGGCGAAAATCGAGCTGGCGGTGGACGATTCGATCGCGGAACAGGTGATGGAGGCCGTTTGTAACGTGGCCAGAACGGGAAAAATGGGGGACGGAAAGGTGTGGGTCATGGAACTCGAACAGGCGCTCCGCGTACGCACCGGCGAAACGGGCTCGGACGCAATTTGATGAAGCGCCCGGCTTTTGAAAGATTCTTTGGCATATTCATGGGGACCTCAGAGGCCTCACCCGACTCTGCGAGCGGGGCAAACTTCTGACGATTTAGGAGCATCTCGCGCCGGCAAGCCAGCCAACTCCCCCGTCGGTGCGATATCCCGGCGGCGTGGGTTCCCTCAAAAGAACTCACGCCGTTTTTTATATACGCGCGACCGGCGCAAGACGCCACGCGGTTATACATCACAGAAATGTAATAAACCATGCTGTTATGCCGCAGTTCGCGATTTTGTGCGCTGTTACACTGTTTGGTGGCAAGAAGTAAGGAGCAACCGTATGAAAATGGTCGTCGCCATCATCAAACCCTTCAAGCTCGACGATGTCCGCTCCGCACTGGCCGAAGTCGGGGTTCAGGGAATTACCGTGACCGAAGTCAAAGGATTCGGCCGGCAAAAGGGCCACACTGAACTCTATCGGGGAGCTGAATACGTGGTGGATTTCCTGCCGAAGGTGAAGCTCGAACTCGCGGTCGACGATGACCAGGTGGACCGGGTCGTGGAAGCGATCATCGAAACGGCGCGGACGGGTAAGATCGGCGATGGCAAGCTGTTCATATTGGATCTCGGGCAGGCGGTTCGCATCCGCACCGGTGAGTCCGGGTCGCACGCGCTATAGCCACTGCCGGTTTCGCGGGTCTTCAACGAGGGTCGGGACATGAAACGCATGCTGTTGTGTGCCGCTTTGCTCGCCTGGTCGGGCTTGGCTTCCGCTGTTGTCTATAAATGGGTCGATGCGCAGGGCAAGGTTCAGTATGGAGACCGGCCGCCCGACGGCGTGCACGCCGAGGTGATCGAATGGCTGGGAACCCACTCGACCCATGCGCCGCCGCCGCCGACGCCGCCCACGGCAGGGGCGAAGACGCGGCCCACTGCGGCACCCGCCACGACCCCGGGCGCCGAGCAAAAAGCCGTCGCCCAGGACGTCGCCGAAGTCCGCGAAAAGCAATGTGCCGAAGCGCAGGAGCGCTACAAGAAGGACATCGAGGGACGCCGGCTCTACAAGATGGGGGACAACGGCGAGCGCATCTATCTCACCTCCGAGGAAATCGATGCCGAACGCCTGAACGCCAAGCAAGAGGTGGATGCCGTTTGCTCGAGCACTTCGTGAACTTTTCATCGCGCCGGCGCCGCCGGTAGCGTCTTGAACTTTGCCGCCCGGCGCACAAAGCCTTAGGCTAGGCGCCTTTCCAAGTCTGGATTAGGCGGCCGGTACGAGAATGAAAGCGGGTTTCTGTGGTCTCGGAGCCATGGGTGCGCCCATGGCGCGCAATCTCCATCGCGCCGGGATGCTGCAGGGGGTATGGAACCGAACGGGTGCTAGAGCCACGGCGCTTGCCGGGGAACTGTCCGTCAAACCCTACGCCACTGCGGCCGAACTGGCCGCTGACTGCGAGGCGATCGTCATCTGCGTATCGGCCGACGACGACTTGCGAGCGGTGATCGACGCAATCGAGCCGGGACTTCGCCGCGGGTGCCTCATTATTGATTGCTCGACGGTGGGCGCGGCGACTGCTCGGGAGGCGCACGCCCGCTTCGCTCGGATCGGTGTGGATTTCCTCGACTGCCCGGTGAGCGGCGGCGTCGAGGGCGCGCGGGCCGCAACGCTTGCCATCATGGTGGGCGGCGATGAAGCGGCATTCGCACGCGCCGTGCCGCTGCTCGAGCGGCTTGGCAAGACCGTGACGCGACTCGGTGCGAGCGGTGCGGGCCAGGCGGCCAAGGCAACCAATCAGATCATGTGTGCCGGCATCATCCAGGCCGTCGCCGAGGCGATGGCCTTCGCCCAAGCCGAAGGATTGCCGCTCGATCAACTGATCGAAACGCTCGGCAAGGGGGCGGGCTCGAGCTGGTATTTCGTGCATCGCGCGCCGTTCATGGCGCGGAACGATTTTCCGGCGGGATTTCGCGTTCGTCTGCACGCGAAGGATCTGCGCATCTGCCGGGACATGGCCGCGCGCCATGGCGTGTCGCTGTCGGTCGTGGATGACGTGCTGGAGCAGTACGGAGAACTCATCGCCGGCGGCCACGGTGACGAGGACATCTCCGCGCTTTTCCGGCTGAAATCGGCGCTGTTCGCCCCATGACGATGAGTCTGCTGCGAATTGCGACCAGGAAGAGCCCGCTTGCCCTGTGGCAGGCTGAGCATGTCGCCGCGCTGCTGCGCGCCGCGCATCCGGATCTCGCGGTTGAACTCAAGCCGATGACGACGAAGGGCGATCGGATCCAGGACCGCAGCCTCGCCGCCATCGGCGGCAAGGGCCTGTTCATCAAGGAACTGGAGGTGGCACTGGAGGAAGGCCACGCGGACCTCGCCGTCCACTCCATGAAGGACGTGCCCGGCGAACTGCCGGCTGGTTTCGTGATCGGCGCCGTGCTGCCAAGGGCCGATCCGTACGACGCGTTGATCGCGACGCGTTACGCCCGTCTCGCGGAATTGCCGCACGCCGCGCGAGTGGGAACCTCGAGTCTGCGCCGGCAAGCCCAGTTGCTGGCGCTGCGTGCCGATTTGCGGATCGAAGGGTTGCGCGGCAATGTCGACACGCGCCTGCGGCGGCTCGAGGAGGGCCACCTCGATGCGATCATTCTGGCCTGTGCCGGGCTGGTGCGCCTTGGCTGGGAGTCACGAATCACGGCGCGTCTAGAGCCGGACATCTGCCTGCCGGCGGTGTCCCAGGGCGTGATTGGCATCGAATGCCGCAGTGCCGACTCGCCGACGCGCCTCAAGCTCGCGGCGCTCGAGCACGCGCCGACGCGTACCGTGATGGAGGCGGAGCGCGCCTTCTCCGGACATCTCGGCGGCAGCTGCCAGTCACCGATTGCAGCACATGCCGTGCTGGCCGAGGGCCGCGTGGTCCTCGACGGACTGGTGGCGGCGCCGGATGGCTCCCGCCTGATCCGGGACCACATCGAGGGAGCCGCGGCGGATGCGGCTGCGCTCGGTCTCGAGCTCGCGGATCGGGTGCTTCGAGCCGGAGCGGGCGCATTGCTCGACAGCCTGCGCACCGGCTGAACGCGTGCGGCCGCTGCACGGCATCGGCGTGCTCGTCACCCGGCCCGCGCAGCAGGCGGCGCCGCTTTGCCGTCTGCTCGAGTCGGCAGGCGCCTCGAGCCATCGGCTGCCGGCCATCGAGATCGAACCCGTCGATGTCGCATCCGATGTCCAAACAAACTCCGACCGGTCCGCGCCCAGCGGTGGTGTGCCGGGAGGCCCGCTGCATCTCGTCATCTTCATGAGCGCCAATGCGGTGCGCCTCGGCCTGCGGCTTCTCGGGCGCCACGGCGACGTTGCCGTGGCGGCGCTCGGACCGGCAACCGCGCGCGCCCTGCGCGAGGCCGGCCACACCGTTGCCGTGTTGCCGCAGTCCGGCTTCGACTCGGAGAGCCTGCTCGCCCATCCACGCTTCAACGCACTCGGCGGCCGCCGCGTGCTGCTCGTAAAGGGGTGCGGCGGTCGCGAGCTGCTCGCGGACGAGCTTGTACGGCGGGGGGCCGTCCTCGAGATCGCCGAAGTGTATCGCCGCGTCCCCGCGCGCCCGGACGGCGCGGCGCTGCAAGCCGTCGAGCGTGAATTGGCCGCCGGCACCATCCAGGTGATCACGGCGACCAGCCTCGAAATAGGAGCCAATCTGCTTGCCATGGCGACACCGACATTGCGCGCGGCGTTCGACGGGCTTCACTGGCTGGTGCCGAGCGAGCGCGTCACCGCGGGTCTGCGCCGGGACGGCTTGAGCGCACCGGTGTTGCAGGCGGATTCGGCGGAAGATCAGGATTTGGTGGCGGCGCTGGTGCGCTGGCGCTCGAGCGTATCCGGCGCGTAATCGAACGAGTCGAAGAAGAGGTTCTCCGCCGGCACGCCCCGTGCGGCAAAGTCGCGCCGCAGAGCGCCGATCATGGCGGGCGGCCCGCTCGCGTACACCTCGTGATCGGCGAGCCTGATGACATCCTCGAGCGCCGCCTCATGCACCCAGCCGCGCCTGCCGCGCCAGGCATGGGACGGCTCCGACAAGACCGGGACGTAGCGGAAATTCGGCACGCGGCCGGCGAGTTCACTCAGGGAGGCGTGCGCATACAGATCCCGCTCGGCGCGCACTCCCCAATAGAGGGTCATGTCCCGCCGCAGAGAATTTTCGAGCACGTGGCGGAGGATGCTGAGCAGCGGCGCGAGACCCGTTCCGCCGCCCACCAAGAGCATCGGCGGCGCCGCCGCGGTCGTGGGAGCCCGGTAGACGAACCGGCCGAGCGGACCTTCCATCGACAACAATCTCCGGCACGGGTCCTGAATGAACAGACTCTCCGTGAATTCGCCGCCAGCCACACGCCTGACGTGCAGCTCGATCTCCCGTGAGTCGTGCGGCGGGGAAGCGATCGAGAAGCTGCGCCGGCGGCCGCCCGCGAGCAGGATGTCGATGTACTGGCCGGCTTGGAAGTGCAACGGCTCGACCGCGGGCAGGCGCAGGTGCACACCCAGCACATCGTGGCACAGGGCAACCGTGCGCTCGATCCGGCATGGCAGCCGCTTGATCGGCTGCTCGTCGGCATGGACACGCTCGTACGTTTCGAGTACGAGATCGGTTCGCGCACGCGCCTGACAGAGCAGGATCAGCCCGTCGCGCGCCTCGGCCTCGCTCAACCCGAGCGGGCGGCCATGCGGATAGACGATGTCGCCGCGCAGAAGCCGCGCGCGGCACGAGCCGCAATTGCCGCCCTTGCAGCTGTGCGGCAGGTTGAGTCCGGCGCGCAGCGCCGCGTCGAGCACCGGCTGATCGGCCTCGACGCTGAAACCGCGGCTTGAGTTGGCTAGACTGACATGCACGCGAGTGCTTCTCCGGAGGTCCGGCAGATTACCATGCAGTCAGTGTCGATCGTGGGTTGCGGATACACCGGGCTGCGGCTCGCCGCGCGTTGGCTCGCCCTGGGCGTGGCGGTGCGCGGTTTCGCAACCCGTCCCGCGAGCGTGCGCCAGATCGCCGACTCCGGGGCGACCGCGCAAACCTTGGATCTCGATGCGGATCCGGGCGATCAGAACATCCCGGACTTCGACGGACAGCTCGTGTACTACGCCGTGCCACCCGCACCCACCGGTACCGGCGACCCCCGCCTCGAGCGTTTTCTCGCGCGGCTCATGGGCACGCCGCGGCGGATCGTCTACTTGAGTACGACGGGAGTCTACGGCGACCGCGCCGGTGCAGTCGTGGACGAGGAGACTGCGGTCGCACCGCAGTCCGCGCGCGCGGTGCGACGGGTCGCGGCCGAACTCGCGCTGCGCGACTGGGCGGGGGCGCGCGACGTGTCATGGTGCATACTGCGCGTCGCCGGAATCTACGGGCCGGGTCGTCTGCCGCTCGAGCGGCTGCGGCGCGCTGAACCGGCCATCGACCCGGCGGAGGCTTCCCCGGGCAATCGGATACACGTCGAAGATCTCGTCACGGCATGCATCGCCGCCGGGCGCAGCGCGCGGGCTCACCGCGGAATCTTCAACATCACGGACGGCACGGACGACAGCATCACCGGCTACCTGCTGCGCGTCGCGCGCTTGAGCGGCCTGCCCGCCCCTCCTTTCGTCAGCCGGGCTGTCGCAGCCCGCGACTCGTCGCCCGCCGCCTGGTCTTTTCTCGGCGAATCGCGCCGCGCCGACAACCGCCGCATGCGCGAGGAACTCGGCGTGGCGCTCGCCTACCACGACCTCGACGAGGGCATTCGCGCCAGCCTATGAGGGCAGGCTGTGTTCGCTCTGCAGCCACTCGCCGATCGGTTCCCACTGCTTCCAGTCGGGCGATGCCAGATATTCCGGCAGCTCATGGATCCCCATGCCGCGGGCGTAGGCGCGCACGTAATTTTGCGCGTCGCGCAGCCCACCGAGCGTGTGAACCTCGAGCCCGGCGAGATACTGCCCGATTTCCGCGGCCACCAGGGTGTGCTCGCGCACGCGGTTCGCGATCAGCGCGAGCCGCGCCTGACGTCGCGACACCTTGCCGATGTCGAGCAGCTCCGCCATGAAGTGGCCGCACGCCTTGATGTCGATGCTCGACGGAAGGACCGGTACGATGATGGTCTGGGCCCGGCGCACGAGTTCGTTCAGTTCCGTTCCATGCATTCGCGCCGGCGCATCGATGACGAGAACCTCCGTGCTGCGCGAGACGCCGCGCACCCCGTCCTCGAACGCGGCCACGCCACTGATGGCGGGAAGATCGGCGGGCCGCTGCGCGAGCCAATCGAGGCTCGACCGCTGCGGATCGTAGTCCGCGATGCAAACCCTCTTTCCCGCCCGCGCGAACAGCACCGCGACATTGGTGGCGAGGGTGCTCTTGCCGCAACCGCCCTTCGCATTACAGACCATGACATGGCGCATGATTTCCCGTCGCTCATCGTGTGTTCCAAGGTTCCGACTTTGCCGCCCGCCATGCAAACCCTTTCGCAGACACACGCCGGTGCGCCGCGCCCTCGCCGCGCCCTCGCCGCGACGCGGATCTTTAGGCTATGCTGCGCCATGCGCATCGAGTTTTTGAAGATGCAGGGGCTTGGCAACGACTTTCTCGTCTTCGATGCCCCCGCCGCCGCCGCCCGCCTCGACGCCGAAACGCTGCGCGCTCTCGCCGACCGCCACACCGGCGTCGGCTTCGATCAGGCCCTGATGCTCGAACCGCCGCGCGATCGCCAGAGCAGGGTGTTTTACCGGATTTTCAATGCTGACGGCGGCGAGGTCGAACAGTGCGGCAACGGCGCGCGCTGTATCGCGGCGCTTCTCTACGCACGCGAACCCGGTCTCGGCCGGGACCTCGTGATGGGCAGCACCGGCGGCCCGGTGCGCGCGCGCGTGCGCGAGGACGGACTCGTGGCCGTTGACATGGGCGCACCGGACTTCGATCCCGCCTCGCTGCCGATGCAGGCCGCCGGCGAAGCCGCGACGTACACTCTCGCCGTGGACGGTGCGCCGGTCGAGTTCGGCGCAGTGTCGATGGGAAATCCGCATGCGGTGCTGCGTGTGGGCGACCTGGACGGCGCACCGGTCGCGCGCCTGGGTCCGGCCTTGGAACGGCATGCGGCGTTTCCCAATCGAACGAATGTCGGGTTCATGCAGGTCGTCGACCGCGGCCGTATTCGGCTGCGCGTTCACGAACGCGGCGCCGGCGAGACGCTGGCCTGCGGCACGGGCGCCTGTGCGGCGGTGGCCGTCGGCCGCCGGCTCGGGGCTCTGGATGCCGAGGTGCGCGTCGACCTGCGCGGCGGCACCGCGGCGGTGTCGTGGCCGGGCCCCGGACAAACGCTGTGGCTCACGGGTCCGGCGACGACGGTTTTCACGGGATCGGTGGACATTTGAATTTTTGCACTACTTCATCGGGAGCGGACTTCATGAGTACAAGCCAGGCACGGGGCATCAAACACGACACCTTGAACGACGTGAGCGTCGCGGATTACCTGCAGACCTATCCGGATTTTTTTGAGCGCAACGGCGCGTTGCTCGCCAAACTGCGTCTGCCGCACCTGCGCGATGCGGCTTCGACGGTCAGCCTCGTGGAACGTCAGGTCGAAGTACTGCGCGAACGCAACCACTCGCTCGAACGCAAGCTGAAGGAGCTCGTCGAGGTGGCGCGCGGCAACGATGCACTCGCGGACCGCATCCACCGCTTGAGCCAGCGTCTCATCCGCACCCACGGATTGCCCGAGACGATCAATGCCATCGAGACTTCGCTGCGCGAGGATTTCGATGCCATGCATGCGGTGCTGGTATTGTTCCTCGAGGCGGCGCGGCCGCTCGAAGAGGCGGCCGGGCGCTTCCTGCGCGCCGTCGATTCCGCCGCCCCCGAGGTCAAGTCGTTCGAATCGCTGCTGCAATCGGGCAGGCCGCGCTGCGGACAGATCCGCGATGCGCAGCGCGATTTTTTGTTCGGCAAGGACACGATCGAGATCGGTTCCGTCGCGCTCGCGCCGCTCGGCGCCCAGGGCAGCCTGGGCTTGCTCGCGATCGGCGCCAGTGAGGCGGAGCGCTTCCATCCGGGCATGAGCACCGAATTCCTGTCCCGCATCGGCGAGCTCGCGACCTTCGCGCTGCTGCGCTGACGGCGCGACCCATGCTTGCCGGCGAGCGCGGCTGGGTGGAGCGGTTCCTCAAGCACCTCGCCGGCGAGCGACGCATGAGTCCGCACACCGTCGCGGCGTATGCGCGCGATCTCGCGACGCTGACCGGATACTGCGAGCGGCGTGCGCTCGAGAGCTGGTCGGGCCTCGGCAACCGCGAGATCCGCGGTTACGCGGACGCCGAACATGCGGCAGGTATTTCGCCGCGCACCATCCAGCGCCGGCTCTCGGCGGTGCGTGGGTTCTACGAGTACCTGCGCCGCGAGGGCGTCACCGAACGCAACCCCGCCGTCGAGGTGCGGGCGCCCAAATCGCGCAAGCGCCTGCCGGCGACGCTCGACGCGGACCAGATGGCGGGCTTGCTCGACTTTCGAGCCGACGATGCGCTGTCGGCGCGGGACAAGGCGATCATGGAGCTGTTCTATTCCTCGGGACTGCGCCTCGCCGAACTCGTCGGCCTCGACGCGGGTGCGATCGATCTCGCCGACCGCACGGTGCGGGTCCTCGGCAAGGGCGCGAAGACCCGCATCGTCCCGGTCGGCGCGGCCGCGGTTGATGCGCTGCGCGCCTGGCTTGCCGTGCGG
>Ga0302319_10015467_pt1 | contig 14139 bp, 4 predicted proteins | sample Bog_T0_2_FD_203319 | JGI IMG/M metagenome (GOLD analysis project Ga0302319, IMG submission 203319) | Peat permafrost microbial communities from Stordalen Mire near Abisko, Sweden - Bog_T0_2 | ecosystem: Environmental > Terrestrial > Soil > Wetlands > Peat | place: Sweden: Abisko, Stordalen Mire... | reverse complement strand
CCGGGGGAGCGGCATCGCGCTGGTCGGATCGTCGGCGAACACGGTGGTGGCTAACCGGATCGGGACGAACGCCGCTGGCACCTCGGCCATCGCCAACCTCAGCGACGGCATTTGGATCACTCAAGGAGCACGAGGCAACGAGATCGGTGGTACTGCCTTCACCGACACCGGGACCGGCGATGCGAACAATCCCACCGGGAGCAAGGGGACGGTGACGCCGGTCTTCGTGGTGCCGCCGCTGGGCAACCTGATATCGGGCAACGGCGGCAACGGCGTGATGATCGGCAAAGGCGCCCAGGGCAACGCGCTGAACGGGAACTTCATCGGGACGACGGCCAGCGGGGACGGCGCCCTCGGCAATGCCGGTAACGGCGTGTGGATAGACGGGGCGCCCGGCAACTCGCTGGTGGGCTGCAAGTTCGTCAATGACCCGTTCGTCTATTACAACGTCGTAAGCGGCAATGGCCGGAACGGGTTGCGCGTCACCAATTCGGACAACGTGACGGTCCAGGGCAACTTCTTCGGCGTCGGCGCCAACAACACGGCGATCGTGAAGAACCAGCTGGACGGCATCCTGGTCGATGGGACCTCGGTGAACACTCAGGTGGGCGGGGTCATCCCGCTGGGCAATGTGTCCGCCGGAAACGGCCTGAACGGCATAGCAGTTCTCGGGAAGTCTCGCGGGTTCGTCACTTTCAACACATTCGGCGGGCTGCTGGCATTCAAGGGAGCAGCTCCCAACGGCCTGAACGGGCTGCTTATCACCTCTACCGGGGGCAACAACCTGGTCCGGACGAACGTGTTCTCCGGCAACAAGAATAACGGAATCGAGCTGGCCGGGAACGCCTCAGGGGTGACAGTTGATCCCAATATCGTCGGCCTGACTACCAAGGGGGACGGCGTGCTGCCCAACGGCGGCGACGGCCTGCTGATTGACGGTACCGCTCACGGCAACATCATCGGCGGCACGCTGGTCTCGGTGATCCCGCAGAACACGTTCTCGGGAAACGAGGGATACGGAGTGGCGATCACAGGACTGGCGCATGACAACCGCGTCTTCCGAAGTTTCATCGGAACGCAGATCCTTGGCGTCAACGCGCTGGGCAATAACGAGGGCGGCGTCCTGATCGCGGGCGACGCCTACGGTAACCTCATCGGCCAGACAGCACTCAAACCGGCCAACCTGGTCAGCGGGAACACCGGCATTGGCGTGACCCTGAGCAGCGGCACCCGCGGAAACTTTGTGATTAACAACTACATCGGCCTCGATCGGTTCGGCCGGTACCTCCGCAACAGCGGCCGTACGGTCGTGAACGCCGGCCGCCAGAACACGATCCGGGGTAACCAGGACGTCCCCGCCCGGCACTAAGGCGCCGGATCCGCCGTCCCGGCCAGAGGCACCAGCCGGCAGAATGCTGGGACGACATACGGGCCGCCAGGCCCACGAGTCTGGCGGCCCGTTCTCATTTCCGTCGGTTGCGGCTGAAGCCGACGTTCTAAGGCGGGGTGGCGTTCCCGCGTCTGCGCACGGCCACCACGGCGCCGGGAGCGACGGCGAGAAGTCATTCCGGATGTCCAAGCCCGTCGCTACCGGAACATCGAGATCCAAACCGGAACCGACATCTCAAATGCCCTAGGGGGCCAGGGGAAAGGCCTCTACCAGCACTTTCGCTCCGGAAGCCATGGTTGGAATGGTAGCCGGGCACCAATTGCGCGGCACTCTAGTCCAGGCGATGCGTGATGGAGCCGAGGCAACCATGAGCAAGCTGCAGGAGACGACATCTGCCGCGACAGTCGCCCCCAGGGCGGTGCTGCGTTCAGCGCCTCGCACTGTGGCCGACTGCATGCCGCCAGCTGTAGACGCGGTGCCGGCGCGCCGTCGGGGCCGCCGGGGCGGTGCAGAGCCCGAGCTCTTGACAGGGACGTCGCAGGCACCTACGTTTAGTGCTAATTACAAAATTAGCACTAAAGGAGTAGCCATGGTAGCTACAGCACCTCGCACCGACCTGCCCGCCGTCCCCGAAGCCGTCCCCGATGTCGCCGCTCAGCTGGCCGGGGTGACCGGCACGGCTCCCGGAACTGATATCGCGCAGATCGGGCGGCGCGCCGTGCACCTGGCTGCTCTGGAGCGCGTGGTGCTGCCGATCGCCGAGGCCAGGCTGGATGATGGCCCTGCCCGGACCGAAGAGCTGCGACGCTATGGCCGCGAACTGTCAACGGCGCTGCATTGGCTGGACCGCCACCTCACCGGCGATGTCCGGGTCGCGGGATGCCTGACTCACGAGCTGTCCCAGGCCGCCCGGGCCGCCACCGCCAGCTACGTCAAGGCCGAGCAAGCTCTCATGAGCGCGCTGGCCGACGCGCTCGGCGGCCACGAGATCGTCAATCTGATCAGGTCCTACCACGAAGCTTCGCTCGTGGCGCCGACCAGGGCGCACCCCCGGCTCAGCTACCGTGGGCGCCGGGGGCGGCTGACGTTCAAGCTCGCCGCGTTCATCGACGATGTGCGGGATGGCACGGACAACCGCCCGGTCCGCCGCGACGTCTGGTCCACCGCAGCTAAAGCCCTGCACGATCTGAATGCGCTCGCGGTAGCGGACAGTCTTGCCCGCGGCATAGGATCGGCGCCGATGCCAGCCCTGGGGATTTCCCAAGCAACTCTGCGATGACGTCGCGGACTACTCGGACGGCGGCGCCCTTGGCAGATCTGATCAGCCTGCAGGAGGCAGCCAGCCGCCTTGGCGTCCACTACATGACCGCGTACCGGTACGTGCGCACTGGCCGGCTTCCCGCCCGACGCGACGGCGCCCAGTGGTTTGTCGATCCACGCGACCTGGACCGGATGCAGCAGCAGGACCATGCCAGGCCCGGTGGCCGCCGCGCGAAGACAGATCGCACGGCTATCCTCACCGCGCGGATGACCGCCGGTGACGAAGTCGGCGCCTGGCGCGTCATCGATGACGCCCTGGCCTCAGGGATGGACCCAGCCGGGGTTTACCTCGACCTGCTGGCGCCCGTGCTGCGCGGTGTGGGTGCCGGCTGGGCGGCCGGGACGGTAACCGTCGCAGAAGAGCACCGTGCCTCGGCAGTGGCACTGCGGCTTATCGGGCGGCTGGGCCCCCAGTTCGCGCGCCGGGGCCGGAAGCGCGGCATGGTGATCATCGGTGCCCCGGCCGGGGACCAGCACAGCCTGCCCGGCGCCATCGTCGCCGATCTGCTGCGCGGGGAAGGGTTCGAGGTCATCGACCTCGGCGCGAACACACCGGACAGTTCCTTCGCGGAGACCGCCCAGGACGCGGCCCGGCTGGTCGCCGTCGTCATCGGGGTGACCGCACCAGGCTGCGACGGTGCTGTCCAGTCCATCGTCCAGGCCCTCCGGCGTTCGGGCAGCGCAGCGCCGGTGCTCATCGGCGGCGCGGCCATCGACGGCGCCGACCACGCCCTGCGTCTCGGCGCGGACGCCTGGACCGGCCCGGACGGTCAGTCCGTCATCACGGCCGTGAACGGCGCGGCGGCCCGACGGCGCCCACGCCCGCCATCAACTCCCCGCCCCGGGCAACACCACTCCCGCTAACGCTAACGGCTCCAGGCGTCGCACCGGCGCCGACGTCACCGTACCCGAACGTCAATCATCGACCTGACGGGCCTGGAATTCATCGACTGTGGCGGCCTGGGGGCACTGGCCGGGGCACGGGAACAAGCTAGGCGAGCAGGAGGTGAGCTCCTGCTGGCCGCGCCGCAGCGGCTGGTGCTCCGGATGCTGGCCCTTACTGGTCTGGCTGATGTGTTCTCCGTCCATGCCAGCCTGGGGCGGGCGGAGGTCCGGCCCGCTTCCTGGTTGGGGAGGAAACCGTGAGACTCTGGCGCTGGCGGGTGCGGTGGCTGCGTTCCTGGATCAGGAAACGTTGATGTTCGATGCGTTCATGGCCACAGCCCAGGCGGCGTCATCTTGCGCCGTTGTCCCGTAATCGGGGCCCGGCTGAAGCAGGTTGGCCACCACAATAAAGTCATCCAGCATTTGCTCGTACCCGGCCCGGTTAACTGTCGGCAGAAGAGCCGGGTTAGCGAGGATTCGCTGCGCTCCTCCCCGCACGACGCGGGCGTCGGCCTCGAAGACCAGGTGATTGGCGACGGTCGGCGACTGACTTTCGGTCTCCAGATCACCGGCCAGGGTATCGACGTCATCATTGACCGTCACCTGAGCCTGCCCGCCGGCCGATTCCAGCCACACCAGTGACGGGTCGGCGGCGGCTGTGGGGGTGGTAGACGGGCGCGGGCTGGCGTGCCCACTTGCCTTGGGCGTTTTAATGGCCGACGCTGACCGGGCCATCGGACGGGCGGTGACTTGGTGAACCTTGCTGGGCACCGCACTAGCAGAATGTGCCGGAGCAACCGCATCGTGGTGGGCTATTCCGCACCCGGAAATGACGGCAACTCCGGCTACAGCAACTCCGGATACGGCAGCGACAAAGCGATTCCGCTTCATGACCCATCCCATTCGAAGGTCATTGACGGGAGCAAGCTGACCGCTATCCACCCAGCCCTATTTGACGCTGGGATAAATGTGATGACGCTCCCCGACTTGTGCATAGGTTCAGCGTCGGAGGCGGGAGTCGCAGCGCAGTTCGCAGCCAGTTGCCGATGGGTTGCGGCAGCAATAAAGGCACTTCGCCAAGTGCCTGCCTCTAACGTCACGTCCGCCGCGGTCCCGCCCGATGCGGTCGCCCGTGTTATTGCGTTCGACGTGGTGGTGACCCAGGCGGTATTACCGCCGTTGCTCGGCCACAGGAATGGCGAGTCGGCCGACATGGGTGGCCATGCCGGCGGGCGTGACCGGCGCTGCACTGGGGGGCGCCCGGACCGGGAGACGGCCCCGCGCTGGATTACGGCAGCGAGGCCAGGGAGGGGGCCACTGTGTCGGCGAAGTTGTAGCCGTTGGACGCGTCCCAGTTGACGGGCCAGGTCATTACACCGCGGATCCCTGGGTAGCTGGCCGGCGGCACGAAGCTGCCGCAGTTGGCCTGTGCGGCCAGGCAGTGCAGCGCGTCGTTGATCACCGACGGCGATACGTAGCCGCTGCCGGCGGCTGAGGAGGAGGCGGGCAGCCCGAGGCCGATCTGGGAGGTCGGCAGCCCGCTCTCCAGCTCGGTGCAGGCCAGCGCGGTCATGAAGTTCTCGGTGCCCTCGGCGTAGACGGCAGGCGGCGCGGAAGGGTGCACGGGCGGTCAGTAGCCATGGCCGCGGCCGTGCGCGACGAAATGTGGCCGCCACCGGGCAAAATTGACGGAAATTCTCGTATTTGGAGAGAAAGAGCGCTGATCGCCGCGAAAAGGGCAAGATAGCGTCGTCGTGTACCCGGAAATGCCGATGAGGAATTCCCTGCCGGGAAATGTGATGAAGGGAAATTGCCGGCGCGGGCTTCACGCCGCACCAGATCGGGAAGGTGCTGCCCCGGTCCTCCGGCGCGGTCGCCAATGCCGTGGACAAGCTGGTCAGCCCCGGCGTTGCGGTGCTGGCCACTTGCGTCCTGATACGTGCGGACACGCGGCATTCTTGCTACACAGCGTAAATGACGTTCTACTTATTGTTATGTTAGCGTGGTGCCGCTCTGGGGTGTGACTGGCTCGGTGATGGGGGGTGTTATGCCTTATCCGGTTTTCACGCTTACGGGCGGTGATGGCCGCCGCGCTGGCCGGGCAGGCGGCGGCGCCGGCGCCCATCGCGGGCTCCGCCACCACGATCCGCCAGCCGGACCTGCGGACGGAAGGCCGCTGCGCCTAGGAGCGCCAGGCTGGCAACCCTGAACAAGAGGCGGCGAATGCCCTTCTCCCGGCGGGTGCGGCGGATAGTGTCGCGCGCCGCGGCGGTGATGCTGCTGATGAGCATGGTCACCGCCGGGGCAGCGGTACACGCCCCGAAAGCGCTCGCGGCCGGCACGGTGCTGTTCAACCAGCCGTTCCACGACAACACCGTGGACGGCACGGCCGGATCGGTGTCCATCCCCGCGGCACCGGCTGGGAGCGGCAACTCTGTGTGCCTGTCCGCGGCGGGCAACGCCACCGCCAACCCGCTGGCCAGCTGCTCGGTGGCGACCGATGCGCAGGGTTCCGGCAAGCTCCGCCTCACCGAAAATGTGGGGTCTGAAGAAGGTGGCGTTTTCGCCAGTACCAGCGTCCCCACCTCGCAGGGCCTGGACGTGACCTTCAACTCCTATCAGTACGGGGGCACCCTGGGCGCGGACGGGCTCTCGTTCGTGCTGGCGGCCGTCAATCCCGCCAACCCGGTCACGCCCACGACCATCGGGCAATCCGGCGGGGCGCTCGGCTACTCGGCCGAGAATTCCAATGTGTCGGGCCTGAGCTACGGCTACCTGGGCGTCGGTCTCGACGTCTACGGCAACTTCAGCGACAAATTTGAGGGATCGGGCTGCACCGACCCACCCAACATCGCCCAGCGAATGCCCGGCCAGGTCGTGATACGCGGCCCCGGCAATGGCGGCGTCGGGTATTGCGCGCTGCAAAGCAGCGCGGCGACGGCAACCTCGCCGGCGCTGACGCTGCGGGCCACGGCCCGGGCCGCATCGGTGGTACCGGTCGAGGTGGTCTACAACCCGAGCTCGCTGTCGGTGACGACGCCGTCCGGACTGGTCGTGCCGGCCGGCGACTATGACGTCCATTTCACCCCGGTGGGCGGGGTGGCCAAGGATCTGGTCGGAGCCCTGCCGGTGGTCCCGTCCGGGCTTTACCCGGCGAGCTGGGTCAGCGCGAGCGGGTACCCCAAGCAGCTGGCGTTCGGCTGGGCGGGGTCCACCGGCTCGGTCACCGACTACCACGAGATCGACAGCGTGGTAGTGAACACGCTGAACCCGGTCCCGCAGCTCGCGGTCGCCCAGACCAGTTATGCGGCGGCGACCCTCGCGCCCGGCAGCCCGGTCACGTACAGCGTCGCGGCCAGTTCCTCGGGCGCGACGGAGAACCAGCCGGTGACGGTGACCGAGACGCTGCCGGCCGGCGTCCTTCCGGTCGGCGCCTCCGGTACGGGATGGGTGTGCGCGGCGCCATCGGGGCAGTCCATATCGTGCACGAACAGCACCAGCCCGTTCACCAGCGGCACGATCACCGTGAACGGGGTCGTGACCTCCAGCAGCGTCACCCCGGCGGTGGTCCAGTCCAGTACCAGCGCGGTGGCGTCCAGCAGCGACGCCAGCCCGGCGACGTCGTCGAGCGCGCCGGCCGGCACCGTGCCCACCGCGCCGACCGTCACCGCCATCAGCCCGACGAACTTCGCTGCCGGCGGGGGCAACGACGTCAAGATCACTGGCACCGGCCTGAGCGGTGCGACCGCCATCGAGATCGGCACGGCCGCCCAGTTCGCCGCGGGCACACCCACCACGCTGGTGCTTTGCGCTTCTTCGGGGCCCGGCTGTTTCACCGTAACCAACAGCACCACCCTCGACATCTCTGCCATGCCTGGGCACGTCGCAGGGGCGGTGACGGTCGAGGTCGTCACGCTGGGCACCTCCGCCAGCACCGCCTACACCTACAACTCGGGCCCGGCTCTGCTGTTCCCCGCGCCGCCAGGCGGCGAGGCCGGCGTGTCGTACAGCGACCAGCTCACTGTGACTGGCGGGACCAGCCCGTTCACCTGGTCGGTGAGCGCCGGAAGCCTGCCCGCCGGGTTGACCCTGAATGGGTCGACCGGGCTGCTGTCCGGGACCCCGACCACCGCGGGCACCTACTCCTTCACGGTGAAGGTCACCGATAGCAGCAGCCAGAGCAGTACCGAAGCGGTGACCCTGACCGTCATCCCGGGGCCGTCGCTGAGTTTCCCGTCTCCGCCTTCCGGCTGGACCCATACCGTTTACAGCGACACGCTGACCGAGTCAGGGGGGACCAGCCCGTTTACCTGGTCGGTGAGCAGCGGGAGCCTGCCTGGGGGCATCACCCTCAGCGCCGACGGGAACCTGACCGGCACCCCGACGGCGACCGGTACCTTCAGTTTCACGGTCAAGGTGACCGACGCCAACAGCCAGAGTGCCACCGAGGCCACCAGCATCACCGTGTCCGCCGGGGTATCGACGACGTTCTCCGCCCCGCCGGCCGGCGATGTCGGCGGCGCTTACAGCGACACGCTGACCGCCACCGGCGGCACCACCCCGTACACCTGGTCGGTGAACGCGGGGACGCTGCCGCCCGGCCTGTCTCTTAGCTCCGCGGGTGTGCTGGCCGGGACCCCCACCACCGCGGGCAGCTACCCGTTCACGGTCAACGTGGTCGACGCGAACAACGGCATCGCCACCGCCTCGATCACGCTGGTCGTCTCCGCCGGCGTGGCCCTCAGCTTCACCGCCCCGCCGAACACCGATGTCGGCATCGGCTATAGCGATACGCTCACCGCCACCGGCGGGACAGGTCCCAACACCTGGTCGGTGAGCGCGGGGAGCCTGCCCGCGGGGATCACGCTGAACGCGTCGACCGGGGCGCTGGCCGGGACGGCGACGACGGCGGGGACATACAGCTTCACGATCAAGGTGACCGATGCCGTTAGCCAGAGCGCGACCAAGGCGGCGACCATCGTGGTGGCGGCGCGTCCTTCGCTGGCTTTCCCTGCGCCGCCAGCCGGTCAGGCCAGCGTGGCTTACAGCGACACCCTGACCGTCACGGGGGGGACCGGGCCGTTCGCCTGGTCGGTGCCGGGCGGCAGCCTGCCGTCGGGTCTGACGCTGAATGCCTCGACGGGGGTCCTGTCGGGCACGCCGGCAGCCGCGGGCAGCTTCGCGTTCACGGTCCAGGTGAGTGACGCCTTCGCCGCGACCGCTACCGAGGCGGTGACGCTGGTCATCGGGTCCGGCCCGCTGGTCATCGCGGCGACCGCGAGCCCGTCGCCGGCGGTGCCGGGCGGCACGGTGCATTTCACCGTCACGGTGACCAACACCGGCTCGAGCACCTATACCGGGGCGACGTTCACCGATCCGCTGACCGATGTGCTCGACGACGCCAGCTACAACAACAACGCGGCCGCGACCGCCGGCACCGTCGGCTTTACCACCCCGAACCTGACCTGGACCGGGAACCTCGCTCCAGGCGCGAGCGCGACGATCACGTTCTCGGTGACGGTGAGCAGCCCCGATACCGGGAACAAGATCCTGGCCAGCACGATCACCTCGGCGACGGTGGGCAGCAACTGCGCGAGCGGCAGCACGGACTCCCGGTGTGCTGTCAGCGTCCCGGTGTCGGTCCTGACGATCAGCGTGACGCCCAGCACCACGAGCGCGACGCCGGGCAGCACGGTCAGCTATACGATCACGGTGACCAACGCCGGGCAGAGCGCCTATGCCGGCGCGACGTTTACCGATCCGCTGGCCGATGTGCTGGATGACGCCGGCTACAACGGCGACGCGACCGCGACGGCCGGCAGCGTTTCGTATGCCAGCCCGAACCTGACCTGGACGGGGAACCTCGCTCCAGGCGCGAGCGCGACCATCACGTTCTCGGTGACGGTGAACAACCCTGATACCGGGAACAAGGTCCTGGCCAGCACGATCACTTCGGCGACAGCGGGCAGCAACTGCGCGAGCGGCAGCAGCGACCCCCGGTGCGTCAGCGCCGTCACAGTCCTGATACCGGGCCTGACGATCGCCGTGTCAGCAAACACCGGCACCGCCACGCCCGGATCGGTGGTGCAGTACACCGTCACGGTGACTAATTCGGGGCAGACCGCCGATACCGGTGCGGCTCTCAGCGATTCGCTATCGGGCCTGCTTGATGACGTCAGCTATAACGGCAACGCGACCGCGACGGCCGGCACCGTCGGCTTCACCAGCCCGAACCTGACCTGGACGGGGAACCTGGCGGTGGGGGCGGTGGCGACCATCACGTTCTCGGTGACGGTGAACAATCCCGATACCGGGGATAAGGTCCTCGCGCAGACGGTGACGTCGGCGACGGCGGGCAGTAACTGCGCGGCGGGCAGTACCGATGCGCGGTGCTCGGTGACCGTCGTAGTGCTGGTGCCGGGCCTGACGATCGCGATATCGGCCGGGTCGGGGACGGCCACGCCCGGGTCGGTGGTGCACTACACGATCACCGTCACCAATTCCGGGCAGACCCCTTATACCGGGGCTAGCGCGGCCGTCGCCCTGGGCGGGGTGCTGGATGATGCCGCCTACAACAACGACGCGGCCGCCACCGCCGGCGGGTCGGTGTCGTTCGCCAGCCCGGTGCTGACCTGGACCGGGGGCCTGAGCCCGGGGGGCACCGCGACGGTGACGTTCTCGGTGACGGTCAGCAATCCCGATACCGGCGATAAGGTCCTGGCCGCCGCGGTCACCTCGGCCGCCGCGGGCAGTAACTGCCCGTCCGGGGGCACCGACCCGCGCTGTGCCAGCACGGTGGATGTGGCGGTGCTGACGATCGTGAACAGCTCGAACGTGCCGACGACGACGCCGGGGTCGGTGGTGCGGTTCACGTCGGTGTTCACCAATGCGGGGCAGGTTGCTTATACCGGGATCACGATCAGCTCCAACATCACCGACGTGCTCGATGACGCGGTCCCGAACGGGGACCAGACCGCGACCTCGGGGACGCTGTCGCTGACCGCGACCGGGATCTCCTGGACCGGGAGCATCCCGGTCGGGGGGAGCGTCACGGTCACCGGCACGGTGACGGTGAACAATCCTGATACCGGGAACAAGGTGCTGGCCTCCACCTTGTCCACCACCGCGGCGGGCAGCAACTGCGGCGCCGGGTCTGCTGACCCGCGCTGTTCGGTCAGCGTGCCAGTGCTGGTCCCGGCGCTGTCGATCACCCAGTCCGCGAACGCGTCCAGCGCGGTGCCCGGCCAGGTGATCGGCTACACCGTGACGGTCACCAACACCGGGCAGACCCCCTACACCGGCGCGGCCGTCACCGACTCGTTCGCCCAGATGCTGGATGACGCGGCCTACGACGGTGACGCGTCCGCCACCGCCGGGACGCTGTCGTATGCGGCCCCGGTGCTGACCTGGACCGGGACCCTGGCCCCCGGCGCGTCGGCGGTCATCACCTTCACCATCACCGCCAATAACCCTGATACCGGCGACAAGCTGGTCATCACCACCGTTTCCTCGGCCGCGGCCGGGTCCAGTTGCCCGCCCGGTACCACCAGCAGCCCGTGCCAGCTGGTCGTCCCGGTGCTGACCCCGGGCCTGACGATCGTGCTGTCCGCCGGCTCGGCCACGACGACGCCGGGGTCGGTGGTGCACTACACGGCCACCATCACCGACTCCGGGCAGACCCCGTATACCGCCGCCAGCGCGGCCGTCGCCCTGGGCGGGGTGCTGGATGACGCCGCCTACAACAGCGACGCGGCCGCCACCGCCGGCGGGACCGTGACCTACGCCAGCCCGGCCCTGACCTGGACCGGGAACCTGAGCCCGGGGGGCACCGCGACGGTCACGTTCACGGTGACGGTCAGCAATCCCGATACCGGTGACAAGATCCTTTCCAGCACGGTCACCTCGACGACAGCGGGAGGTAACTGCCCGTCCGGGGCCACCGACCCGCGCTGCGCCAGCACGGTGGATGTGGCGGTGCTGACGATCGTGACCAGCTCGGACGTGAGCTCGGCTACGCCAGGGTCAGTGGTCCGGTTTACCGCGGTGTACACCAATGCGGGGCAGGTTCCCTACACCGGGATCACGATCGCCTCCAACCTCACCGACGTCGTGGACGATGCCACTGGTGATGGGGACCGGACCGCGACCTCAGGCACGCTGACGATCACCACCACCGGGGTGTCGTGGGCCGGGAACATCCCGGCCGGCGGCAGTGTCACGGTCACCGGCACGGTGACGGTGAAAAATCCCGATACCGGGAACAAGGTGATGACCACCACCTCCTCCACGACGGCGGCGGGCAGCAACTGCCCGCCCGACGGCACCGACCCGCGCTGCTCGGTCAGCGTGACCGTGCTGATCCCATCGCTGACGATCGTGAAGACGGCGAATGTGTCGACCACGTCGCCGGGCGGGGTGGTGCATTACACGGTGACGGTGACCAACTCCGGGCAGACGCCGTATACCGGGGCCACCTACACCGACCAGCTGGACGGGGTGCTTGGCGACGCCACCTACGACGGGGACGCCGCCGCCACCGCCGGCAGTGTCTCGTTCGCCAGCCCCGACATGACCTGGACCGGCAACCTGGCGGTCGGGGCCAGCGCGATCATCACCTACTCGGTCACGGTCAACAATCCCGACGCCGGGGACAAGATTCTGACTAATACGGTCGTGTCAGCCACTCCCGGCAGTAACTGCCCGGTCGCGGGCGCCGATCCGCGGTGCACGGTGACGGTGAATGACCTGGTGCCAGGCCTGGATATCGTCACGGGGGCGAACAAGGCGACGGCGACACCCGGAACCGTCGTGCACTACACCATCACGGTGACCAACACCGGGCAGACCGCCTATACCGGGGCGAGCTTCACCGCTCCGCTGGCCGGGCTGCTGGATGACGCCGCCTACAACGGCGACGCGGCCGTGACCGCGGGCTCGGTGACCTACGCCAGCCCGAACCTGACCTGGACCGGGAACCTGGCGGTCGGCGCGGTCGCGACCATCACCTATTCGGTGACGGTGAACAATCCCGACACCGGCAACGGCATCCTGGCCACCACGGTCACCTCCGCCACCGTGGGGAACAACTGCCCGGCCGTCGGCGGCACCGACACGGCTTGCACAGTCACGGTCACCGTGGTCAACGCGACCACGCTGACGTTCACCGCGACGGCGGACACGGCCGCGGCGCCCGCCGGCGGCGTGGTGCACTACACGATCGCGGTGACCAACTCCGGGCTGACCCCGTATAACGGGGCCACGTTCACCGCCGGGCTGGGCGGGGTGCCGGGCAACGCCACCTACAACGGGGACGCCGCCGCCACCTTGGGCAGCGTCACCGTCACCAGCCCCACCCTGACCTGGACCGGCAACGTGCCCGCCAGCGGGACGATCACCATCACCTATTCGGTCACCGTGAACAGCCCCGACACCGGCAATCACATCCTGGCCAGCACCATCACCTCCACCTCGGCCGAAAGCAACTGCGGCACCGGCTCCGCCGACCCACGCTGCACCGCCACCGTGGACGTGGCCGCGATGGCCATCACCGCCACCGCCGACGTGTCCACCACCAGCCCCGGCTCCGACGTGCACTACACCATCACCGCCACCAACACCGGCCAGGCCGCTTACTCCGACACCAGCATCACCCTGCGCTACGCCGACACCATCGAGGACGCCACCTACAACGGCGACCTGGCCGCCACCTCGGGCACCATCACCACGGACGACGCCACCCAGACCGCAACCTGGACCGGTGACCTCAACCCCGGCGCCACCGTCACCATCACCTACTCGGTCACCGTCATCCCGCCCGACACCGACCTCAACGACACCACCCTCACCCTGGCCGTCGACTCCGCCGCTCTCGGAAACAACTGTCCCGTAGGGGGCACCGACCCGGCCTGCACCGTCGACGTCGCCGTCCTGGTCCCCGCCCTGACCATCACCAAGACCGCGAACACCACCGCCGCGGTCCCCGGCGCCACCGTCACCTACACGATCACCGTCGCTGACACCGGCCAGACCCCCTACACCGGCGCCACCGTCACCGATGACCTGACCGGGGTCCTGGGTGACGCCGCCTACGACACCGACGCCGCCGCCACCATCGGCGCCGTCGGCTACGCCAGCCCCGTCCTGACCTGGACCGGGAACCTGAACCCCGGCGACACCGCCACCATCACCTACTCGGTCACCGTGCGCAATCCCGACACCGGCGGCAAGCTGATGGTCAACACCGCCGCCTCCACCGCCACCGGCAGCACCTGCCCGCCCGGCACCACCAGCCCGGGCTGCACCCTGACCATCCCGGTGCTCACCCCGGCCCTGACCATCATCAAGACCGCTTCTGCGGCCACCGCCACCCCTGGGCAGAAGGTGACCTACACCATCACCGTCACCGACACCGGCCAGACCCCGTACACCGCCGCCGTCGTCACCGATGGCCTGACCGGGCTGCTGGACGACGCCGCCTACGACACCGACGCCGACGCCGCCATCGGCGCCGTTAGCTACGCCAGCCCCGTCCTGACCTGGACCGG
>Ga0302319_10015466_pt1 | contig 14139 bp, 14 predicted proteins | sample Bog_T0_2_FD_203319 | JGI IMG/M metagenome (GOLD analysis project Ga0302319, IMG submission 203319) | Peat permafrost microbial communities from Stordalen Mire near Abisko, Sweden - Bog_T0_2 | ecosystem: Environmental > Terrestrial > Soil > Wetlands > Peat | place: Sweden: Abisko, Stordalen Mire... | reverse complement strand
GCCTGGATGGACCGGGGATAGGTCGACCAGGCATAAATGATCGGTCTTGAAAAAAGATGCCTTCTTGCTGTGGTTTCTACCGGCGAGCCAGCCCGAAGCTGACAGCCGCAGCAGAGGAGCCAATATTCAGCATGGATACGGCTCTCTCCAGATTGTGGTGACCTCTCTTGTGGAAAAAGTAACTGAGTCCGACGACGCCCACATTCTCACCCGCAAAATTAAGTGCCAACCCAGCAGTACTTCCGCTGAATACGCGAGTCACAGGATTCAGTTCTTGGCCACCGCCGCGCAAATTGTCCCGAGTTACCACGAAATCCGCTGCGCTGAATGCGGCATTGCTCGCGAAAAGAACGCTGTTCTCGCGGTCCCAGAATCTGTGGCGCGTGTGTGCTTCCGGGGTTTTTGCAGGCTGGGCCACACTCACCATCGGTCGAGCCGGCATTGCTCCGGGTTCAAGCATAGCGAACGACACTTGTTGTTGTGCCGATGCCAGAGAGCCACCGCCCATTGCCATCGCCAGAGCTAGGATTGTACGTTGCAAGTTTTTTCGCATAACGTTAGGTCCATCGGCAAACTGGCCGCCTGTACTAGTACTAACGCACGCACCCAGCCAAGTGGAATGGCCCCTATGTGCTACTTAAGCTGTTTAGAATGATTACGTTAGAAGGCAGGATAATGACTTAAGTCCCTTACTATGTGCAACTTACTGCACATTGTCGCGCAACTCACGGCAGCTCTAACGGTTACTTAGGTGTTTGTGGAACTTAAGGGATGATCGAAGGGTGGTTCGATGTCGGGCGAGTTCGGATTTAGACTCGCGGAAACTGTTGCGGGGAGCGCTTTAACCGCTTCACGGTAACAGGTTAGGACCAAGTAAACGAATGGAATAGAAGGAAACGTAGGCCGGATTGTCTACTCCCGGCCCTCAATCATTCGCTTACGGCACCGCTGCCACGACTGGCGGGGTCGAGGGGGCACTTTCCGTCCCGCTGGAATTTACTGACGTTGCTTCGTAGTAATAGGTATTGCTACCGGTCACGGTTGTGTCTGTGTATGCCGTGTTCGCATCCAGAGTCGAATTGATCCTGGCATACGGTCCTTTCGCGCTGGTGCTTCGATAAACGTTATATCCGGTTACATCCGAGCTCGCATTCCACGAAAGATTAACGCTAAAGGTTGCCGCCGTACCAGTGCCGGTCATTGCTTCTGTGGCCTGCGAGTTCGACGCGTTGCTACTAAACGACAAAGATGCCGAATCCGAACCTGCCCCCTGCGGAGTGAAAGCTACATTGAGCGAAACGCTCTGTCCCGCTCCGATGGTGAACGGAAAAGCAGCCCCATCCAAAACGAACTGAGAATTGCTGCTGGTGGCGGAGTTTACCGTCACGCTTCCACCGCTGGCGCTAAGACTCATGGACTGAATTCCCGTCGAGCCAACGGTTACATTGCCGAAACTCAGAGACGCTGGCGCTATGGTCAATTGGCCCGCAGCCACGCTGGTTCCCGTCCCAGTCAGGGGGATGTTCAGCCGGGGGCCAAAAATAAACACGCTGCCTCCGACTTCGCCTGTGGATTGCGGAGTAAAAGTAACATTTAAAGCAATGCTCTGTCCGGGATTCAGTGTCATCGGAAATGCCGGAAGACCCGAGATGGAGAATTCCGCGTCCACGCTCTGAATTCCGGTGATCGGCACGCTGGACGAGCGCACATTTGTAATCGTCACCGGTAAGCTGGCCTTGGATCCCATGGTCACTGCGCCGAACGAGAGAATGGCAGGGCTGGCTGTTAGCGCCTGCGTACTCACGCCAGTGCCCGCCAACTGAAATAGCAGTGGAGAATTCGATCCGTTGCTGGTGAACTGTATGGTCCCGCCTGTCCACTCCACCGCCGAAGGGGTGAAGCTAACATTGAGATCGACGCTCTGGCCAGGCGGAATAACCAGCGGCACCTTCAAACTCGACGTTGCGAACTCGGGGTTATTGGTGCTGATGGCTGAGATTGTTAAACTGGTTCCGCCGGTATTCGTGAGCGTAACGAGTTGGGTTTCGCTCTGGCCGAGGTCAACCGTGCCGAAGCGAAGGCTCGCCGGGGAGCAAGCGAGGAGTGGGGCAGTCTGCGCTCCACTGATCGGCACCATGCCCAACATAGCAAACGCCATGCCAAGTGCTAAAAAGTTGAGGGCTCGGAACGAGAGAAAGCAAGAGCGAATCTTGGACTGGGGGAGTCTCATGGAGCCATTTTGTAAGAAATGGCCGGAATGGGCTAGATTCCGGGAGTGCATCGCACTCATGGCCGATCGGCCAATCGTGCTGGATGCACGTCAATCCGGCGCAACACTATCAATCGCCTGACGATTTGCGAGCGTATTTTGGCGTCGGTCTCGTCCCAGAATGGGCGTAAACTCACCGATTCGGAACGACACCCAAGCTTCGCGATGCCCAGCACGACGCCGAAAAAGAAAAGCACGGTGGCAAACGCAAACGGAAAGAAGAAACTGGACCGGGTGAAGAGAGGCTCGATTGCTGCCTCCGAGTTGGCTGCCGCGGCTCAGCCTGATGCGAATCAGAAGAACAGTTTCGATCCCATTCGCCTTCCCATCCATCCTCCTTATCCGCCAGCGGAATGCAAATCTGTCGAGGAAATTCCCGACGGGGAAGGCTGGCTGTACGAGCCTAAATGGGATGGTTTCCGATGTCTCGCCTTTCGTCAGGGAAAACAAGTGCAATTGCAATCGAAGGGTGGCCAGCCGCTGCATCGTTATTTCCCGGAATTAGTGGAAAGTCTGGCAGCGCTTCCGCACCAGCAGTTCGTTCTGGACGGCGAAATTGTAATTTACCTGGGAAAGCGCCTGTCGTTTGACGGTTTGTTGATGCGAATCCATCCGGCTGCATCCAGGATTCGCAAACTTTCGATTGAGACCCCTGCCACTTACATGTGTTTCGATCTTCTGGTGGACGAAGATGGAAAGACTCTCAAACAGCGCCCGCTAGCCGAGAGACGGCCGCAATTGCAGAAATTCTTCGATGGCCGAACTGACAAAGGAATGTCGGAGGACAACCGACCTCCCGATGACATGATCCGTCTCTCTCCCGCATCGCGCGATTTCGATCAGGCGAAGAAATGGATGCATGAACTCGCCAAACTTGGTCTGGATGGAATCGTCGCTAAGCGCCTGGGCGAGCCTTACCATTCCGGTGAGCGTATTGGCATGGTAAAGATCAAGCGAATGCGCACGGCCGACACCGTCGTCGGCGGCTTTCGCCATGCCGAGAAAGGCGGCGGGATCGGCTCGCTGCTTCTTGGCCTCTACAACAGTGAGGGGCTGCTCGATCATGTCGGATTCACTTCGATCTTCAACGCTGAGCAACGTCAAGAGTTGAAGAAAGTTGTCGAGCACATGATTGGAGGCGATGGCTTCACCGGACGAGCTCCGGGTGGTCCCAGTCGTTGGAGCACCAAGCGCTCAACCGAATGGACGGCGCTCAGGCCAGTGCTCCTTGCCGAAGTGCAGTACGATCACTTCTCCAGCGGCCGTTTCAGGCACGGCTCAAAATTTCTGCGCTGGCGTCCGGAGAAAAAACCGGCGACCTGCACCTTCGATCAGCTTAAATAAAAATTGGAACATCTCGCAGGTTCCTCTCCGCTTAGATATGAATCCTCATTCAGCGACCATGGAATCTTAGACTCCGACGGCAACCCAGGCCGAATCGCGGCCATCGAAAAGAATCTTTGCAAGAAAAAATTCGCATTCTGAAAACCAGGAGGCTTATGTCCGGAAAAAATACGGCAGCATTTGGGATCTATCAAACCGAAGCCGATGTCGAATACGCGGTCGACGCGCTTCGCTCGGAAGGATTTCGGAACACGGATGTTTCTGTTCTTTTTCCCGATAACAAGGGCACGAAGGATTTTGCGGTTGAGAAAAATACCAAAGCGCCCGAGGGCACAGCCGCAGGAGCCGGTACCGGCGTTGTGATCGGCGGAGTGCTGGGCTGGCTGGTAGGGATTGGTGCGCTGGCCATTCCCGGCGTTGGACCGTTCATCGCAGCCGGTCCCATCGTCGCCGCCCTGGCGGGGGTTGGCGTTGGTGGCGCGGTTGGCGGAATCGCAGGGGCGCTGATCGGAATGGGCATTCCAGAGTACGAAGCGAAACGTTACGAAGGTCGCATCAAAGAGGGTGGGATTCTCCTGTCAGTCCACTGCGACGATTCAAACTGGACCGCCAAGGCCAAACAAATCCTGCTCCGCACCGGCGCTCAAGATGTTGCCTCTACCGGAGAAGCCGCGGCCGACTGGCAAAAGAGCGACAAACCCTTACCCCGGGCCAGCTGATTCAGCTCTTACGAATGCCGGGCAGCAACAGAAATCCGGACCACATTCGGTGGTCCGGATTTGTTCAACGAATGCGTGCTAACCGATCTACCAAATTCTCCCATTTACGGTTGCCCGCCCATTTGATTTGCGTTGGCCGAGGTCGTCGGTGCAATCTGCCTGGCCTGCTTGAGATGGTCCTCCAAAGTCGGAAGAGTTTTGCTCGCGAAATTTTTCACATCGGGATCCATGCCGGAGGTGCTTTCGCGCTGGAAGTCGGCAACGTCTTGTGCGTGATCTTTAACCATGTCCGACATGTAGGCCTTGTCGAAGTCGTCCCCTTTGAGACTCGACAAACGCTGCTTGGTCATCTCATCCTTGGGGCTAAGCTTGGTCGGTAGTTGAATCCCTTTGCTGCTGGCGACTTCCTTCAACTGGTCGTTTGCTTTGGTGTGATCGTCCACCATGCGTTGCCCGAACTTCTTCACTTCGGGGTTGGAAGCCTTTTCCGCGGCCATCTGGCCTAATTCCACTTCCGCCATCCCGCCTTCGGCGGCTTTGCGAACAAACCTCTTGTCGCTGGCCCCGATTTTATTTTGCGGACCGTTGGTTCCCATCTGATCTTGCGCGCCATCCGGCGACGGAGACATCGATCCTGATTGAGCGATGAGCGCCACTGGCAAGAGTGCGATACAAGCTGCGAGCGTGATGCGACCTGCGAGGATATTCAGTCTTGACATTTGTTGGTTCTCCTTCATCCTCATCACAACCCCTTCTGCGGTAGTGAGCAATCAACAAAAGGCCGTAGGAATTGGGGGAGGACTCCTTAGGTCGGATCAAACATTTTCAATATGGATAGAGGAACGCCGGTCAGGAAACGATTGTGAGAATTTCTATCGGCGTTTCGGTTTCTGCTTTCTGCACCAGCACTGACTTGTGCCTGCGCTCGAGAAACAGATCGACGCTCGTATTCCCGCACCGCAGATCTTTAATCGTGAGAGTCGGAATACCCTCCGGCAGATAGGGATCGTCGAACAAAATGCGCTTTCTTTCAGGGTCAATCGCAATTCCCAGGCAAGCCTGAAGAATGAGAAATGGCGCCGCCGCGGCCCAAGCCTGGGGCGAGCATGCGACTGGATAAAGAGTGGGGCCTTCCCCCGGCCGCCGGTCGATGCCGCAAAACAGCTCCGGCAACCGATTCAAATCCACCATACTACTGACATCGAGCAGACTCATGAAAATTTGGCCGGCCAGCTCTTTGTAACCGTATTTAGCCAGTCCGCTTGCGACCAGAGAGTTGTCATGCGGCCAGATCGATCCGTTGTGGTAAGAAAGCGGGTTGTAACGCGATTCTCCAACCGCCACCGTGCGTACGCCCCATCCAGAAAACGACTCAGGTCGGAAAAGCGTTTCAGCCACTCGTCCAGCTCGTTCCGGCAATGCGATTCCGGTATACAGGCAGTGTCCGGCATTCGAGGAACGAACCCGGCAGGGCTTCTTCTCACCATCGAGCGCCAGCGCGTAAGTAGAGAGTTCTTCGCACCAGAATTGTTCCTCAAATCTCGCGCGCAGATTCTCGGCTTCGACTTCGAGCGAGGCTGACCGGTGAGCGCTTCCGGTAAACCGGCTCAGGAAAGCAGCGGCGAGCTTCGCCGCATAAACGTAACCTTGCACTTCACAGAGAGCTATCGGAGGGGGTGCTATCTTTCCGTCTGCGTGGAAAATCGAATCGTTGGAATCTTTCCACCCCTGCTGCACCAGGCCCTTGGCGGAGCGCTGCCGGTACTCCACAAAACCGTCGCCGTCGAGATCTCCGAACTCATCGATCCAAGTCAACGCGCGTTCAATGTGCGGCCACAGGCGCTGGATGAAAGCGCAGTCCGCCGTGCGCTCGAAGTAAGCGCGAGCAAGAATGATAAAAAGGGGTGTCGCATCCACACTGCCGTAGTATCTTCCGAAGGGAACCTCGCCAAGCGCCGCCATTTCGCCGCAACGCATCTCGTGCAGAATCTTGCCGGGCTCGGCCTCGCTGGCCTCTTCCACCCTGTCGGCCTGCGTGGCCGCGAGACATTCCAGAACGCCCCTCGCCATCGCCGGGTTCAGCCATAACGTCTGCAGGGCCGTGATGATTCCATCCCTGCCAAACACCGTGCCGAACCAAGGCACTCCTGCGTAGGGATAATTGACTTCCGGATTTCCCGCCACCATCATCTGCACATCGGATATGGAACGACCGATCCAATCATTGAACCGGGAATTTGAACTGGACATGTGCGGGAAAGACTTATCCAGAACTTCAAGATCGCGCTGAGCGGCGCTCATGGCCTCGGGATAACTGATCGAACGCGTTACGGGATTTGAATCGCAGCAGATCGAGAACCGAAAGCTAGCTTTCCCTTTAGGACGCAGACTTATTTCGTAGTCGAGTTGCCGTTCACTAGCGGCCTTCGGCGTGGAATCCCATTGAATCCGGGTTTGCCGTACGGCATCGTCGAGCCCTCGGTACGAGAGCAAAGTCGATCGTTCCATAACTTCCGGCGGAAGGCGACTTCCTCTTTGTGCGCGGTGCATCCCACGTACTTCGAAAATATCCGCGAAGTCGGAGTCAAACGTCAGGCGAAAGGGAACGAAAAGCTCGTCGAGTCCATGATTGAAGAACGAAATTTCCTCATAGCAACTGTTTTTCCATAAAAAACGCGATCGCAGCACGTGCAAAGTTCCGCGCGGAACCACCACCTCGTTCCCACGATATACGTCCAGATTCGCCAGGTCTCCGGCGAAGCGAAAATTGTTGGTCTCCACCGTTGAACTGAGCAGCAGCGGCCGGTTCTCCCAAAGCAACATCATGAACTGCGAGAGATGGCGGGTGTCTTCGAAGAACAGGCCTTGTTCGCCCATTCCGGTGGTTTGCACGTCCCCCAGACGATCGAACACAAAGAATGTTCTTCCGTACTTCAGAACACGTGCCCGGTCGTCGCTGGGAGATTGTGACGTCGCTATGTAGTAGTGTTGGGTACCAGGTCCGTCCAACTCATAACTCCGTCATCGAGAGTGAGTGCCATTGCGTCTTTGCGAGGTAGTTGTTCGTAGATTTTCAGATAGTCGACGGCCATTCGCTCGTCGGAGAAATGTAACTCGAATTGCTTGCGGCAACTCGACCTTTCGATTTTGTTCAATCGCCTCAGCGCATCCACTGCGCCATCTACATCGCCGACTATGAAACCGCTAACTCCGTCCTCAAGCACTTCAGGGACTGAGCCGTAATTGTAGGCGATGACTGGCGTTCCGCACGCCAACGCCTCAATCATTACAATTCCGAAGGGCTCGGGCCATCGGATGGGAAATAATAGAGCGGCGGCATTGCCCAGGAATGCATTTTTCTCTTCGTGACCGATCTCACCGATAAACTCGACACGGCTGTTGTTCAATAAAGGTTTTATGCGAATCTCGTAATACTCACGATCCGCCCGGTCAATCTTGGCCGCGATCTTGAGCCGCATGCCGGCCCGGGTGGCGATTTCGATCGCTTCATCCAAACCTTTTTCCGGCGAAACTCGTCCCAGAAAGGCCAGATATTTTCCGTCCCCATTTCCCATCGCGAGCGATTGCCGCGGCATTCCATGATGTACCGTGCCACGCCAATTCGCCCAAGGAATTGGTTCACGCTGCGCATCCGAAATCGAAACCAGGGGAGTATCCCTGAACGTTTGATAGACCGGCACCAAGTCCGGAAGATCCAAGCGGCCATGCAGCGTCGTGATGCAGGGAGTTTCCAAGCGCCGAGTCATCGAGAAGTGAAGATAGTCGATGTGAAAGTGAATCAAATCGAAATTGGATGCCTCTCGAAAAACCTGTTCAAGCATGACGACATGGTGTGCGATCGGGTCTTGGCATCGCGAATCCAGTCTCAGTGCGCGCGGACAAACCGGCACCAGCTTTGCGTTGGTCACCGAATCTTCGCTGGCAAAGAGTGTGACGTCATGACCCAGTCGGACCAATTCTTCAGTGAGCCAGGAGACTACCCGCTCTGTCCCTCCATATAAAAGCGGCGGTACGCTTTCGTACAAAGGTGCTACCTGAGCAATTCGCATAGGTTTTTGTTTTGTCGGTCAGACCACTGTTTCCAAACCACCTCCCGGAAGCCACCAGCGAGCGGACCGTTGTTAAAAGATAAAAGGAGTGCGGACACCTGGTCCATCGGGTGCGCCCTGTAGGCCACGCGCCTCGTTGAAGCAGTTCGCGCGGTTTTTTGGCCACTGACTGGGCGCGAGGCAGAACGTCTCGCGCCCGAAAAGTGATCAACCCTTTTCCTGAGGTGGGAAGTGCTCCAGCATCTTGCCAACGGCTTTTTCCAGTTTTTTTTCGTTCTTCTCCGGTTTATCGCTCAGCGTTTCATGGGACACGCCTCGCCAAAGCAGTTGTTTATTGTGAGCATCGTAGAAATCTAAAACTGGCAGGAACTTTCGTAACTGTCAGCGAATTCGTTAACCCGTGTTATAATACCTTCAACGCTACTGCCACGGTTTGCTCGTGACGCGGTGATCCTGTCGGATCAAGATTCATCTCCGCTTTTCTTGCCCGCCGTTTACTCAGCGTGAAAATCAAAAAAACAAGAGCGGCCTGAGACCTCGCCAGACGTGTATGCAGAGTTGATCACGCCCCTCCAGAAAGAAACAACGAATGACAGGTTTCACAGAATTACCGCTATCTTCTGCATTGCAGCAGAGGCTGGCGAAAGCTCAATTCATTATCCCTACGCCAATTCAGGCGCAGGCTATTCCATTTGCCCTTGAGGGCAAAGATGTTTTGGCAACTGCGCAGACCGGAACCGGCAAGACCTTGGCCTTCCTGATTCCGATCCTCGAAATGTTGCAGCGCGAACCGTCGCAAAAAGCGCGGGTTTTAGTTTTATTGCCCACCCGGGAACTGGCCATTCAGGTCAACGAAGAGTTTGAAAAACTTCGCGGCAGGGAACTGTCGAAGGCCGCCCTGGTCATCGGTGGCGTCTCCGAGAAGGCGCAAATCCAGGCCGTGCGTGGCGGATCCAGCATGATCGTTGCCACTCCCGGGCGTTTGCAGGATTTCATCAGCCGCAAGCTGATCGACTTGCGCGAGATAAAAGTACTGGTTCTGGATGAAGCCGATCGCATGCTCGACATGGGCTTTCTACCTGCGATCCGCCGTATTCTCGCAGTGCTGCCCAAGCGCCGCCAAACCCTGTGCTTCTCCGCCACTCTGGAACAATCCGTCGCTGGTCTGGTGAACGATGCCATGCGCGATCCTGTCCGCATCGCCATCGGCTCTACGCTCAAACCAGTGGAGAGTGTGCGTTTGCAGGCCTATGAAGTGCGTCCTGCGGAAAAACCCGATGTCCTCCGCCAATTGCTATATGACGAAAAAGGACAAACGCTGATCTTTGCCCGCACCAAGCGCGGCACGGAACGGCTGGCCAAAGAATTAGCACGCGAAGGTTTTTCCGCCACTATGATTCATGGCGACCGTTCGCAATCGCAGCGCAACGGCGCCCTCAGCGGATTTCAGCAAGGGAAATTTCAAGTGCTGGTCGCGACCGACGTGGCCGCCCGCGGCCTTCATATTGACGATGTCGCGCATGTAATCAACTACGATTTGCCCAAGATGGCCGAGGATTTCATCCACCGTGTCGGACGCACCGGACGCGCCGGATCACTGGGCTTGGCGTCCAGTTTGGTGGCTGGAGCGGAGGTCATCGAACTTCGCCACATCGAGCGCGCCCTGAAGTTGCGCATCGAGCGCAAGCAGGTGGATTGGTCCAACCGCGAGCGACCCGTGCACGTCGTGCAAAACACCTTGGCCAGCCGAACCTTGACGAAGTTGCCCGGGGAAGTATTCGCCTAGGAATGCCCAGGGAAGCTTGAACTGAAACACCGGAATAGCGAAAGGGCGCGTTTTTAAAACGCGCCCTTCAACTTTGAAACGCACGATCGCAAAGAGGTGCCGCTAAGGCTCGGTTTTTTCTGGAAGGCGTTCCCTGGGCATGCTCGAAATATCGCCGTCGTCCGCTCCCATCTGGAAAAGAGCAGCCTGCTCCGCCGCATGTCTCTGTAATTCGGTTAAATCCAATTCGTTAGAATCGCCCGATGTTCCCGGCGGATCCTCGCTCTTTCGTTGAACTCTGCGCTCGGCCTTGTCCCGTTGTTTTTGTTGTCGTGTATGTTCTTTCTGGCGTTTGGTAAAACTTGATCGACCTCGTCCTGGCATAGCCGTCTCCCATTATGTATTTGTGCATTAGTTTCTGCTGTGCCTTGCATTCGCTCTGCAGAGTTCAAGCAGGCACGTGGCTCTCGGCTAGCAGCCAGAAACAATCTTGAACCCTGCAATATTTCCGGTTCCCGCTACCAGCGTGGCTCGCGAGGCTGGCGGGCGTGTCCCTGATAGTCGTCGCGACTTCCGCCGCCGCCTGCTCCACCGCCGAAACGCTTTCCGCCACCGCCGCCTCCGCGGGGCGCATCCGTCTTGGGTTTCGCCTCGTTAATCTTCAGCGCCCGACCCCCCAGTTCCTTGCCATTCAGGGCCGCGACCGCCTTGTCCGCTTCCCCAGCGTTGGCCATTTCCACAAAGGCGAAACCTCGGGCACGTCCAGTTTCGCGATCCGTAACGATGCTGACCCGGTCGACTGCCCCGTGCGCTTCGAATACGCCACGCAGTTCCGCTTCGGTGGTGCTGTGAGGTAAATTTCCGACATACAGGTTCTTCATAGGAGTTCTTCTCTTTCTAATTTTATCGCTTCTGCGATCACAGGATCAGCTTGGCCGGCCTCAACCGCGGAATGCTGTTCGATGGCCTCCGCCCAGCGGGAAGGCCGAGGCGTTTCTCGAAGGGCTCGCGAACGAGCCTCACTCACCGAGCGCACCGAGGAGATCCGCTTGCACGCCTCCAGGATTCCCCAGCGTTGCGAAGCGGGTTGTGCAGCAGTCTGCGAGCTCCGGGTTAGCAGCGCTGCGACCATCTCTCTGTGAAGTGCGTCCTCCCCGGCTTCCGCGCCCGTACCTCCGGGCTGCGGCGCGATCGCGAGATACTGGGGCCCGCCGACGAAAAAAGCAATCCTCTGCGGGGGATTCGCACTTCGAATATCACTGCAGAATTTATCCCGGCTCTCTGGTTCGCCCTCGGCGTTGATTAGCACCAGGTTGTATAAGTCGGCCCGCCACCAACAGCGCGCCTCCAGCACGTCCGCGGCGCAGTCGACGTCGATGCCAAGCTTTCTCATGACATCGGCGCGCAAATCGCGCTTGGTTTGCGAACTATCCAACAGCAGGACGCGCCTGTTCTTCGGATTCATGATGGGGTTCATGGCAACGCCTTGTGCCGGCGAAGCCTGCACCGCAGCTACGACGGCGGCAGGGATCATGCTACCTTCTCGCGCAAATTGGCCGGCGCCGGTGGAGGCGTCAAGTTCTTTTCTCCCAGAGCTTTCAACATTTTTTCGTTGCTCAAGCGGCGGCTGATCTTTGCCCTGCGCCTGCGATTGAACCTGGCCTTGTCGCCATTGATTGCGGACATTTTTCTCTCCTCTGCCATTAGTGGCTAATTGTATGAACACTACACTACGAGACAGTTGACGCCCCTCTTCGCGGGCGCAGCGCCTCGCGAGTACTGACCACAGGGCATCAGCTTAATATTCCGCAAAGCGAAGCGCCCCTCGCGATGCCGTGATGTTTTCGGTTCGGAGAGAAATGAACTCCGGCGAAAAACTTCAACGCGTCACTCGCCTTTCAAGAACTTATCTCGATCGCGAAGGCGAAACGTGATGAAGAGGGAGTCTTCGAGGTCAAGATCTCAAGTATACGCCCCTCGCTTTAATCATGTCGAAATATCACGCACAGCGTCCCTCAGTATTTACCCTACCGAGGCGATTCAACTGTCGCAAATGAGGTGCTTAAGGCTGCGTAGGACTAACGTTACTCTGGCTCTTCCCTCGGCATAGAAGAAGGCACAGCACCACAACTCCTGCCCCGGCTCCGCCGCCAATCTCAATCAACTTCGTGTTGACTGGGTTGCCGGCACTCTGTGGTGGGGCTGGAGCTCCGCAAATGGTTTCTTCGCGCGATGCCCGCTGTCCTTCGTGAACAATGCCTGATTCATCTGAGGAGTTTGCGGATGGTTTTCCGAGCGCGACTTCCTGTCGAATCCTGACGTCATTCTTGTGGGCCTCAACCTCGACCCTTCCAGTCAAGTCGGTCACATCGTATTGCGTGCGATCGGCGGAAACCGGTTCCACCCGGATGCACTTCACGTGTACCCTCATTGCCGTGGATGTTCCCACCGATACGCTTCCGTGTTCAAGACTCAGTGAGTCTCCCTGAAACCTGACGATGGACTCTCCCTGGATTAAAACCGACGATCCTTCCGCGTCCAGATTGGCGACAAACCCGTGCTTGGTCTCGATCAGATCTCCCTTTGTGATCGCGGTGGAATCGGCGACTTCAGACCCGTTGACCAGCACGCCGCCAGTACTGTGTACGATGGCAGTTCCCGTGTCCGCTGCCATCATCGACAGCGGACACAGAATCGCCATTACCCAGGAAGCAAAAATGCGCGCACCAGACACACTCATACCCACAATGATTTAGACAACATCTCAATGATGATCGTAGTGGCCGGGAGTCTGATCGTCTATTAGCTCTCTGGGTGCCGCGCGCGAGGAATTTTCTCCGTGAGTGGACTTCGCGTAAAGTAATTCGAACATGGAACGAGGCTCTACAGGCGAATCCGCCGCAAAAACAGTGATCGAGTTTTGTGGTGTGCTCTACGTTCTACCCAATGGAAAGCCGCTGCTTCAAGGCTTGAACCTGACTATAAAGTGCGGCGAGACTCTCGTGTTCTTAGGCCGCAGCGGCTCCGGCAAAACCACAACGCTCAAGCTCATCAATCGATTGCTCGTTCCCACCGGCGGGGAAGTGCGCGTCAATGGCGCTTCCACCATGGCCACCGACGTGATTCGTCTCCGCCGCGGCATCGGCTATGTCATTCAAGATGTCGGCTTGTTCCCCCACTTCACGGTGGAGCGCAACATCGGCATCGTTCCTCGCATTGAAGGCTGGTCGAATGATCGCATTCATGCCCGCGTGCACGAGTTGTTGGAAATGGTCGGGCTTCCGCCAGAGATGGCCTCACGATATCCCCACGAACTCTCCGGCGGACAGCGGCAACGAGTCGGTGTTGCCCGGGCTCTGGGCGCTGATCCCGCAATCCTTCTGATGGATGAACCCTTCGGCGCCCTGGATGCGATTACCCGCGATCAATTGCAACAGGAATTTCTTTCCCTTCAGCAACGCCTGAATAAGACCGTGGTCTTTGTCACCCACGACCTCCGCGAAGCCTTGCGGTTGGGCTCGAGGATCGCTCTCATGGAGGCTGGCCGTTTGGTCACGGTTCTCCCGCCCCAGGAATTCCTCCGATCGCGAGATCCTTTGGCCGCAGCCTACCTCCGGGCCTTCGGAGAAAGATTGGATGCAGTCGCAAATCGAGGCACGTCATGAATATCCTTCACTTCTTCGCGGAGCATCATGAAGAAATTCTGGAACTCACGCTGGAACATCTCTGGCTAGTCGGAGCTTCCACGCTGCTGGCTGTACTGATCGGGATACCGCTTGGAATATTGAGCGCCCAGCGTCCAATGTGGAATCGGCCAGTGCTGGGGACCGCGAACATTATCCAAACCATCCCAAGCTTGGCGCTGTTTGGATTTTTATTGCCGGTGCCCTGGATCGGCGCCCGCGCCGATCGCCTGGCAATTTTGGCACTCACTCTTTACGCGCTCCTGCCGGTGATTCGCAATACCTATAC
>Ga0302319_10015465_pt1 | contig 14140 bp, 3 predicted proteins | sample Bog_T0_2_FD_203319 | JGI IMG/M metagenome (GOLD analysis project Ga0302319, IMG submission 203319) | Peat permafrost microbial communities from Stordalen Mire near Abisko, Sweden - Bog_T0_2 | ecosystem: Environmental > Terrestrial > Soil > Wetlands > Peat | place: Sweden: Abisko, Stordalen Mire... | reverse complement strand
CCCCGGCCATCGAGACTATCCTTGGTATACGCCGCCGAGTGGTCTTGCCGTGGATAATTGGTGGGGCCAATACATTGTTACTTACGGTGGAGGCAAGTCCAACCTGTTCCGCTGTCCCGCCATTACAGGCGTGCAGACTGAGACCGATGGATCACAGTGGAACTGGACGTTTAATCGGGATCTGGTCGGCTATGGTTACAATACTTACTTTTTGGGCCTCTACCCTCAGCCTAACCAGACTCTCTCAGTTGGCGGAATCGGATTTTCTACGGCCCAATGGTTCAAGCAATCCAGCCTTATTCATCCGGTTGATACTTTGCTTATAGGTGACTCGGACCCCTATTCTCCGGCCGCAGGTGCCGGACTTGTTAATAGTTTTTCCTGTTGGTGGCCAACGTCCTGTCAACTTGTTGCCGGCAGCGTCAGCCAGAAATATGAGGGCATCTGCACGTTTCGCCACAGGCCGTCGGGAGTCTGCGTGTTCACTGACGGTCACGCGGAAGCGCGCAAGGATTCCCAAATCAATCCGCCTGAGGATCCATTGGGCGGAAGTGGATTGCCTACGACGCCCGAGTTGATCAACTCCCGTTACTGGGATCCGCTCCAGCGCGCGGGATCCAAATGAACCGTACGATTGTTTAATTTGATTAAAATTTCCTTGTTAAAAAATTTCCTCCCCGAAAATCAGACACCCAACTCAATCATTGAAAGCCCGAAACATATGACATTGCAATGCACACCCACCTCACCAATCCCTGAACCTCGACTCATCAACCCCATGAATGCCATAACCACCAACCTTGCCGTTCTTCGCGGTTCCGCCCGAAGAATCATCTCCTCACTCGCCATGGCCCTGCTGGCTTGCGGTGCCATGATGGCTACGACTGCCAGCGCACAGACCGTGGCTTATACCGCAAATGGCACCTCAGGCGGAAATCCTGGCGGCCCCGCCATAAACATGGGACATACTTTTAACGTCAGCGGTGCTGGCATTGAGGTTTCTCAGCTTGGTATCTTTGATTATACTAATCAGCCGCTGGCCGTTCCTTTTACGGTCACGCTCTTCGCCGATACAACCCCCCTGGCCTCGGTGACTATTCCTGCTGGACCAGCCACCAATTTGATCAGCGGCTATGCTTATGCTGCGCTATCCACGCCGATTTATTTGCCGGCCGGTTACTATACGGTTCTCTGTTATGGTATGGGTAACAATGGCGATAATCCGTTTGGTAATGGTGATAACACTGGTTTTAATGGTTCCCCCAACTTGAGCGATGGGGCCATTGCTTACGCCTGGACCACCCTCGGATACCCGGATTACCCGAATCCTAATGACGCGAACGCAAGTGATAACGGTGGTGGTAATTGGAATGCCTACTTCACCGGTGTTCCATTTGCCTGCTCCTCGTTCATTTATACCAATGTCACCGGGGGGAGTTCCACCTGGGACGGTCTTGGTGCAAATAATAATTGGAGCACGGCCGCCAACTGGAATACGCCGCCCGGCTCTGTCGCGGCGCTGACGTTTGCTGGTTCCACGCGGCTGAAGAACACCAACGACCTTTCAGGCTTCGCGGCAACCAGCATCACGTTTGATTCCGCCGCCGGAGCCTTCGTGTTGGGCGGCAACGCCATCCAATTGGGCGGCAACATTGGTTTCAATGGGAATCCGGCCACGCCGGTCACCCAGACCGTCAACCTTAATATAACTTTGAACACCGATGAAACCATTGACACCCCGACCAATGGCAACCTCACCCTTGGTGGTGCCTACACTTCCGGGAATAATTTATTCAAGCTTGACGCCGGCACACTGACCTTGGGCGGTACCAATACGATTGAAAGCATGGACGTCAATGGCGGCACCAACATAATCACGGGAAATACCACGATCAACGGGAACGGTATTGGCTATGATCGCCTCTATGTGGGTGATGGTGATGCCGTCGCCGGCTGCTTCGGCACGCTGGTCATCCAACCCGGGGCGGTGCTCGACGTCATCGGCAACTTTAATGATACCTTCGTGATTGGCCGTGATGCAGCGAGCGGGGGGAGGATAATTCAGAATGGCGGCAAGTTTACATTCAATCCGAGCAGTAACCAGAATATGGTTCTCGGCGCGACGAGCAACCCTAACTTACGGTCGGAATATGACATGAACGGTGGTCTATTGGACATGAGTGGCGGCCAATTGTCGATCGGCTGGGCCCCCCAGACGGGCAGCATCGGTTTTGTGAACCAGATCGGTGGCGTCATTAGCAATATTAACGAGATCTGTATTCCGTTTCTGAACGCTGGCGCTGACAATGGGTTGGGCGTTTACACGCTCAGCGGCGGAAGCGTCTATCTTCTTGGGGGCGGCATCGTCAACAATGGACCCAATTATGTAATCAATCTGGGCGGTGGGACGGTCGGGGCTGAAGCGAGCTGGTCCTCGTCGTTGAACCTGAATCTGACGAACCTCAACGGCTCCGTCACGTTCAACACTGGAGCGGGCAATACCATTACGCTCTCGGGATTGCTTTCAGGCTCCGGCGGATTGACTGTGGCCGGTACAGGAATCTTGGATATCTCCGGGACAGCCAGCTACCTGGGTAACACGGCCGTCAATAGTGGCAGCACCTTGGAGTTGGATCAGACTGGCAGCAGCCCTGGTGTATTTCGTTTGGCTAACGGAGCGACCTTGAATTTGACGTTTGGCGGCAGCTACGTCGTTGGCGGATGCTATACCAACGGGGTGGCTCTTGCCGTCGGGACTTACAATTCCAGCAGCCTGCCTGGATTTATCACTGGCTCCGGCTCCTTGCAGGTGGTCAGCGGTGTCAGCACGGGCCTCTGGACCGGGGCTGGCGCAAATAATAACTGGAGTACCGCCGGCAACTGGAACCAGTCGGCCGTGCCCATCTTCCCGATTGGATTGACCTTCGCTGGATCCACCCGGTTGGTGAACAACAACGACCTGACGAGCATCACGGCTGACAGCATCACCTTTGACTTTGCTGCCGGAGCCTTCGTGCTAGGTGGCAACGGTATCACGTTGAATGGTAACATTGGTTTCAATGGGAATCCGGCCACGCCCGTCACCCAGACCATTAATCTCAATATGACTTTGAACACCGACGAAACCATTGACACTCCGACCAATGGCAACCTCACCCTTGGCGGTGGCATCACTTCCGGGAATAATTTATTCAAGCTTGACGCCGGCACACTGACCTTGGGCGGTGCCAATACGATTGAAAGCATGGATGTCGATGGCGGCACCAACATAATCACGGGAACCACCACGATCAACGGTAATGGTGTTGGCTATGATCGCCTCTATGTGGGCGACGGCGATGCCGTCGCCGGCTGCTTCGGCACGCTGGTCATCCAGCCTGGGGCGGTGCTCAACATCACGGGCAGCTTTAACGACCAATTCGTGATTGGCCGTGATAGCGCGAGCGGGGGGAGGATAATTCAGAATGGCGGCACGTTTACCTTCAATCCAAGCAGCATGCCCGGTGGCAACATTCGAATGCTCCTCGGCGCGACGAGCAACCCTAACTTACGGTCGGAATACGACCTGAACGGCGGCCTGTTGGATATGCAAGGTTGGAATTTATCAGTCGGCTGGGCCCCCCAGACGGGCAGCATCGGTTTTCTGAATCAGGTCGGCGGCGGTATTACCAACCTTAACGAGCTCCGGATTCCGAGTTTGAACGCTGGTAGTGACAATGGTTTGGGCGTTTACACGCTCAGCGGCGGGAGCATTTATCTTCTCGGGGGCGGCATCGTCAACGACGGTCCCAATTATGTCATCAATCTGGGCGGCGGGACCGTCGGGGCTGAAGCGAGCTGGTCGTCGTCCATGAACATGAACCTGACGAATCTCAACGGTTCCGTCACGTTCGACACGGGAGCGGGCAATACCATCACGCTCTCGGGCGCGCTCTCCGGCAACGGCGGTATGACCGTGACCGATACTGGCACACTGGTGCTTTCCGGGGCAAACACCTACGCCGGCGACACGGTTGTCAATGCAGGCAGCACCTTGCAGTTGAACCAGACCGGTGCCAGCGCGGGTGCGTTTCGCCTAGCCAACAGTTCGATCTTGAACTTGAACTTCATCGGCAACTATGTGGTTGCCAGCTGCTACACCAACGGGGTTCCTCTGCCGTCTGGGACTTACACCTCCAGCAGCCTCGGCGCATTCATTATAGGTTCAGGCAACCTGGTGGTGTCGGGCGCCCATCCGACGATGACCCAGGATTTGGTGCCGGTGACAAAGTTTGTGGGGAGTCCGGCCGTGCTGACGTTCGGCGCCCTGGGGGGCAATCTGCACTACTACTGGTATCGCAACTCGGTTCTTTTGCCCAGTCAGACGAACACGACGCTCAATTTTGCGGCAGTCGCCCTGAGTGATGACGCAAATTACTATGTCACCGCCAGCAACGCGGTTGGCACGGTCACGAGTTCCACGGTGCATCTGACAGTGCTCCAGCAAACGCTGACCCATCGCTACGGCATGAATGATGCAACCGTCACCGACTCCATCGGAGGAGCCAATGGCACGCCCGTCAACAATGCCGGGTTCGGCAATATCGTCTTCACCAATGGTGCGGCGGTTTATCCTGGCCAAGGAAACGCTGGTCAATGCTCTTATATTTCATTACCGACTGGATTGATCACCGGTTACAACAGTCTTACTCTGGAACTGTGGGCCACGATCCAGCCCAATGGCAACTGGAATGAGATTGCCGCGTTTGGCGAACAGGACGGCAATGGTGGTGGATTGGATTATCTCATTGTCGTTCCCCACTCCGGGTCTGGCGATTATCGCATGACCATCAAAACGGGCGGCAACGAACGCGTTACTTCTGGAGCGACCCCACTCGACACCCGCACGCCGGTTCATATCACGGCCGTTTACGACGCTGACCAGAACCAGATGCGGCTTTATGCCAATGGAGTGCTGGTGAGCACCACCTCCACCACGATAGACATTGCCAATATAAATAACGTCTATTCTTGGATTGGTCGTGGGCTGTTTAATGGGGACGCTAGTTTCAAGGGATCCATTGATGAGGTTCGAATCTGGAACGGGCCGTTGACGCCTTTGCAGATTTCAGTTAACGACGGCCTCGGTGCGAACGTTGTGAACACCAACCCCGGAGCGTTCCTTAATTTAAGCAGCGTGAGCGTGCCGAGCACCACCATGCTGGTCGGCGGCGGCCAGCAGGCGACGGCCTTGGCGACGTTCGCCAACGTGTCCAATGTGTCGTTGAACAGTCAGGTTACGAATTGGGTGAGCAGCAATCCGAGTGTGGCCACGGTCAACGGCAGCGGTTTGGTGACGGCCGTTGGCGCCGGAACGACGACCATCAGTGCGACGGCGTTGGGATCAACCGCCACCAGTACCCTGATAACTGTCTCGTCTGCCCAGACCCTGGCTTGTGTCGCAAATGGTTTCACCTTCAATCCGGGCGACGGCATAGACACCTTTAATACCCCCCTGAATTTTGGGCATACTTTTAACGTCAGTGGTGCTGGCATTGAGGTGTATCAGCTTGGTGTTTTTGACTATCAAAATCAGCCGCTGGCCTATTCACATTCGGTCACGCTTTTCAGCAATCAAACCGCCATAGCCACGGTGACGGTTCCTGCTGGAACAGCCACCAATTTTACCGCCGGCTTTGCTTATGTGTCGCTGTCCACACCGATCCAGTTGCCGGCCGGTAATTATTCCGTTCTCGCTTATGGGTTCTATAATGATGGGATATATGACTATCAAGATACGATAGCTGAAAATGGTAGCATTGGTTTTAATAATTCAGCCAACATGACCGTCGGGAACGGCATTTACAACTTCACCACCCAAGGAAACCCGATTTACCCGGGTGGTCCTGGTGACACGGGTAACTATGGTCTCAGCTGGGACTATCAGAGTGCCAGCGCCTCGTTCACTTATGTCAATACGTCGGCAACGCCGCCGGTAGTCAATCACCCGGTCATTTCGGGCGGCAACCTGATCCTGACGGGCAGCGGCGGCACGCCGGGTGTCGGCTATACCTGGCTGACCACGACCAACCTGACGGCACCGATCGTCTGGACGACCAGCACGGTAGGAAACTTTGACGGCAGCGGGGATTTCTCCAATGCCATCCCGTTCAGCCTCTCCACCCCGGCGAGGTTCTTCCGGTTGCGGACGCCGTAATTCGCAGAATATGGTTGATTCGTTTGGCCGGTTTATTTACCGCACAATCACACCTTAAGGGTGTTTGGAGTCACTCTTAAGGTGCGGGTGGGGTGGAACATGAAAGTTGCCGGGGCAACCGCTCCGGCAACTTTTCTTTAAGCAGGCGGCAATGGTTGGACCTGCCAACAGACATTAAGCCACGCGCTGCCGGCAAGTGGAATTGCTCTTCAAATGGATCAAACAAAACCTGCGCATCGGACATTCTTATGGCACAACCGGCACGCCTGGCTGGCCAATGTGCCTCATGGCGTGACCGGAAATACTGCCAGGCTGTCATGTCAGGTTCATTGGTCCAATGGCACGCAAGTGCTGTTGGTTGCATCTAATGGGAAGTGGATAAATCATAAATAGCAATGATAACAGGCTGAATACGCGCTTTGTGCAATGGCTAATGCTGTTACTTACAGCGTTTTAGCTGTCATGTCAGGAAACTTACATTTAATACTGATTCTATTTGTCTAATGTAGTTGTCATGTTAAATTGATCATGTGCCCCACAGTAGTTTAAACGTTATTGGCAGTAAGTTGCTCACTGTTGTTTCCAGAGGGGAAAACCACGCGGCGGAGAAGTGTTTTCCGAGAACTGTCTTGATCTCAAGACAGGAATCCGTTCGGTCAAACCGGACATTTAGGTTGATCGAGATGCTTGGGGTCTTCGCCAACATCAATTCCCATTGTTGGGATTCAATCCAGCGCGCAGGCGACCAATGAACAATCAGTATATTCTCAAGTATTTCCTCGCAGAAAAATTCCAGAAACACAAACATCACACATCCCAAAGTTGTTTATGCATAAAAATCCAATGACTCAAAACGTCGCGCTTTTGGCGACAATTCCTGGTCGTCCGGCTTGGCCGGGCGTCTCCCCATCAAGCGCGGCGGCAAAAGCAGTCGCCGGCTCGGCCACGCTAATGCTTAAGACCCTCATGGTTATGGCCGTGGTGGTCGGCCTGGCTACGACTGCCAGCGCACAGACCGTGGCTTGTACCGCAAATAACAACGCCAATGAAATAAATTTTAACGGCCCCCTGATCTTCGGGCAGGTTTTTTCCGTCAGCGGTGCTGGCATTGAGGTTTCTCAGCTTGGTTTCTATGACTATAACAATCAGCCGCTGACCTATTCACATGCGGTCACGCTTTTCAACAATGAAACACCCATAGCCACGGTGACGATTCAGGCTGGATCAGCCACCAATTTTGTCAGCGGCTTTGCTTATGCGGCGCTGTCCACGCCGATCTATTTGCCGGCCGGTCAATATACGGTTCTCGCTTATGGGATGTGTAACGGTGGCGCTGATCTGGAGGGTGACGATGGTGGCAAGATTAGTTTTAATGATGACGCCAACATGAGCGTCGAGCGCTCTGTTTACAACTTCACCAGCCAAGGAAGCCCGGATTACCCGGGTGGTCCTGGTGACGTAGGGGGTTATGGTCTCAACTGGGACGAACCAACTGCCAGCGCCTCGTTTATTTATACGGATGCCACCGGGGGAAGCTCCACCTGGAGCGGTGGCGGTACGGATACTAATTGGAGCACGGTCGCCAACTGGAATACGCCGCCCGGTTCTATCGGCGCGCTGACGTTTGCCGGTTCGACGGGGCTGACGAACAACAACGACCTTTCAGGCTTTGCGGCAAGCAGCATCACGTTTGATGCCGCCGCCGGAGCTTTCACGCTGAACGGCAACGCTATCCAATTGGGCGGCATTGGTTTCAACGGGAATCCGGTCGCGCCAGTCACCCAGACCGTGAACCTTAATGTGGCTTTGAGCACCGACATAACCATTGATTCCCCGGCCAATGGCAATCTGGCCTTCAATGGTGCCATCACTTCCGTGGGTGGTTTAACCACGATTGACGCCGGCACAGTGACTCTCGGCGGTACCAACACACTTGAAAGCATGGATGTCGACGGCGGCACCAACATAATCACGGGAAACACCACGCTGAATGGCGATAATGAGTTTGGCTATGATAGATTTTATGTGGGCGATGGCGATGCCTACAACGGCTGCCTCGGCACACTCATCATCCAGCCCGGGGCGGTGCTCGACGTCATCGGTAACTTTAATGATAACTTCGTGATTGGCCGTGACCCCGCGAGCGGGGGCAGGGTAATTCAGAATGGCGGCAGGTTTACATTCAATCCGAGCAATGGCCATCAAATGGTTCTCGGCGCGACGGGTAACCCTAACTTACAGTCGGAATATGACATGAACGGCGGCCTATTGGACATGAGTGGCGGCCAATTGTCGGTCGGCTGGGCCTACCAGGCGGGCAGCAGCGGTTTCATGAACCAGAGCGGTGGCGTCATTACCAATGTTAACGGGATCTGTATTCCGAATGCGAACGGTGGCTACAGTGGCAACACTGGGTTGGGCGTTTACACGCTCAGCGGCGGCGGAAGCGTCTACCTTCTTGGGGGCGGCATCTTCAACCAGGGACCCAATTATGTAATAAATCTGGGCCACGGGACGGTCGGGGCTGAAGCGACTTGGTATTCAACGTTAAACATGAACCTGACGAACCTTGGCGGCGGCTCCGTCACGTTCGACACGGGAGCGGGCTATACCATCGCGCTCTCGGGCGCGCTCTCCGGCAACGGCGGCTTGACGGTGGCCGGTACCGGCACACTGGATCTCTCCGGAGCAAACAGCTACACCGGCGACACTGTTGTCAATGCTGGCAGCACCTTGGAGTGGGGGGTGACCGGCAGCGACCCGACCACGCTGCGCCTTGCCAATGGCGCGGTTTTGCGCTTGGACGATGCTGGCCCTTACACTGTTCTTGGCTGCTACACCAACGGAGTTGCCCTGGCCAATGGGACTTACAATGCCAGCAACCTCAGCCCATTCATTACCGGTGCAGGCAATTTGGTGGTGGCAGCGGCGGTGTCAGCGACAGCCGACCAAACCGTGGCTTATACCGCCAATGTTAACATCAATCCTAACAACTTTAGCCTCATAAACGTGGGGCATCTTTTTAACGTCAGCGGTGCTGGCATTGAGGTTTTTCAGCTTGGTTATTTTGACTATCAAAATCACGCGTTGGCTGGTCAACATGCGGTCACGCTTTTCTCCGGTGAAACCGAAATAGCCACGGTGACGATTCCTGCTGGACCAGCCACCAATTTGATCGGCGGCTTTGATTTTGTGCCGCTGTCCACGCCGATCTATTTGCCGGCTGGTCAATATACGGTTCTCGCTTATGGGGACAATGTCGCGGATACCTCTGGTGAACAAGGTGGTTACACTAGTTTTAATGGTTCAGCCAACTTGGCCAGCGCGGGCGGTTGTTACGACTGGAGCAGCCAAGGAAGCCCGGATTACCCGGGTGGTCCTGGTGACATAGATAACAATGGTTTGGGTAATTCTGGTTATAGTGTCGGTGGCTGGGACGATGCCACTGCCACCGCCTCGTTCACTTATGCCAATGGCATCGAGGTGACAACGCCGCCGGTAGTCAATCAACCGGTCGTTTCGGGTGGCAACCTGATCCTCACGGGCAGCGTCGGCATTGCGGATGCCCCTTACACCATGCTGACCACGACCAGCCTGACGGCGCCGGTCATCTGGACGACGTACGCGACTGGGACTCTTGACGGCAGCGGGAATTTCTCCCAATCCATCCCGATCAGCCCCTCCACCCCGTCGCAGTTCTTCAAGTTGCAGATGCAGTAATTCGAGGATTATGGCTGATTCGCTTAACCGGTTTATTTACCGCACAATCACACTTTGAGGGTGTTTGGAGTCACTTTTGAGGTGCGGGTGGGGTGGAACATGAAAGTTGCCGGGGCAACCGCTCCGGCAACTTTTTGTTAGGCGACGGCAACGTGAGAACTGTCAAAAATCATTGGAAAACACTCCGATGATTGAACTGATGGCTGTGAGTTCTGCTTCCAGAACGTTAAGTCGAAAGAGAAAAAGAGTATGTTACAAAGAATGTTGTTGCCGTTGAGCGTCGCAGTTGTCTTATGCCTGACGACGGCCCGCCCGGCGCGCGCAGGTGCCGGTGTCGTGATGAACTACGGAGCAGACGGCAATGATTACTTCCAGTTCACCACTCCTTCCCTGGCTTTTGACAAGGCCTCAGGTTTTACGACCTTGATCACCTTCGCCATGCACGTAAACCCCGATGGAACACTTTTGATCGGTGGCGTCGCCTGTACGAATGGTGTCTACGTGGGGCCGACCAATTGGAATTCCCTGGTCACGACCCTGAAGACGCCGCCCAGCACGGTCACTCGCTATGAAGTTTGCGTCGGCGGGTATGGGGACACCAGTTATGACAATATTAAAAGCCTGGTTGCTTCACAGGGAACCGGTCCCGGCAGCATGCTTTACAAAAACTTCCAGGCCTTGAAAAGCGCGGTGCCGGGAATCGACGCGATCAACGATGATGATGAGCAGACCTACGATCTGAATTCCTCGACCAGCTTCGCCAATCTGCTCGGTGGCTTGGGATATAAATTCACAATGGTTCCTTACACGGCCCAGAGTTTCTGGGTAAATCTCAAAAATGGCGTTACCAACTGCGACTACATTTATCTCCAATGTTATGAGGGCGGTGCGGGTAACGATCCGGGCCAGTGGGATACCGCCTTTGGCAACGGTGTCGTGGTGATCCCCGGACAGGAGAGCAATACGTCGCTTCCGGCGACATTTCACAGTTGGTATCTCGAAACCGGGGTTCAGGGCGGCTTTTACTACCCGGATGTTGTTTTTGAAAGCACGTATTGGAGCGCAGCCGTCATTGAAGGTAACGGTGCGGTGCCCGCAGCGCCGACCAATGTGGTGGCGACCCATGGAGAGAATGAGGTGGTTTTGTCCTGGAATACGGATCCGGGGGCAATCAGTTACAATGTGGAACGTTCGACAAGCAGTGGCGGCGAGACGACGATCGCCAATGTTTCAACGGCCAACAACAACTGGCCGGCCTCGAACCAATATACTGACACCGGGCGAACCACCGGCACGACCTATTATTATAAAGTGTCGGCAGTCAACACCAACGGGGTAAGCCTTAATTCCGTGGAGGTTAACGCCACGCCACCGGCCCCGTCCACCTGGACCGGGCTTGGATCGGACAATAATTGGGGCACTGGCGGCAACTGGAATACCGCGCCCAACTTTCCCACCGCGCTGCTCTTCGCAGGCAGCAAGCAATTGGCAAACAGCAATAACCTCGCGGGCATCACGGTGAACAATCTTACGTTTGATGCGGCCGCCGGAGCCTTCATGCTGGGTGGCAACGGTGTCACGTTGACTGGCAACCTTGGTTTCAACGGGAATCCGGCGACGACCGTCACCCAGACCGTCAATCTCAGTATGGCTTGGAGCAACGGCGAAATCATTGATACCCCGGCCAAAGGCAATCTGACCCTTGGCGGTGCCATCACCTCCTCTGTGGACAGCAGTTTGATCAAGCTTGACGCCGGCACTCTGACCTTGGGTGGCACCAACGCGATTCTGAGTTGGGATCTTGACGGCGGCACCAACATCATCAGTGGAAACACGACGATCAACGGGGATGGCGGCCGCATTTATCTAGGCGATGGGGATTATCTTGCTGACTGCAACGCCACTTTGGACATCCAGCCCGGGGCGGTGCTCAACATTACCGGCAGCTACGGGGACACTTTCGTGATTGGCCGCGACAGCGGGAGCGGGACGGTGAACCAGAATGGCGGTACGTTTACCTTCAATCCGGCCAACAATGGGACGATCTGGGTTGTCGCGTCAGGCAGCAGCGCCTCGCGGTCGGTGTACAACATGAACGGCGGCCTGCTGAACATGAGTGGCAATACTTTGGGGATGGGTCTGGGTGTCAATGGCGGGACATTGGTTACCGGGTTGGTGAACCAGGTCAGTGGTGTTATTACCAATGTGGGCAACCTGTGGGTTGGTTATAGCATCAATGGCGGCGTCGGCCACGGTACTTACAATCTTACTGGCGGTAGCATCTATATTGGCGCGAACGGCATCACCACGAGCGGCGGTAGTTATGAGGTTAATCTCGGAGGCGGTACGGTCGGGGCTGAAACCAGTTGGTCGTCATCCTTGAAAATGAACCTGACGGGAATCAACAGTCCTGTGACGTTCAACCCGGCGGGCAACACCATCACAATCTCGAATGCGGTTTCCGGCGTCGGCGGCTTGACTGTGGCTGGCGGTGGCACGCTGGATCTTGCCGGAACAGCCGGCTACCAGGGCAACACGACTGTCAATACTGGCAGCGCCTTGGAGTTGACTCAGGCCGGGAGCAGCCTTGGTGGTGCACTTTACCTCTCCAACGGAGCGAGTCTGAAGTTGAACTTTAGCGGCACCTGTTCCGTTGCCCATGTTTACACCAACAATGTTGCCCTTCCCACCGGGGTTTACACCTCCAGCAATCTCCCCGGATACATCACCGGCTCCGGGTCGTTGCAGGTGGCGGGTGCCAACAGTACCGGCCTCTGGACGGGTGCCGGCGCAAATAATAATTGGAGCACGGGCAACAACTGGAACAATAATGTGGTGCCCATCTTCCCGATTGGTCTGACGTTTGCCGGCAGTGCCTGGCTGACCAACAACAACAACCTTTCAGGCATCACTGCCAGCAGAATCACCTTTGATTCTGCCGCCGGTGCCTTCGTGCTGGACGGCAACGGTATCACGTTGAATGGTAACCTTGGTTTTAACGGGAATCCGGCCACGCCCGTCACCCAGACCATTAATCTCAATATGGCCTTGAGCAGCGGCGAAATCATTGATACTCCGGCCAATGGCAGTCTGACTTTGGGCGGTGCCATCACTACCGGGAACGATTTGATCAAGCAAGACGCCGGCACACTGACCTTGGGGGGCACCAACTCGATTGAGGACCTGGTTGTGGACGATGGCACCACCACGATCACCGGAAACACCACGCTCGATGGAAATACCGGGGTTGGTTATGATCGCTTTTATGTGGGCGATGGCGACAGCGACAGTGGCAACGGCGACGTTGGCGGCAGCGGCACACTCATCATCCAGCCCGGGGCTGTGCTCGACGTCATCGGCAGCTTTACTGACACCTTCGTGATTGGCCGCGATTCCTCGACCGGGACGGTGATCCAGAATGGCGGCACGTTTACCTTCAACCCGACCGGCAATCAGACTCTGCTTATTTGCGCGGGGGGCAACAACGCGACGGACGAATATGAAATGAACGGCGGCTTGTTGGACATGCGCGGCAATGCTCTGACGGTCGGCTGGGCAGGCTCATCGAGTACCGGCGTCTTGAACCAGGGCGGCGGTGTCATTACCAACCTTAACCAACTTACAATCCCTAATTATTTTTATTCGAGTGGGTCTGGTGGGTTAGGCGTTTACACGCTCAGCGGCGGGAGCATCTATATCGGCGCGAACGGAATCACCACCGGCGGCGGCGGCAGCTATGCGATCAACCTGGGCGGCGGGACGGTCGGGGCTGAAACGAGCTGGTCGTCATCGTTGAACCTGAACCTGACGGGTTCCAACGGTCCCGTCACCTTCAACACTGCGGCCAATACCATCACGCTCTCGGGCACGCTTTCCGGCAGCGGCGGATTGACCAAGACCGGGTCCGGCACGTTGATCCTCTCCGGGGAAGCCAATTACCTCGGAAATACGACAGTTGCGGCCGGATCTTTGGAACTGAATCTGGCCGGCTTCAGCCCGGGCGCCTTTTACCTTTCCAACGGTGCATCGCTGGATTTGACATCTGGTGGAACCTTTGTTGTTAGTGCTCTTTACACCAATAATGTCACCCTTCCCAACGGGGTTTACACTTCCAGTAACCTGCCCGGATTCATCACCGGCTCGGGTTCGTTGCTGGTCAGTCAGATTCCGGTGCTGCGCATCCTGCCGGTGGGGGATTCCATCACATGCGGCGTCAGTTCCCCC
>Ga0302319_10015464_pt1 | contig 14140 bp, 16 predicted proteins | sample Bog_T0_2_FD_203319 | JGI IMG/M metagenome (GOLD analysis project Ga0302319, IMG submission 203319) | Peat permafrost microbial communities from Stordalen Mire near Abisko, Sweden - Bog_T0_2 | ecosystem: Environmental > Terrestrial > Soil > Wetlands > Peat | place: Sweden: Abisko, Stordalen Mire... | reverse complement strand
ACATGTGTTGGCCCATGCGACGTTGTCCATTCGAGAGGGGTACCACTACCTCTTCGGTTGGTCCATCCAAGACGGCGCGCTCGGCGTCACGGCGAGTGATCGCTCCCCCGGGACCAGAGCCCTGGACCGTCGACGGCTCGACACCACCGTCACTCAATATCCTTCGCACGACCGGTGAGACGACGACGCCACTTTGCGCGTTGGCGTCCACCGATGGTGCCGGCACTGGCGCCAGTATCGCCTCGACGGCGGAAACGTCAGGCGTCGCCGGAGCCTTCGCGGCCGATGGCTCGGTCTGCGTCGAGCTGGCACTCGGCGCGGGCGAACCCGCACTGGCGTTCTCGTCGATCACGGCAACGCGCGACCCCGTTTCGACGGTGTCGCCCTCACCGGCCAAAATCTGCACTAACACGCCCGCCGCAGGTGAGGGCATTTCGGAGTCGACTTTGTCAGTCGAGACTTCGAAGAGGGGTTCATCACGCGCGACGGCATCGCCTATCTTCTTGAACCATTGCGTGATGATTCCTTCGGTGACTGACTCACCTAACGACGGAAGCGTGACGTCAACCAACGTGCAATCCTCGTCCGGCGAGTGCGATGAGCGTTTCGCCGAATGTCTCGGAGAGCGATGGGTGCGGTTGGATGAGGGCGGCCGCTTCTTCGGCGGTGGCTTCCCAGTTGACGGCGAAATAACCCGCCCCGAGTTGTTCGGTCACCCACGGACCCGCCATGTGGACCCCGAGGATCTGACCGGCACTGCCGTCGGCGCGCTTTTCAGCGATGATCTTGACGACGCCGTCTGTGTCGCCAATGATCTGCGCGCGACTGTTGCCACCAAAGGGATCCTTCTTGACAACGACGTCGTAGCCCTTTTCCTTGGCCGCGGCTTCGGTGAGTCCGCAGAACGCGACCTCCGGATTCGAGTAGATCGCCCAGGGGACTCGGTCGTAGTCGACGGGAACGACAGGTTCGCCGAGGATTGATTTGATGGTGACGATGGCTTCGGCGAAACCGACGTGCGCGAGCTGGGGCGTGTTCGCCACCACGTCACCCACGGCGTAGACGTTGGGGTTCGACGTGCGCATGTACGGATCAGCGACGACGAATCCTCGCTCGTTGATCTCGACGCCAGTTCCCTCACCCAGCAGACCTTCGGTGCGAGGACGTCGCCCAACTGACACGACCACCATGTCCACCTTGACGTCTTCGCCACCTTCGATGTTGACCGACGTGCCACCCTTGTTTGGTTTGTGACCAGTGATGTTGACGCCCACTTGGATCTCGATGCCACGCTTCTTGAAGGCGCGCTCGACGACCTTGGCGACTTCGGCGTCGCAACCAGCGAGGATCGACGGGAGTCCTTCGAGGATGGTGACCTTGGTACCCATGTCGGCCAACAGAGACGCGAACTCACAGCCAATCGCCCCGCCACCAATGACGGCGGCAGTTTCGGGGAGCGCCTCGAGATTGAGGAACTCATCAGAGGTATAGACGATCTTGCCATCGACGTCGATGCCCGGTAGCGTGCGCGGTACCGATCCCGCCGCGATGATGACGTTCTTCCCCTTCGCGATGACGCCAGCGTCTGCGCCGTCGAGTACCGTGACCGTGAGATCCTTGTCGAGTCGCCCCGTGCCTTCGAAGATGGTGACCTTTCGGCCCTTTAAGAGACCCGACAGACCCTTATAGAGCTTGTCGACGATGTCGTTCTTTCGTGCTTGGCTCACGGCGAAATCCGTTTTGATCTCTCCAGTGCTGAAACCAAACGCACTCGAATGTTCGAGCGTGCGGTGCACGTGGGCGGTCTCGAGGAACTCCTTCGCGGGTACGCAACCACGGTGAAGGCAGGTACCACCCACCTTGTCGCGCTCAATGATCGCGATGTTGAGTCCGGCACTTGCGCCGTACAGGGCGGCGGCGTATCCACCGGGCCCTCCTCCGATGACGACAACATCGAACTGTTGGACCTCGTTAGCCACGGCCGTTCCCTTCAATCTTCCTAGTGCTCAACCCCCTAGGGAATCCTAATGTTCTACCCACGGGCCCAGGCGCCAGGCTCTAGGAATGCCGACCCCGCTGGGTGTCGGCAGCCTGGGTCGCCAACTCGTCGACGAAGTCATTCATGACGTCGCCCGAATGACCCTTAACCCAACGAAACGTGATGTCACGTCCGCTCTCGAGGGCGAGGACAAACAGCTCCTCCCATAGATCACGATTCGCGACGGGTTGGCCTTGGGAGTTCTTCCAATTGCGACGCAGCCACCCGTTGTACCACTTATCGTTGAAACACTTGACGACGTAGTTCGAATCACTCACGATCTCGAGGGGACTTTCGGGATTCTCCTTCAGCGCTTCGATGACCGCGATGACCTCCATTCGTTGGTTGGTCGTATGCGCATCGGCTCCACTGGCGAATGATTCTGCACCACTCGCCCACGCCCATCCCCCCGGACCCGGGTTACCGCGGCACGCGCCGTCGGTATGTATGCGTTTCATATCGTCCGAGTGACCCACGAATCCGGATCAGAGGTGAAACGCGTCACGGCAACTGGCATCTCGCCGCGCAAGACCTGTCCGAGGGTGACGTGCTCGAGAACCTCACGCAACGCGCCACGGACCGCTACCCATACGTCACGCAAGTGCTTGGCTTCACCCTCATAGATGAGCGTCTCGGGTCGCATGCCGCGTACCCCCGCCATCGGACCGCTCACGACGCGAAGGATGTCAGCGATCATGATCGAGTCGGGGTCCCTCGCGAGTTTGAAGCCACCTTCGGGACCTCGCTGGGACGTCACCAACCCACCTCGACGAAGATCGGACATGATTGCACCGAGAAACTTCGCGGGCAGTTCTTGCTCCTGTGCCAAGTGTTCGGCACTTATCGAATTCGTCGTCGCCGCGAGGGTCAAGAGCGCGCGTATCGCGTACTCGGCCTTGGCGGGGATCTGCATAGAACCATTCTGCCCCACGACAGGCCCACAAACTGTCAGCCGGTCCAAACTCCTAAAGTGGACTCGTGTTCGATCTACGCTCGCGCCGCCTGTATCTTTGCGTCCCCGCGCGCAAGGACATGGCGGTTTTTCTCCCTCAAGTCCTTCGAGGAGGTGTCGACATCGTTCAATTGCGAGAAAAACACCTCACCGATGAGGTTCGCCTCGCGTCGGCGCGGACCATGCGACCGATTTGCCGAGATTTCGGGGTCCCTTTCATCATGAACGATTCGCCAGAACTCGCTCTCGAGAGCGGGGCCGACGGCGTGCACGTGGGCCAAGACGACGTCAGTGTCGAGCGATGCCGACGACTTATGGGCGATACCGCCATTATTGGACTTTCCACGCACGCGAAGGATGAATTCCTCGAAGGACTGTCGAGCCAAGCGAGTTACTTGAGCGCCGGACCCATCGTCCCCACTCCCACGAAGCTGGGTCGGCCGGGCACGGGTGTCGCGTACGCGACTGCCTGCGAGCAACAGAGCGACCGACCCGTCTTCGTCACCGGAGGCGTGACCGACCAGAACGTCACTTCACTCGTCAACGCCGGACTTCGCCGCTTCGTCATCGTGCGTTACTTGACCCAAGCGAAAGAACCAGAAAAAGCTGCTCGCCTCCTTCGCGAAGCGCTTGACATCGCGCTCTCAGCGGTGACGGTCGAGCCAACCTAACAGCGTCGCAACCATTCGTGGATCAGCGCGCAGCTGGTGCCCGGCCCCTTGGATGATGCGCAGTTCCGCTCGACCTTCAGCACTCGCGAGAAGATCTCGCGCGTCGCTCACGGGTACTTCGAGGTCGTCGGCGCCATGGCCAATGAGCAGTCGCCTCGGTGGTATGAGCGCTATCGAACCCAAGGGGTCGATGGCGAGTACGTCGTCGCGAAGCGCCTCGGGAGCAAGCAGGTCGATTTTGTTGCCAACGACGCCGGCGACTTGGACGGAGCGATGAAATTCATCAGCGCTGGAACACCAATAATCGAGGTGTGCGGGAGCAGCGAAGGTCGCAACGCCGCGTACGCGTTCGTCACGCGCGGCGAGGGCGAGGGCGAGCGAACCACCAAATCCAAATCCGGCGAGGGAGATTCGACGATCGTCTTCATCGGCCCGATCGAAGATGACGCGAAGATCAGCCAACCACTGACTCGCCGAGAAGGTACCAGTACTGCCACCCACGCCCGAGAACGTCCCGGTCGCCACAACCCATCCAGACTCGTTCGCCAGATGCTCCGCGAGTTCGGGGAGAAGTCCGGCCGCCTGTCGCCCCATCCCTAACGCGCGAGGTAGTCCGTGCACCAAAACGAGAACGTGGCCCGTGTTTGGTCGCGCACTCGAGGTCGCGATGCGCAAATCCAGCGTCGAGTTCGCGCTCTTGAGTTGCTCGTGCGCGAGCACGCCTTTAGATGTCCAAGTGTTGAGCGAGAAGTTCTCGGTGATACGCAGGATCGCCCAAGAACAACTCGGAACTCTTCGCTCGCTTGAAATAAAGGTGCGCGTGGTGCTCCCAGGTGAAACCAATACCGCCGTGAATTTGGATGTTCTCCGCGGCGCAGTGAAAGTACGCCTCGGAACAGAAGGACTTTGCGAGACTCGCCGCAATCGGTAATTCGTCATTCAGTTCTTGGGACGCCCACGCGGCGTAGTACGCCGCGGACTTCGCCGATTCGACGTCGAGCAACATGTCCGCGCACTTGTGCTTGATGGCTTGAAACGAACCAATAGGACGTCCGAACTGGACTCGTGTCTTCGCGTAGTCCACCGCATTGTTCAAGACTCGCTGCGCACCACCGACTTGCTCGGCGGCGAGCGCGGATTCGGCGACTTGGAGCATCGTCTGCAGCCCGTTGAGCGCGTCGCCCTCAGTGCCGACCAACGTAGCAGTGGCGTCGTGCAGTTCGATACGACTTTGCTTACGCGTTTGGTCCATCGTGGCGAGCGCGGTTCGCGTCACCCCTTTGGCGTCGCCCTTCAACGCGAACAGCGAAAGACCCTTTGACGTTTTCGCAGGCACGAAGATGACCGACGCGAGGTTGCCGTCGGTGACATAATTCACGACACCATTGAGTTCGAAGCCGTCAACCTTCGCCGTCGCGGTCGTCGAGGTGGCGTTGAGGTCCCAGTTACCCGTGTCATCGGTGAGTGCCACCGTTGCGATGGTGTCGCCCGACGCAATACCAGGGAGATACGTTGCTTTGTCATCATCGTTTCCGACGAACAGCACGGCGTTCGCCGCGAGCGCGACCGTAGAGAAATAGGGCGCGCAAAAGAGTGCCGCACCCATCTCTTCAAAGACGACGTAGAGTTCCACGGGACCGAAACCTTGACCACCAAATTGCTCAGGGATACCCAAACCTTGGAGGGCAAGTTCCTTTGCCATCAACTCCCAGACGTCCGGGTCATATCCCTCGGGTGTCGCCATGAGACGGCGCACCTCGGTCTCGGGCGACTTCTCTTCCAAGAACCGCCGGACCATTTTTCGCAGTTCTTCCTGCTCTTCGCTAAAGCCAAAGTTCATTGCGATCCTTTATTCCCCCTACCGGAGAGTAATGCCGGTGACACTGACATTAGCGAAAGTTCGACCTGCGCTGAATCGTGGCAATCTACGTAGATGGACAACGTCGAACTCGTCTGGTCTGACGCCAGCGCCGAAGTGCACCGCTTCGTCGTGGGGCCCGTCGAAAATAACGTCTACGTCGTTCGCTGTCGGCGTAGCGGCGTCGCCACACTGATCGACGCCGCGAATGAACACGACCGTCTCCTTCGTGTGGCATCACGATTGGGTGTGACTTCAGTGCTTGAGACCCACGGACACTGGGATCACATCGGCGCCGTCACTGAGGTTCGAGAGGCGGGAATCGACGTCTGGGTGCGTGACGAGGACGCGGGCCTGCTGCCAAGCTATGACCACCTACTCGAGGACGACACCGTGCACGTGGTTGGCGACCTTCGGTTGCGAACCGTGCACACCCCCGGTCACACTCCCGGGTCCATTTCCTTCGCTCTCGAGAACACTCCGATCTTGTTCACTGGTGACACGCTCTTTCCAGGGGGTCCGGGCAACGCCACGTTCGAAGGAGGGGACTTCCCTACGATCATCAACTCCATCGAGCAGCGGATCTTTCGGGTCTACGCACCCGACACCATCATCTGGCCGGGCCACGGTGCCAACTCCACGCTCGGCACCGAGTCACCCCACCTCGATGAATGGGTCGAACGGGGCTGGTAGCGGCGTTCTCGCGCCAATGCACCACCGGTAGGCTGCTAGCCGTGTCTGCACCCCTCTTGGAACTGCGAAACCTCCACTGCGAAGCGGATGGCGCGAACATTCTTCGTGGCGTTGACCTCGTGGTCAACGAAGGCGAAGTCCACGCCCTGATGGGGCCCAATGGCGCCGGTAAGTCGACAATCGCGAACGTCGTCATGGGACACCCGGGCTACACGCTGAGTGCCGGGGACATCCTTCTCAAGGGCGAGAACATCGCCGCGTGGAGCCCTGACGAACGGGCACGAGCGGGCATCTTTCTCGCCTTCCAGTATCCAGAAGCCATTAGCGGGGTCTCGGTCGTCCAGTTCTTACGCCAGGCGATCGCGGCGAGGAAGGGCCTCGACGAACTCAGTGTCCTCGAAGTTCGTCTTGATCTGATGGAGTGGATGGACCGTCTTGGAATGGATCCCGCCTTCGCTGAACGGCACCTCAATGACGGATTCTCGGGCGGCGAACGCAAGCGCAACGAGATCCTGCAGATGGCGCTCTTGGAGCCGGCGATTGCGTTCCTCGACGAGACCGATTCAGGACTCGACATCGACGCGTTGCGCGTCGTTGCCCGTGGAGTGCGCACCGTGCGTAACGAGCACCCCGCGATGGGCGTGATCGTCGTCACGCACTACGTGAAACTCCTCGAAGAAATCGAACCCGATCAAGTGCACATCCTCGTCGACGGCCAGATCGTCGAATCGGGCGACGCCGACCTCGCCCAGCGCATCGAGCACGAAGGCTACGACGCGTGGCGACCGGTCAGCCTATGACCACATTCGATCCTCGCCTCGTTCGCGCCGACACGCCGCTCCTTACGCGAATCATCAACGGCCGGCCCATCACGTACCTCGACTCGGCGGCGTCGTCGCTTCCTCCTCGACCCGTCATCGACGCAATGAGTCGACACTACGAACGACAACACGCCAACGTGCACCGCGGTGTTTATCAAACGGCGAACGAATCAACGCAGTCCTACGAGGGGGCGCGCGAAGCAATTGCTCGCTTCATTCACGCACCCGCTGGTGGCGAAGAGATTGTCTTCACGAAAAATGCGACCGAGGGGTTCAACCTGCTCGCAAAATCGTGGGCGGCTTCGAATCTTCGCAGTGGTGACGTCGTGCTCGTCAGCGAGATGGAGCACCACGCCAACATCGTGCCGTGGTTCCAACTTCGAGAATCGATTGATATTGAGGTTCGATTCATCCCCGTGGGTGACGACTACCGCCTCGACCTTGGCAACATCGACGAACTTATGAAGGGCGTACGTCTCGTGTCGGTGACGGCGATGTCGAACGTACTCGGCACCGTGACGCCTCTGAAGCAACTCGCGCGCATCGCGCACGAGCACGATGCGCTCATTGCGGTTGACGCCGCCCAATTGGTTGGACACGCGCCAAGCGACGTCGTTGATCTCGATGTCGATTTCTTCATCTTCTCGGCGCACAAGATGCTGGGTCCCACTGGTCTGGGTATCCTGTGGACCCGACGCGACATCCTCAATACCATGCCCCCATTCTTGGGCGGAGGCGGGATGATTGCCGACGTGTCAACGAGTGGATACGTGCCCGCGAAGGGCCCGACTCGATTTGAAGCGGGCACCCCGCCGATCGCCGAAGCTGCTGGTTTGAGTGCAGCGGTCACGTACCTCGAAGGTCTCGGCATGGAGAACGTCGCTCGACACGACCGTGACCTCACCCAAGACGCACTCTCTCGCATCGACGACGAATTTGGCGGACGCGTGCGCATCGTCGGACCTGTCGATACTGATCATCGAGGTGGCGTGATCAGTTTGGACGTCGAGGGAGTGCATGCCCATGACGTCGCCCAAGTGCTCGACCAGTTCGGCGTATGTGTGCGACCTGGGCACCACTGCGCCAAGCCTCTCATGAAGCGCTTCAACCTCACGGCGACGGCGCGTGCATCCTTCGGTCCCTATTCGCTCGTGAGCGACACTGACGTCTTACTCGAGGCACTCACCGATGCCGTCAAACTGTTCGGGTGACGATGTCGAACCTCGAAGACCTCTATCGCGAAGTAATCCTTGACCACTATCGTTCACCGCGAAATCGTGGCGAACTCGAAACGCCGCCGGCGCTTCGCGTCGAAGGATTCAACCCCCTGTGCGGCGACGAGGTCGTGGTCTATCTCCTCGTCGACAACGGCGTCCTAACCGACATTAAGATGACCGGACACGGGTGTTCGATCTCGCAGTCGTCGTCATCGCTCATGAGCGCCGCAGTGAAGGGCAAATCGCTGGAGCAGGTGCGAGGACTCATCACCACGTTCAAGACCTTGATGACGGTCCACGAATCATCAATCGATTCGTCGGAACCTCCGCCACTCCAAGACGTTCGGGCCCTCGGCGAGCTCGCGGCGCTACAGGGTGTCGTGAAGTTCCCCGTGCGCATCAAGTGTGCGACGCTCGCGTGGAACACGCTCAACCAAGGACTCGATGAACTCAGCGCCATTGACTAAGGCGTACAGGGCACCGGGTCGAAATACGGCGTCACCTGCGATGGATTGATTGAGGTTGTTGTCGTTGGCGACGTGCCGTGTTTCTTTTTCTTGTGTGGTCCGAGCGTCGTGGTGGTCGTCGGGGTCACGACGGGCGGCAACGGCGTCTGCAGAGCACTGTTCGGTGGAGGATCGGTTGGCGTGAGTAATTGCGAACCGAAAATGTTGACGAGCATTTGTTGCGCCTCGGGCTGCTCCACGAACAGTACGTCACCGAGTCCGCTGATTTGGCTGTCGGTCACCGGCATGGTGTACGTGAGCATCTTGGCTGGATTGAGGCTATGGAACTTCACCGCAAGCGCGATGAGCTCGTTCAGGGTGAAATTATTGTCCAACTCGATTCCTTGTGGAATCTTGGAGAGGAACGAATTGATGGAGAGAGGATTGTAAATACCTTTCAGTCGGCTGATCATTGCTCGTAAGAAAGCGTTTTGGCGGTCGATGCGCCCAAAGTCACTCGTACCGTCGTAGTTCCACACACCATTTTGAAACCATTCGTAGTGGCGACTTCGTGCGACCGCGAGTGCTTGGAATCCGGTGACCAACTGACAGCCCGGATGCTTGATGTTGAGTCCGGAATAGGCATCCTTGGCTGGGAACGGAAAGTCGAGGTAGACCCCTCCGATGGCGTCGGCGGCGTTGATGAGACCGCCGAAACTCACGACGATGGTGTGGTTAATAGGGATGCCGAAGTTCGCCGTGATGGTCTGGGCGAGCAACGACGGACCATTGCCAAAATTCACATTGATTCGATTGAATTTTCCATAGAGTGCTTGATTAGCGAGCAAGGTCGTCATCGTGTCACGAGGGATTGAGAGAATCGTGATGGTTCCGGCCGCTGGGTCGACGTGCATGATCTTGACGACGTCGCTGCGTTGCCCAGAGACCGAGCCGGTCGAGGCGCCCGTTTGCGCCGCGACCGCGCCGGTGAGTCCCGCCCTGCTATCGGATCCGACTTCCAGGATGTTGAATGGCTTCCCGCTCAATTGCGGCAGTTCGCTCGCCACGTGGATCTTCTTTATCTGACCGAATCGCCACTGCGCGTAGAGATAGCCTCCGCCGATGACCCCGACGAGCAACGCCACGACAACGATGAAGCTGATGATGACCCGTCGCCGGGTACGTCCGGGTCTGCGTGGTCGCTTCCTTCGAGGTGCGCCTGACTTCTCGTCAACGGCGGCCCCCAGAGCCACGAGGCGACTTTCGTTGGCCAATCGCTTTCGTTCACGGCGCGATTCTCGGGAACGGCCTCCAAGGTCGCCGTTACTTTCATCGCTCATCATGCAACTTTACTTGCTGCGAAAATGTAAGAATTCTAAGAATTCTGATGACGAAACGGTTCATAGCCGTCACGTTCGAGTACTTCTGACAATTCTGGACCACCCGTCGCGACCACTCGACCTTCACTCACGACGTGGATCTTTGTTGGCGTAAGTTCCTGCAAGAGACGGCGGAAGTGAGTGATGACGAGCACGCCACAGTTCCACTCGGTGGTCGCAGCGAAGAGTCGTCTCGAAACTGCACCGAGGGCATCGACATCGAGTCCTGAGTCAATCTCGTCGAGCACCGCGAACTTCGGTCGAAGAATCCCAAGTTGCACCATCTCCGCGCGCTTTCGCTCACCGCCAGAGAGGTCGACGTTCACGAAGCGATCGAGAACATCGCTGCGAAGTTCGACCCGTTGTGCTTCTTCGCTCATCCGTGCTCGCAAATTCGTCGGGTCCGCACCAGCGGCGACAAGTAGATCGAGAGGGCGTACCCCTGGCACTTCCATTGGATGTTGCAGCGCGAGTAGGAGTCCGTGGCGGGCGCGCTCAGTTGCCGAGAGGCCCAAGAGTTCGACGCCGTCAAGGAGAACTGACCCTCCAAGCACCTTGTAACCAGGATGCCCACTCAAGGCGTGCGCGAGAGTGGACTTTCCCGAACCGTTTGGCCCCATGATTGCGTGCACTTCGCCCGACGCCATAAACAGGTCGAAGCCTCGCAGCACTTCTTTACCCGCCACTTCGACGCGCAAACCCTCGATTTTCAACGACGACGTCACGGCACGATCACTTCGAGTCGGCCATTGTTCTGCGTGACGTCGTAGTGCGCCACCGGCTTTGTCGCGGGGAACGACATTGGTTCGCCGTCGCGAAGCCGGAACATCGCGCCGTGGCGAGCGCACTCGATTTCGAGTGACTCGACGTTTACCTCGCCTTCGGCGAGACTGAAATCCTCGTGGCTGCATCGATCGTCGAGCACGTAGACATCAGTTCCGATGCGAACGACCACGAGTACTCGGTCACTGATTCGCATTTGTCGCGGTTCGCCGTCGACGAAATCGTCGATCACGCCCAGATCAAAACTCGTCACGGTGCCACCATCTGCAAGCTCGAAAGGGCTGCGGTGACATCGTCTTCGACCAACGCGGCAAGTTCTTCGGGCAACGTCGTCAGCATCTCGTAGAAGAAACCTTGAATGATCAGACGCTCCGCATCACTGCGGGTCACGCCTCGCGACTCGAGGTACCAACGTTGCAATTCATCGAGTGGTCCGACGCTCGAGGCGTGCGCACACATCACGTCATTTTCTCGAATGTCGAGATTCGGCACACTGTCCGCATGCGCGTGAGGAGAGAGGAGAAGATTGTGATTCGTTTGACGAGCGTCGGTGCGCTTCGCGCCCTTTTCAATTTCGATCAAGCCTGTATAGACCGACCTCGACTCGTCGGCGACTGCCCCCTTAGAGAGCAGCGTCGAGCGACTGCGCTGCGCCTTATGAAACTGGTGCGTGCGAAAGTCGTGCACCTGTCGACCAGCACCCAAGAACGTCGTTCGCAACTCATTTTCCGCACCGGTGCCCAGCAACTCTGCGTCGTTGCGGGAACGATTGTAATGCGCGCCCATGCCGATAACCGCTTGGCGTAGGCGCGCGTCCTTTCGAATCAGCCCCGTCGTGCGCGCCACGTGCCACGCGCTGTCGTCCAAGCGTTGGTAGGTGATCAGTTGCAAGGACGCGTTAACTCCCACCTCGTATTCGCTCAACGGCACGACGAGCGCCTCGCTGCCGCCTTCGAAGTATTCGACGACCGTGACGCTGCTCGCGTCACCGACCTTTATTTGTGTTTGAGAGAAGGAAGCCGAGCCCGTCGCGTCATAGAGAATGATGATTGGTTGATCGATGTTCACTCGCTCCGCGATTTCGAGAATCGTCGTCGCTGGGGCCAGCGCGACACTCAAGAGCGCAAAGGCGTCGCTCTCGTAACGCTCAATGGGATCTTCGCCACGCAACGTGGTCGCACTTTCGATACTCGTGACGCTGACGCCATCGAGCGTGGCGCTCACCGAGCTAAGAAAGCCGTCCACGACCCGAACGACGAGTCCACCGGCCGCGCACAACTGCTCGCCAAAGGCCGACACGTCACGAACGCGCGGTTCGTTCGCGACGTCGAAGTGATCGATCACGAATTCACTCAATGGTGCGTAGCGCCACACTTCATCAGCCGTGGTCGGAAGTCCTATTTCTTGGAAACTTTCCCACGCACGTTCGCGATCGCGCGCCGTGGGCGAGGAAGAAATGAAGGAGCGAGCGGACTCGGCGAAGATTTTCATAGTTTTAGGGACCAATGCAGTGTAATGGTCGAGAGAGCATTCTCCTCGAGCGACCTAGGCTGCGCAGAGAACGAACGGGGGAAGTTATGAGTTTCAAGTCCGACGTCTTGACCCTCGAGGTCAATGAGCACGTTGCCACGTTGTGGCTCGACCGCGAGTCAGCACGCAACGCCATGGGCAGCGCACTCTGGCGAGGACTCAGCGAAGCCGCCGAAGAGATTGCCAGCGACGAGAGCATTCGAGTTCTCGTCATTGCAGCGAAGGGACCCCACTTCACGGTGGGACTTGACCTGAAGGAATTCGGCGGAACTCTCACGGGAGGCTTGGAAGGAGCGAATCCGCCGTCGCGTGCGACTGCAAATGCCACTAGCTATCGAGCGGTTCGTCGAATGCAAGATTCCGTGACCTCTATTGCCAAGTTGTCGGTACCCGTCATCGCGGCGGTGCACGGTTACTGCATTGGAGGTGGCGTCGACCTCATCAGTGCGTGCGACATCCGGCTGTGTTCGAGTGATGCCATCTTTTCGGTGCGCGAAGCGAAAGTCGCCATCGTCGCAGACCTTGGGACGTTGCAGCGACTGCCTCGCATCGTGAGTGCCGGACACGTCGCCGAACTGGCCTTCACTGGAAAGGACATCACGTCGCAACGAGCCAAGGAGATTGGGCTCGTCAACTCGGTGCACGGCACCAGTGCGCCCGACGTGCTCGACGCTGCATACGATCTCGCGCGCGAGATCGCTGCGAATTCTCCTCTCGCCGTACAAGGAACGAAGGCTGTCCTTGCCGCGAATGATGGCCGAACCGTCGATGAAGGTCTCGAATTCGTGGCGCGCTGGAACACGATGTATATCCAAAGCAACGACTTGCGAGAAGCGATGACTGCGTTTATTGAACGACGGGCTCCAAAATTCGAAGGTAACTAGCGCCGCCAGAACTTCCAGCCGGTGCGACCCTTCTTTTCCATTTCGTCGAGCTGACGACGTCGTTCCTCGAGAAGTTCGGGTGCGACCGAATTGACGATTTCACTCGCCATGTCGAGCACCTCGCGCCGCTCTTCGAGCGGCACCGATGACTCGGGAGCCTGCTCAACGGGCTTGTCGACAAGGGTCCCGTGCGACCAACCGACATCGGCGAACCGACGCTCATAGGTGATGCAATCCGCCGGGCACGACCATGGTTGATCGGGAGCGTTACCCAGGACACAAAATCGCGCTACTTCACCGGACTTGTAGGTACGACTCTGGAAGTGTTTGCACTCCTCGCGCATTCCCATCAGATACTCCCCATCTCGATATCGAAGAGGCTTCCGTGCGAAGAAATGCGGATGTCGGTCGTCACGTTCGTTTCTCTAGCGGCAGGCGTCATAGGTCAAAATTACTGGCAACCGACGTTCCTCATGCGTTTCGCAATCTGGTGCCAGGTTGAGGCCCCCTGCGACGACGTCGAACTTGCGAAAAGCGGGGACGACCGACGGGTTTCGTGCACGTGGCACGTCAACCAATCGAGCCTTCCATTTGCAGTTCAATCAACCGCGACCACTCGACCGCGTACTCCATTGGCAGGGTTCGCGTTACGGGTTCGATAAAACCGTTCACGATCATTCCCATAGCTTGACTTTCGGTAAGTCCCCTGCTCATCAGGTAGAACAATTGATCGTCACCTATTTTCGACACGGTCGCCTCGTGACCAATGGAGGCGTCTTGCTCGCCGACTTCCATATATGGTTTGGTCTCGGACGTTGAGCGCTCGTCCAGTAACAGCGCGTCGCAGCGCACGAAGCTCTTGGCGCCG
>Ga0302319_10015461_pt1 | contig 14141 bp, 15 predicted proteins | sample Bog_T0_2_FD_203319 | JGI IMG/M metagenome (GOLD analysis project Ga0302319, IMG submission 203319) | Peat permafrost microbial communities from Stordalen Mire near Abisko, Sweden - Bog_T0_2 | ecosystem: Environmental > Terrestrial > Soil > Wetlands > Peat | place: Sweden: Abisko, Stordalen Mire... | reverse complement strand
CGTGCCAAAGATTTGTCCCGCGGTGTGCGCCGTGCCACCCGCGAATAGATAGCCGATCGCGAACACGCCTGCCAGCAGCGTGAACATGATCAGCGTGACCACACCCGCGCGATTGTCGACATAGACCGGGCGCTCGACCCAGACGATTTGCGCGGCCATGAAGAAGGTGCTGATGACAATAACCAGCTCGCCGGGGCCGGGTTTGAGATGCTGCATCAGCCCAGGACTGAGCAGCGCCGCGCCCGCGAGCACGAGCGCGCACGCGATCACCACGCGCAGGCCGGGCATTCGCCGGTCGCGCACGGCCACGATCAGCGGCACGATCAAGGTGTAGAGCTGGGTGAGGAACGCCGCGACGGAGGCGTCGGTCGAGGCTAATCCCAGCGTTTGCAGATAGAGTCCGCCCGCGGCGAAAAAGGCAAGGCCGATGGCCTGGCTCCATTCGCGCCCGTTCACACGCGAGAGTTGGCGTCCGTAAATCGCGAGCAGGAAAAGCGCGGCCAGCCCGAACCGGATCGCCATATCCGCGCAAGCCAGCGCCGCATCGGAAACCGCTGGGGCGCTGGCCCGTTGCACCAGTTCCAGCCCGCGCAGCAGCGGAAAACTCAGGCCCCACAAGACGGTCGTGCCGATGAGCAGCAGGCGCGCACGGCGAATGAGGATCGCTCCCTGGGATGATTCCTTTTTGTCCACATCTCACCATGACAAATCCGTGCGGAGGCTCAAGACCCGATCTGTCTTCCGTTGTAGCTTGCCCGTCCGGGTACGGAGAGTATGATCATCTTTTTCCCGCCGGATGGAAATGACATCATGAATCGTAGCCGCTCTCTCTCGCCCAAATTTCAGTCCCACATCGCCAAAGGCCGCCGCGTCATCGAGCTGGAGGCCGCGGCGCTCCGGGCCGTGCAAAAGCGCCTCGATGAATCCTTCGCGCGCGCCGTGGAGGCGATGCGCGACGTCATCCAGACCGGGCACAAGATTATCGTCACGGGCATCGGCAAATCGGGCACGATCGGAGCGAAGATCGCCTCGACTCTCTCCAGCACGGGCGCGTCGAGCGTGGTTCTCGACGCTGTCAACGCCACCCACGGCGATCTCGGCATGGTCGCGGCGGGCGATCTCGTCATCATCCTGAGCTACAGCGGCGAGACGGAGGAAGTCGCCCGGCTCATCCCGAGTCTCAAGCGCATGGGGACGCGCATCATCGGGATGACCGGCAACGCCAAATCCACCCTCGCCCGCGAAGCGGAAATCCATCTCGACGTGCAGGTGACGCGCGAAGCGTGCCCGCTCAACCTCGCCCCGACTTCCAGTTCCACCGCCATGCTCGCCGTCGGCGACGCGCTGGCCATGGTGCTGCTCGAGGCGCGCGGCTTCAAGAAGGAGGATTTTGCCAAGTTCCATCCAGGCGGGACGCTCGGTCGCAATCTGCTTTTGAAGGTCGAAGAGATCATGCGCAAGCGCGACCAGATGGCCATCCTTGCCGGCAGCTCGACCGTCAACGAGGCGCTCGCCTTGATTGCCCGCAAACGCGCCGGCGCGGTGGCCGTCACCGACAAGCAGGGACGACTGGCCGGCATCTACACGCATGGTGATTTCACCCGCGGCTACCAAAAGGACGTGCACATCGGCCAGGCCAAATTGTCCGATGTGATGACGCCCAAGCCGATCACGGTGCGCGTGGACAAGCTCGCGGTGGAAGTGCTGAATTTATTCGAGGCGCATCGTATCGGCGACCTGATCGTGGTCGACCGCCGCAACCATCCCGTCGGCCTGGTCGACGCGCAGGACTTGGCCCGCGTTAAGTTGCTCTGACTTGGTAGCCGCCGCACGCTGGGCGGCGGACTCGGTGGATTTTCGCACCCGAACCGCTAAATCGCCTATCAACTCGCCCCGCGCCCGGCGTGCGCGGGCTACCTTTGCCGGCCAGCTATCCTCTCGGCCGCTTGGGCAGCCAGCCCATCTCGAGCAGGAACTTGAAGAAGAGATACATGACCACGGCCACGACGCTGCCGAGAAGACAGCCGATGATGGCGAGATTGGAGAGCACGGTGAAAGACCACTTGCTCGTTTGGCCGTCCGACCAATCCTGGATGTAGAGGAGCAAGGGGCAGGCGATCGCACCGATGATGCAGGTCGTGCCAAAAAGATACCCGATGTATTTGAAACCGAGTTTTTCCTCGTAAAAAGCCTGATCCTGCTTCGAGAGTGCCATAGCCCACGAGGTTAGGCAATTCGGGCTGAAACGACAACTCTCATTCGCGCCTCGACCAGAGACTGGGCTGGCGCTAATCAAGGCGGATTCGTTTATGCCCGCCACAGATACCTCCACCGCTCCAAAATCATTTCTCAAGGGATGGTTTGTCCCGAACGACATTGACGGCTTCTTTGGCCTCTTCGTCGATAACTTGTGCCAGCTCATCGTCGTGGTTGGACTCTGCCCGAAGCTGGCGGGCCTGCCCGACGCGCTCGTGGTCGGGCGCATTTTGCCCGGCATCGCCATCTCGCTCGTGGCGGGAAATCTCTTCTACGCGTGGCAGGCGCGCCGACTTTCGGAGCGCACCGGGAAGCCGGTCACGGCGCTGCCCTTCGGCGTGAACACGGTCAGCCTTTTCGCGTTCATCTTTCTCATCCTCGGTCCGGTCTATAACGAGACGCACGATGCCGATCTCGCATGGAAAGTTTCCCTCGTCGCAGGCTTTCTCGGCGGCGTGGTTGAGATCGCGGCTTCCTTCTTCGGCGCCTGGATTCGCCGCCACACCCCACGCGCGGCGCTGCTCTCCGCACTCGCGGGCGTGGGCATCACCTTCATCGCGATGGGTTTCATCTTCCAGATTTTTTCGTCACCGCTCGTCGCGCTCTTTCCCGCGCTGCTGGTGCTCATCGGTTATGCCGGACGGGTGCGCTGGCCGCTCGGCCTGCCCACCGGGTTTATCGCGGTGGTCGTGGGCACGCTGACGGCGTGGCTGCTGCGCGATCTGAAACTGTCGCCCGTGCCAGTGTGGCCCGAGTCGCAGCTGACTTTCTATTGTCCCAAGCCGGCGTTTGACATCTTCGCGCTTCTCGTTGACCCACGCGTCTGGAAATTTGCCGCCGTCTTCATTCCGATGGCCGTGCTCAATGTGATCGGCTCGATGCAAAACCTCGAGAGCGCGGAGGCCGCGGGCGACAAATTCGACACCCGCTCGTCGCTGCTGGCCAACGGCATCAGCGCGGTCGTGGGCGTCTTCTTCGGCAACCCGTTCGCACCGACGATCTATATTGGCCATCCCGGCTGGAAGGCGATGGGCGCGCGGTCCGGCTATTCCGTGCTCAACGCCATCGCGATCACGCTCATTTGCCTCACCGGCGCGATGCCGTTCGTGCTCTGGTTCATGCCGCTCGAGGCGACGCTCGGCATCCTGCTCTGGATTGGCCTGATCATCACCGCGCAGGCGTTTCAGGAAACGCCCAAAGCCCACGCGCCAGCGGTGGCCATCGGCTTTATTCCCTCCATTGCAGCCTGGGGCGTGCTCATGATCCAGACCACGCTCGAAAAAGCCGCGCCGGGTTATTCTTTTGAGCAAGCCTCTACCAATTTCAGCCCGGAAATCTTTTTTAGCGGCATGCTGTGCCTTGCGCAGGGCTTCATCCTAATCTCGATTTTCTTCAGCGCCATCATGGCGAGGGTCATCGACCGGCAATGGGGCGTCGCTGCGATCTGGTGTTTGGTCGCGGCGATCTGCTCGGCCACGGGAATCATTCACGGATTCGTCTTTACCCCCGATGGCGGCTATGCCCCGGCGCTTTCGTTTTTCCATTGGACCGGAATCGGCGGCGCGACACCGACAGGCGATGATTTTGCCGTTGTTTATGCGGCCGCGGCGCTGCTTCTTTTCGCGATGCAGGTGTGGAAACCGCGCGCGATGGAGAATTGATGCGCGGAGATCATCCGCCCGCAAAACGTTCGCGATCGGCGCTCTGGATGTCGGCGCAGATTAACTCGATAAGTCTTTTGCGCCCCTGGCGTCCGACGGGGATCTTGTTAGCGATCAAGCGCGCGTCGACAAGCCGCTCGAGGCAATGCTCCAGTTCCGCTTCGTGGCCGGGCCGAAGAGCCTCGGCGGGTATCTGATGCGCCAGCGAATCGAAGAAATCTTTTTTGAACTGCCGAACAAACTCTTCGAATGTTTCGAACGGAGCAGTCATGATGTCAGCTCGCGGCTAAATTTTTCCGAATCGGGATCAAAATCCGATCCGCCGTGGGCTGCAGCAGCGACTCCTCGCGGGTTTCCACCAGAAGCCGGATTTTCGGTTCTGTGCCCGAGTACCGCAGCAAAATGCGCCCGTTCGCGCCGAGTTCCCTCTCGATCGCCTTCACCGTCTCAGTCACCTCGGGCAGTTGTTCGAGCGGAATCCGTTCGCGCACCTTCACGTTCACCAGGAGCTGCGGATATTTCCTCATGCCGAGTCGCAATTGGCTCAGCGGCTTGCCCGTCGCTTTCATGATCCGCAAGAGTTCCAGCGCGGTCACGAGGCCGTCGCCGGTCGTGTTGCAATCGCGCAGAATGACGTGACCTGATTGTTCGCCGCCCACGTTCAAATCGTTCGCCAGCATCAGCTCCAACACATAGCGGTCGCCCACGCCGGCGCGTAAAACTTTTCCGCCCGCGGCCGCAAAACATTCGTCGAGGCCGAGATTGCTCATGACCGTCGCCACGAGCGTCTTCTTCGCCAGCTTATCGCGCCGGAGCAGATCAAGTCCGATCACGGCCAGCATTTCGTCGCCGTCGAGCAGCGATCCCGTCTCGTCACAGCAGATCAAGCGGTCCGCGTCGCCATCGTGCGCGAGACCGATCTGCGCGCCGAAATCGCGCGTCGCCTTCTGAGTCAATTCCGGATAGGTGCTGCCGCAGCCCGCGTTGATGTTCACGCCATTCGGCTCGACATTCAGCGCGAGCACGTCGGCTCCCAGCGCTCGCAGAACCGCCGGAGTCGTCTCATAGGCCGCGCCGTGCCCGGCATCGACCACGACGCGCACACCGTGCAGGTCGAGCCCGCATCCGTACGCCGCGATCGCGAGTTCTGCGTAACGCATCGCGCCGTTGGGCCAGGTTTTAATCCGGCCGATGTTTGAGCCGCTCGTTCCCTGCCCGCGCAGTTTTTCGCCGAGAATGAGCGCCTCGATTTCGAGTTCCAGCGCGTCGTCGCATTTCAATCCATCGGCGTTGAAAATCTTCAGCCCATTGTCCTCGTAGGGATTGTGTGAAGCGCTGATGACCACGCCCGCGCAACCATGTAAATGCCGCGTCAGAAAAGCCACCGCCGGGGTCGGCACCACGCCCGTCAGCACGACGTCGACGCCCATCGCCGCCACGCCCGCCGCGACGGCACTCTCCAGCATCGGCCCGGAAATCCGCGTGTCGCGACCGATCACCATCGGTTTGCCTAGCTGACCGAACTTCGCGGCCACGGCGCGGCCAAAGGCGACGGCCATTTCGGGCGTCAGCGGCTCTTCATTGGCGCGACCGCGAATGCCGTCCGTTCCGAAAAGCCGCGATTGTGCACCCATATGATCCTAAAAATTACGCTTTGTGAAAAATTACCGCCCTCTGCAGGACAGCAGCCCTATTTGGCCTTGGCGGCATCGGCGTCCGCGACCATCTCGATTTCAAAAATCAACGTCGCATTCGGCGGTACGGCATCGCCCGCGCCCTGCATCCCGTATCCGAGTTGCGGCGGAATGATCAGCTTGCGCTTGCCGCCGACTTTCATGGTCGAAGTGCCCTCGGTCCAGCCCGAGATCAGCCCGGTCACGCCCTGCACGTAATCGAACGTCGGGCCCATGTCGGGGTGATCCGCCGACGCATCAAATTTGGTGCCGTCGAGCAGCTTGCCCAGGTATTTGACCGAGACGTGATCGCCCGTCTTCACCGCCGGGCCCGTGCCGACGAGGATATCGACATACTTCAATCCCGAGGGCGTCGTGACGATCGGTTTGCCCGTGTCCTTGTCCGTCTCCACCTTGGCCCCGGACGGCGCAGCAGTCGGTGCGGGATCGGCGTTCGTGTCCGCGTGGACCGGGCTGAAAAGCAGCGGGCTGGCCGCGCCGAAAGATATAACCGCGCCTAGCATTCCGGCAAAGGTGAAACGGCGATAACTGAGAGGAGAGAGCAATTTCATAGAAGAGCCGAGTTAAGAGCAAAGCTGGAAAAAAAGCGAGACCTCGATATGGGTAGGACGGCAGTCCTCTGCCGTCCGACTTATTTGTGGGACGCGAAGGGACTCGCGTCCCTACCCCGCCGCATTCCAGAGCCGCGCGTAGACGCCCTTGCGTGCCAGCAATTCCGGCCCCGTGCCCGATTCGACCAGGCGTCCCTCCTCGAGCACATGAATGCAATCGACGTGGTGAATCGTGCTGAGCCGGTGCGTCACGATCAGCGTGGTGAAGCGCCGCATCAGCACCTTGAGCGTCTCCATGATTTCCGCCTCGGTCTCGAGATCGAGCGCGCTGGTCGGTTCGTCGAGGAGCAGGATCGGGGCGTTTTTCAGGAAGGCCCGCGCCAAGCCAATTCGCTGCTTTTGTCCGCCGCTGAGCCGCACGCCGCGCTCGCCGACCTGCGTCTCGTAGCCATGCGGTAATTTCCCGATGAAGGCGTGCGCTTGCGCCGCTTCCGCCGCGGCCTGAATCTCGGCGCGTGTCGCATTGGGCCGGCCATAGGCGATGTTCTCCAGCACCGTGCCGGAAAGCAGCAGCGTGTCCTGCAGCACGACGGAGATGTTCGCCCGCAGCGACTTCTTGGTCGCGCTGCGCACGTCATTGCCATCGATGCGCACGGTGCCCGCATTCGGATCATAAAAGCGCGGCACGAGAGAAAGGAGCGTGGTCTTCCCTGCGCCCGTGCCACCGACGAGCGCCACGGTCTGACCAGGTTTGATGCTCAGCGTGATCCCGCGCAGGATTGGATGGTCCGTGTCGTAGGCGAACGCGACATTCTCAAACGCGATCTCGCCCTTCGCGCGCGGCATCGGTTTCGCATCTGGCATTTCCGGCACGGAGTCCTCGGCGTCGAGAATTTCGAACACGCGCTGCATCCCCGCCGCCGCGCCTTCCAACGCCCAGGCGGTGTAGCTCAGTTGCTCCAGCGGCTGGTAGAGCATTCCGACGTAAGCGAGAAAAAGCGTAAGCTGCCCGACTGTCAGCCGCCCCTCGAGGATGTGCAACGTCGCCACATAAAGCACCAGCGAGAGGCCGAGCGCCATCACGCCGGAAATGGCCAGCGTCGAGATGGCATTGGTGATGGTAAGACTCAAATTGGCCGCGTAACTCTGGCGCGCTTCGCGCTCGAACTCGCGCACTTCGTATTCCTCCTGCCCGAAGGCGTGGACGATGCGGATGCTCGTCAGCCCCTCGCTCGCCCGCGCCAGCACATCGCTCTCCTCCTGCTGCAGCGTCGTGGTCTGCCGCCGCACGCGCGCTGAGAAAATGTAAATGGTAATCCACAGCAGCGGCAGGATCAGCAGCGACACGCCGGCCAGCACCGCGTCCAGCTTGGCCATGACGGCAAATGTCATCAGCAGCGTGATGACCGAACCGAAGACCGTGTCGAAGCCGCGATTGTAAAACGTCTGGATCGCCTGCGAATCGTAGGCCACGCGGAAGGTCGAGTCGCCGCTGCGCCGCCGGTCGTGAAAATGCAGCGGCAGGTATTGCAGATACGAATAAAGCTGCGTGCGCAGTTCCAGCAGCGCCTTCAGCCCGACTTCAATCGAGACGTAATTCCGCCAAAAGCCGAGCAGCCCCGCCAGAACGTAAATAACGACCATCGCCACCGCCGCAAAGAGCGCCGCATGGCTGGCCGACATGGTCAGGAACTGCCAGTGCACCGTACCGCCCGCGCCAACCGTCACGACATGATCGATCACCCACTGCACAGGCCAGTATTTGAGCAGGCTAAAGGCCACTCCGACGATCAGCAGTACCATGCTGAAACAGATCGTCCCCAGGTAGGGCCGGTAGTAACCGATCACACGGCGGTAGAGATTCATTGTTTAATGTAGCGGCGGTCTATGACCGTCGCTGAATTACGCTGGCCATTTTGCCACCCGAACTTAGGGTTTGAACATGACCTTGGGAAGAATTCTTCGTTGGGTCGGCGCGATTCTAGCATGTTTGATTTCAGGAATTCTCGCGTCGTGGCTGGTTTTTCAATTTGCTGACTATCTCGTTCCTTCTCCTGGCGACACTGACGATTATGAAGCTTATTACTGGCACCGGGATTTTCTATTTGTAGGAAGCTTCGCTGCGGGAGTTGGTCTTTCCCTCGTGGTCGCTATTTGGACCGCACGGTATAAAAGAATGGATTTCAATTAGCGACGGTCATAGACCGCCGCTACAATATTAAACTATGGACGATTTGTTTACCTCCGATTCGCCGGCGGGCAATGCGGGTGCGGCCGTTTCGCCCAACGCACCGCTGGCCGCGCGGTTTCGTCCGCGCACGCTGGAGGAATATATCGGCCAGTCGCACCTGCTCGCGCCGGGCAAGCCGCTGCGCCGCCTGATCGAGGCGGACCGGCTCACGTCGCTGATTTTGTTCGGGCCGCCCGGCGTGGGGAAGACTTCGCTGGCGGAGGTGATCGCGCGCCGAACGAAGTGCCACTTCGAGCGACTCAACGGCGTCGAGGGGACCGTCGCCGACCTGCGCCGCGTTCTCGGCGCTGCGATCACGCGGATGAAAGTGAACGGTCAGCGAACCGTTCTTTTTATCGACGAAATCCATCGCTTCAACAAGGCGCAGCAAGACGTGTTGCTGCCCGATGTCGAGGCTGGTTCCGTCCGGCTCATCGGCGCCACGACGCATAATCCCTCCTTCTACATCAACGGCCCGCTCGTCTCGCGCTCGCAGATTTTCCAACTCGAACCGCTCAGCACCACCGAGCTTTCCACGTTAATCGACACGGCGCTGGCCGACCCCGAGCGCGGCCTGGGCAAGCTTAAGGTTGACCTGGCACCTGAGGCGCGCGCGCATCTTATCGCCACGTCCGAGGGTGACGCCCGACGCGCGCTCAACGGCCTGGAAATCGCCGCGCTCACCACACCGCCCGACGCCAAGGGCATCGTCCACATCGACGCGGCCACGCTCGAGGAGTGCGTGCAGAAAAAGCGCGTTCTCTACGACAAGGACGAGGACCAGCATTACGACACCATCTCGGCTTTCATCAAGTCGGTGCGCGGCAGCGATCCTGACTCGGCGCTCTACTGGCTGGCGAAAATGATCGAGGCGGGCGAGGACCCGCGTTTTATCGCGCGGCGGCTGATCATCCTCGCCAGCGAAGACATCGGGCTGGCCGATCCGCAAGGCCTGGTCGTCGCGGTCGCGGCGCTGCACGCGGTGGATTTCATCGGGATGCCGGAGGGGCAGATTCCGCTCTCCGAGGCCACGCTCTATCTCGCCTGCGCGCCGAAGAGCAACTCGGCCGTCATGGCCATCGGCAGCGCGCGCGAAGCGGTGCAGAAAAACGAGGTGGTGCAGGTGCCTGCTTTTTTACGCGACGCCCATTACCCCGGCGCGAAGCGCCTCGGCCACGGCGAAGGCTACCAGTACAGCCACGAATTTCCGGGCGGCATCTCGCCGCAACGTTACGGCGTTGAACCGGGCCGCTTTTTTCAGCCCACCGACCACGGCTACGAGGCCAAGATCAAGGCGCGCCTCGCTGAATGGGAGAAGTTGCGCGGAGCCGCGCCGAAGAAGAAAGCGTAAGGCGAATCACGCCAGCAGCAAGCCGGCGGCAATAAAAGGGGCAAAGTCCCTTCGGTTGAGCGTGGCGAGGCGCACGCCGGCACTTATGGCCGTGGCGGCAATAAAGCAGTCCGGACGGCTTCCGCGCTTGCGGCCTGTCGCGTTAAAAAGAGCGGCGGCAATTTCGGCTTCCGCCCGGCCAAAGACTACGATTCGCCCCTCAACCAGAACATATATAACCTGAATCTGTTCCTTTTTTACGGGACCATTGAGAAATTCCGCCCACGCGATGGAACTCGCGGCAAAGTGCTCGCCTTGTTGAAGCCAGTTTCGCAAAGCGTCATCGACCGAGGAGTTCCCGTTTGCCGCCAAGATCAGAAAATTCGCATCAAGATGAATCATCTCTTCTTGCGGCCCCACGCACGCCGTTCGCGCCTTATTTCTGCATTATATTTCCTGGCGGCCGCCGAGGAAATTCCATTTTTTTGCAGCCAATCGAGCGCCTCCAGAGGTGTACTTACCTTTTTCTCAACAGGCGTTTCAAGCGACAATTTCAGAGGCATCTTATCCACCGCCCGCCGAATAATTTCCGACTTCGGCACACCCCAAGCCGTCGCCAATTCCTGCACGCGATCCACCGTTTCCGGTTTCAAGGAATAGGTCACTTTGCTTGTCGTTATGGCCATACTTTTATTATGGCCATAACTTTTCGGAAGTCAACGCCTCTACAACTTCCGAAAGGTCGCGAGGTACGCGTACCGTCCCGCGACCGATTTAATCGTCAGCGTCCCGACACCCTGCTTGTCGAGTTCCTGAAGATATTCGAGAAGTTCCGGCCGATACTTGACGTGAAACATATCAAGCCAGCTCTTCAGCAGCCATCGGAACCAGCGCGGCCATTTCCCCTGGTCCCAGAAATCGACGACGTAAAACGGCGCGCCGCGTTTGATGTTGGCGACGGCGGCGTCGATCGCCTGGGACCAAGTCGGAATCATCGATAGCGAGTAGGAAAAGAAGGCCGCGTCGAACGGCGCGTTCAGCGCAAAAGTCTTCTCGTAGCTGAGGTCCTCGGCCAGGCAATGCTTCAACGTGATGTGGTCCTCGAGCACGAAGAACTTCACCCTGGCATTCGCCGTGGCCAGCATTTCGTTCGAGGCGTCGAGCCCAAAGCAGCGGATGTCGCGCCGATGCCGGGCAAGCTTGATGAGATTGCGCGCCGTGCCGCAGCCGATTTCCAGCACGCGGTCGCCGGACTTCAACTCCATTTCGCGCAACAGCCGGTCGCGCCCCAGCAAATAGTATTTGCGGCTAAAATCGTAGATGTACCGCGTCCAGCGATACATCTTGTCCATTTGCTCAGTCGTCGTGGCCAAGCGCCGAAACTAGGGCGCATGTTCAAAAGAGGTCAAGACCGCGTTGCGAAACCACTCTGCTGAGAGGCTGTCCGAAAAAAGGAATCCGGCTCAGTCCAGCGGAATCCGTTTCGCCGGCGTGATTGCATATCCGGCGAGGACTTTTGCCGCGGTAGCGTAATGGTCCGCGGATATCCAAACTGCGGAATGGATGTTGCGTGCGTTAATGTGAAGCGACAACAGCGGCCAGCCGCGCGCGATATTCCCCTGATCGAATTGCTCAAACTGCTCCAGCGTGCGCCCAGAACGAACCTCAAAGGCGGAGCCTTCAGGTGGATGCCAGCAGAGATAGCGATGCAGATTTTCAGGTGAGCATTCAACGTAGATGGCCAGCAGGCGGAGGTTCTTCAGGAAATCGTTGGCGGGTTGCAGCAGATCGCCCGACATCCAGCGCGTGAAGGAATGCCGACGAAGAAGTTCTCCTTCACCGGAAAGGAGCTCGGAAGGCTCGTAACGATATTTCATGGTTTTATGTATGGATCGTCGCGGATGCCTGAGGCTGTCCTCTAAACCCCGCGCTGGTTTGGTTCCCAGATGAGCTTGTGCATTTGCAGTTGCATCCGCACGCGTGGCAACGCATCGGCCAGCACCCGCGTCGCCAATTCCAGCGGAGTCATCCTGCCGAAGACGGGCGAGAACAAAATCGCATTCACCCGGTCCGCCCAGCCCGGCACGCCCGCGAGCACCTGGGCCTTCGCCCACGCATAGTCCTCCTCCGAGCCGATGACGAACTTCACCTCGTCGCGCACTCCCAGCAGCGGCAGATTCTCCATCCGGTTGCGCGCGCACTCGCCGCTACTCGGCGTTTTTAGGTCCATGATCCGATGCACCCGCGCGTCCACCGGCGAGATGTCGTGCGCGCCGCTCGTCTCGATCAACACCGTGCAGCCATCATCGCACAGTCGCGACATCAACCGATGCACCCGCTTCTGCAATAACGGCTCGCCGCCAGTGATTTCCACCAGCCGGCACGGGTATTTCTCCACCGCCGCGATGATCTCCTCCAGCGTGCGCCGCTTGCCCTCAAAAAACGCGTACTCGGTGTCGCAGTAGGTACAGCGCAGATCACACCCGGTCAGCCGCACGAAAACGCAGGGCTGGCCCGCGAAGGTGCTCTCCCCCTGGATGCTATAAAAAATCTCGTTGATGGTCAGCGTATCCGCCGCGATTTGCTTTTGCAGGGACGCTTCCAATTCGGTGCTCATGTGTTAATGATAATCTACTTCAAGCGTAGAAACACGCTGATTCAATATGTCGATACCCGAGCCCGCCCTTGCAAATTCGACGACTGCGTGGATTGTGGGTATCGATCTCGCTTGGGGAGAAAAAGGAGAAGATGGGTTGTGCCTGATCCACGCCAGCCGAGGAGGCGCAAAATTCATAAAGACTTCGTCAACTCAAGGAGATGACGAGTTACTCTGTTGGTTACAACAGCACGTACCTTCCTCCGAGTGTGCGTTGCTGGCAATAGATGCTCCTCTTATTGTGCCCAATGCAACAGGAATGCGTCCTGTGGATAAACAAATTACACGCCTCTTTGGGAAGTACAACGCGGGTGCTTTTCCGGCTAACTCAAAACTATGCGTGCGTCCCCTCAGAGTGGCCCAACTGCTTCGGGATAATGGCTACATATTGGGTTATGATTTGAAAACAGCCACCCGCATTGCCACCGAAGTATATCCTCACCCGGCAATGATTCGGCTCTTCGACCTTGATCTTATTATAAAATATAAAAAAAAGAAAAAACGTCCTGTCTCTACCCAGAAACTTGAATTCAAAAGACTTCAGGAACTACTGCAAAAGTCCCTCTACGACCATCGGATTGACATTGAAGGCTCTCAGGACATCCAGGTGCTCTTCAATGCTGAATATTCCAAAACGGTCGAGGACAAGACCGACGCAGTCGTTTGCGCTCTAATTGGCTACCTCCATTGGCAACAACAAGGACATCTGAGCAAAATCGTTGGCTCGATCGAAGAGGGCTTTATTCTATTGCCACCCAAATACCGAAACGGGTTCATTTTGATGGAGGGAGAACTTACGGGCCAGATAGTCACGATGGAATTGGTCAATAGATTAAGAGACGAGGAGTAGCCTCAATACCTCAACACCCGGCTCAAAAAGGCCTTCGTAACCTCCGACTCCGGCGCGCCGAAAATCTGCTCGGGCGGGCCGAACTCCTCGATGCGCCCGTCCGCCAGCAGCGCCACGCGATCCGCGAGCTGCCGCGCGAAGCCCATCTCGTGCGTCACCAAAAGCAGGTCGCGGCCTTCCCGTTTCAGCTCCTCGATCAGCTCCAGCACCTCCGCCGTCATCTCGGGATCGAGCGCCGAGGTCGGCTCATCGAGAAGTACGACCTGGGGCTTGATCGCGATGGCCCGCGCGATGGCCACGCGTTGCCGCTGACCGCCGGAAAGCTCCGCCGGCCGCTTGTGCGCGTGGTCCAATAATTGGAAGCGGCGCAGCGTTCCCTCGGCCAGGTCGCGCGCTTCCTCCGGCGTGCGTCCGTGGACTTTTTCCAGCGGCAGCGTGATGTTCTTGAGCGCGGTCATGTGCGGGAAAAGATTGAAGGCCTGAAAGACCGTCCCGATCGAGCGCCGATGCCGCAGCAGCGCGTCGTCGTGATATTCAATCGGCTTGTCATTGAGCACCACCGTCCCGCTCGTCGGGTATTCCAGCCCCGCCACGATCCGCAGTAGGGTCGACTTCCCGCCGCCCGACGGCCCGATCAGGGCGAGGCAATGCACGCCGTCGAGTTCGAGGCTGATCCGGTCGATCACCGTATGCGTGCCGAACCGCTTGACCACATTCTGCAGGCTAAGTTTCATACTTGAAGCGTTGTTCCAGCCAGCGCGACCAGAGCGAGATGGGAACGGTGAGCACGAGATAACCGACCGCCAGCGCGAAATAAGTCTCCAGATTATCGTAGTTGATGCTGCTCGCCTGCTGCGCGCTCTGCGTGAATTCCGTGATGGCGATGACCGAGAGCAGCGACGAATCCTTGATC
>Ga0302319_10015457_pt1 | contig 14143 bp, 9 predicted proteins | sample Bog_T0_2_FD_203319 | JGI IMG/M metagenome (GOLD analysis project Ga0302319, IMG submission 203319) | Peat permafrost microbial communities from Stordalen Mire near Abisko, Sweden - Bog_T0_2 | ecosystem: Environmental > Terrestrial > Soil > Wetlands > Peat | place: Sweden: Abisko, Stordalen Mire... | reverse complement strand
GCCCCGCGAACCAGCGACGCAACAGCCACCTCATTCAGGCTCTTGCCTTCGCGCCGCGCAACATCGCGCAAGGTAGCGTCAAGATAATCCGGGATGTTGCGAATCGTATACTGCATGCACTCATTGTAGGCAATGCAGGCAGACTATGCAAGCAGGGTCGTCGGAGACCCTCGGTCTCGCTTTGAGACTTGGGAAAGCATAAAGCTTGTTGCGCTTCAGGAGAAGCTAACAGCTAAAAGCTAAGAGCTGAGAGCTGCTTTTCACTTCCCAATCACGTCAATCGCCACTGTGATCGTCTTGGGCGGCATGCACTCGTTCTGGTCGCACGCCTGGTAGCGGAGTTTACCCTGCACAAGATGATTGCCCGCAGTGGCCTCAATGCGCGCCTGAATGATGAAATCCCCGGTGTACACGCTCAGCTTGGTGGAGGGATCGATGGGCAGCGTCATCACTGTGCCCGGCGGATACGTAGCACTGGCGAGCCGCACGCCCGAATCGTCGGGAATCGAAAACGTCGTCGGTATCAGGAACTCGTCCGTGGGCTTGTTCGAGTTGATGTGCAGTCCCTGCGCGATGCGGAAGTGCAGCGCCACCTGGCTCGGTTTGCCCGCAGGCACGCTCACCTGCTCGGGAAAAAGATACGTAACCGCTTCGGTCTTCACCAGCGGCCTGCCATGCGCGCTCGAACTCAAGCTCTGCCCGTGCGCAGCCAGTGCGCCCACGGCGAGTGCGGCAATCATTGCGACAAAGTGTCTCTTCAAATGAACCATCGCTCTCAAGCCCTTCATTTGGCTCCAACACCGGCCCGCTAACTTGCTAACTCGCTGACTTGCCGACTCGCTCAATTCGCCAGCGCCTTCTCGATCTTGCTCTCAATGTCGCTCTCCGAGGTCAAGCCCACCTGCGCCGCAACCACAAGGCCTTTGCGGTCCACAAAAAACGAAGCCGGTAGATCGTCGAGTCCGCCGTAGTCACGGCTGATCGAGTCGCCGTCAAGCAGCACCGGATACGGCATCTTCTCCTGGGCAACAAACTTGCCCGCAGCGGCCGTGGCTTTCGCCCATCCATCCTTGTCGTCCGGTTTCAGGTCGTCGCCTTCGGTATCGACGCCCAGCACCTCGAAGCCTTGCGCCGCGTACTTCTGGCGCAACTCGACGATCCACGGCGTCTCGATCTTGCAGGGTCCGCACCACGTAGCCCAGAAGTTGATCAGCACGGCCTTGCCGCGATAGCTCTCGAGCGAGACTTTGTTCCCGTTCAAATCTTTGAGTTCGAACGCCGGCGCAGCCTTGCCGTCGAGCGGAGAAACGTATTGCGGTGTGCCGCCTCCGGGCGCAGGCACCAGCTCGCCCTGGGCAATACCGGCGAGTCGGCGCTCCGCCTCCTGCCGGCGGTACTCCCAGTTGGCCCACCCCGCCCACGCAAAGATGGCCAGAATCAAAAGCGTCGCGCCCAGAACCAGTGTGTTGCGCCGCAAGGGGAAAGACTTCATGGGACTATTCTACGAGGCGCGCATGGTCCATTCGCCCTCAACACCCCTAAGTCCCTCCGTCCCGTCTTCCTCGCTCCCTTGCTCCCTTGTGCTCTTGCTCCCTGTCTTTTGTTACCATCAAAGGCCGATGAGTTCTCACAAGCAAGACGACGCGTTCCAGCCGGCGGCGCCATTTCGGCCCTCCGATCTCGTCCGCACCGAGGCTGCCGCGCTTGAGGTTCTCGCCGCCCGCCTCGAGGGGCCCATGGCCGCGCCGTTTGCGCGCGCCGTCGACATGATCCTGCGCTGCGGCGAATTAAACGGCCGCGTGGTGGTCACCGGCATGGGCAAAAGCGGCATCATCGCGCAGAAAATCGCCGCCACGCTTAGCTCCACCGGCTCGCCGGCGCTGTTCTTGCATCCCGCCGAGGCCGTGCATGGCGACCTGGGCGTGCTCATGGCGGGCGACGTGGTCATCGCGCTCTCGGGCAGCGGCGAAACCGAGGAGATTCTCCGCCTGCTCGCCACCGTCAAACGCAAAGGCGACGCGCTCATTAGTTTCTCCTGCAATCTCCAGTCGACGTTGGCGCAAGCCAGCGACGTGGCCCTCGATTGCTCGGTCGAGCGCGAGGCCTGCGGGCTGAATCTTGCGCCCACGGCCTCCACCACCGCCATGCTCGCGCTCGGCGACGCGCTGGCCGTCGCCGTGAGCCTGCGCAAGGGCTTCCGCGCGGAAGACTTCGCCGAGCTGCACCCCGGAGGCAAGCTCGGCAAGCAACTCGCCAAGGTGCGTGAGCTGATGCACTCTGGCGAAGACATTCCCGCCGTCACGCCGTCCACGTCCATGGCCGATGTGATCTTCGAGATGTCGTCAAAGAAGCTCGGCATTACAACGGTGCAGGAAGACGGCCGCTTGCGCGGCGTCATCTCCGACGGCGACCTGCGGCGCCTGCTCGAGCGCGAAGGCGGCGCGGCGCTTGGCAAGACTGCCGGCGAAGCCATGAACGCGCATCCCCGCACGATTACATCGAGCGAACTGGCCGCAAAAGCATTGGCGATCCTGGAGGAGCGCAAGATCACCTCGCTCGTCGTTGTCGACGCGGACGGAAAAGTCGAAGGCGTCGTGCATCTGCACGATCTGTGGGGCGTAGAGCTGATCTGATTTCGTCGGAAATCGCGAATATCAGCGGAATTGCGGAGCCAGCAACGCAATTACTTCCAGGTCGCGATCGAGAATTACCGACTTGTCCGGAGCGGAAGCGTTGTAATGGACTTGAACTTTCTTGTCTTTGACCTGACGAACAAATTCATCGGCATCTTCTTCCCGGTGAAAGCGGTGCACGTGCTTGCCCGAGCGGTATTCACCCACGAAATAGGTGTAGGTAAGTTCGACCCAAAAGCTCCGCCAACCCTTCTTGTGAACCGCCCCGCTCTGAATCGTGGCATCGGTTGCGGGCCATCCGGCCATCGCCTGGTTCTGCCGCCATTTCTGGTAGAGCTTCTTCAGGCCAAACGCTGCCATCGCGCCCGGAATAATCCCAAACATCTTGAGGAGCTTGGCCAAAACGAACAAGATCTCTCCCCAAGGGAAGTGGTGGAAATTCATGACTGAAAGTATGCCATAGGGCGCAGAACCCAAACTCGCGCTATGATTTTATGAGGAGTTAGCCCTATGACAACCCGAATCGTTCGTGTGGGAAACACGCTCACCGTCGAGATTCCGGAGGAGCTTGCGACGCAGGCTCAGCTGGCTCCCGGCGAACCCGTGGAGTGGCTTCCGAACGGAACAGGGAGTCTCGCCCTCGTCAACACTTCCAAATCCGCGTTGAGCAGGAAGAAGCCTGCGGATATGACCATTGAAGAGTTGATGGAAGGTTTGAACGAGGGCGACAGCCTCGGGGAATACGACTGGGGACCTCCGCGCGGGGTGGAAGTTTGGTAAGTTCGTACGTTCCTGACGAGGGCGATCTGGTTTGGTTGGATTTCGATCCGCAAGCCGGGCGAGAACAGTCCGGATTGAGGCCCGCCGTCATTCTCTCTTCCAGTTTTTTTAATCTGAGATCGTCTGTTGCCTACGCCCGCCCCATCACGAGCAAGGTGAAGGGATATCAATTCCAGATTGCCCTGCCACCAGGGCTACCAGTCCACGGGGCCGTCCTTTGCGAGCACATGCGGAGTCTCGATTGGCGGGTGCGCAAGGCGGCATACCTGGGCCGCATGCCGGACGATGTGCTGCTCCAGATACGAGGAGTGGTGCGAATCATTGCGGGGATTTCCAAGTAGATTCGAACGCTGGCATTTCTTTGCGAATCCGGGGCACCTTGCCGAGACGGTCTCTTTCCGCCTCGCGTGTCAGCCCTTCAACACGCGTGTGTCTCATGACACAGCTTCAATCGTCTGAACTTCCGCTTACGTTGTTTGTTTTCAACAAGTGAAGATTTGGCCCTTCCCCTGCACTGTTTGAAGGCAGATACAAACGGGAGGACTTGTGTTGACGGCATCTTCTGTTGCAACGTGGCGCGCCTTTGGCGGCACGGCGGCTCGGCCGCCCCAGCGCTCGCAACACCATGAACATTTAGAATGGGATACGGATGAATTAGTCACTTTGCGTCAGCATTCCGTCCTGCGGCACAACGCTACGATCCGCCGCACCGAAACTGACGAGAAAGCAAGTAAGCCTTCCTCTATGCATCGTTGGTCGAAACTCTTCATTCCTACTCTTCGCGAGGCCCCGACAGACGCTGAAGTGGCCAGCCACAAATTTCTGTTGCGCGCCGGCTACATCCGCCAGCTCGGCGCCGGCATCTACAACTACCTCCCGCTCGGCCAGCGCACGCTGAACAAGATCATCGCCATTGTGCGCGAAGAGATGGACAAGATCGGCCAGGAGTTTTACCTACCGGCCCTCTTGCCTAAAGACCCATGGGAGGAAAGCGGCCGCTGGACGGGCATGGGCGACAACATGTTCCGCCTCAAGGATCGCAAGGGCGCAGACCTGTGCCTGGGCATGACGCACGAAGAGATCATGACCGTGATTGCGCGCGGCGAATTGCGCAGCTACAAACAGTTGCCGCAGATCTGGTATCAGATTCAGACCAAGTTCCGCGACGAGCCGCGGCCCAAGTCAGGCCTGCTGCGCGTGCGCCAGTTCATCATGAAGGACGCATACTCCTTCGACATCGACGCCGCTGGCCTAGACAAGAGTTTCGACCTGCATGACGCCGCCTATCGCACCATCTTCACGCGCTGCGGCCTCAAGTTCGTCGCCGTCGAGGCCGACTCGGGCGCTATGGGCGGCTCGCAGTCGCAGGAGTTCATGGTCTACACCGACGCCGGCGAAGACTTTATCGTTAGCTGCCCAGTGTGCGGCTATGCGGCGAATTTGGAAAAAGGCACTTCGCGCCTCGAACCAGTCGCCGAAATGGAGGCGACGGGAGATGGCAAGCCCGAACTGGTAGCGACACCGGGCTGCGCTGCGATCTCCGATGTCGCCGCGTTCTTCAAGATTTCTCCGGCCTCCGACATCAAGTGCGTGGCCTATATGGCCCTCAAGCGCGGAGCGGTAGCGAAAGACGGCAGCCGGAAAGATACCTGGCACGGCGTGGCGACATTCCTGCGCGGCGATCACCAGGTGAACGAGACCAAGCTTATGGGCGCAATCGGCGCGGCGGAACTGCGCACCATGCAGGCCGAAGAATTGCAACAATTCTTCAACGGTCCTGCGGGTTTTCTCGGCCCAATGGGGCTCAAGAACGATACGCAGCCGCTCGACGAAGGCCTCACCGTGATTGTCGATCGCGCCCTCGAAGGCCGCAAGAACATGGTCTGCGGCGCCAACAAGCTCGACTACCACTTGCGGAACGTCGCCCCCGGCCGTGACTTCACCTGGACGCTGAGCGCCGACATCCGCAGCGTGAACGAAGGCGAAGGCTGCCCCAAAGAAGGCTGCGCGGGCAAGCTCGTCGTGGGCAAAGCCGTCGAAATCGGCCACATCTTCAAGCTCGGCTACAAATACTCCGAGTCCATGGGCCTCCGCGTCCTCGACCTGAACGGCAAGGAAGTGGCGCCGATCATGGGCAGCTACGGCATCGGCATCGAGCGCATTATGACGGCGGCCATAGAGCAGGCCAGCGACGCTAACGGCTTTTGTCTCGCAGCTTCGATTGCGCCCTTTACGGTGGTGGTCACGATTACGAACGTGGGCGATGCGGCGCTGCGCGAAACCGGAGAAAAACTCGCTGCCGATCTTGAAGCCGCGGGGCTCGATGTCCTGCTGGATGACAGAGACGAGCGCGCCGGCGTCAAATTCAAAGACGCAGACCTGGTGGGGATTCCGTACCGCATCAATGTCGGCAAAAAAGCCGCAGCGGGCCAGGTGGAATTGGTGACGCGCTCCACAAGCACAAGCGTCGATGTAGCCTTGGATGAAGTGGTGGCCCAGGTGAAGAAGCGCGTCGCGGAAGAAACGCTGCTGGAAAACAGCGATTAACCCCGCGAACTTCCAGTCTTTTGTGTGCGTATCTAAATGTTGACGTTGGCCAATGACGCAGGGCCTTATTGAAGCAGGAACAGCTAAAGTCTAATAGCTAACGGCCGCTTTTCAGGAGCATCGATGGCGTTACGAATCCGATTCGCGAGGCCCGCATCGGGCAGCCCTCTCAAGACGCGAATTCTGTGGTACCTGCTTGCCGCCGTCGGCTGCGTTGTGTTCGTGGGCGTATGCGTCTTCGCGTTTCTCTATATCAAGTACCAGGGCATTGTGGACGAGCGGCTCAAGCAGCCCATCTTCGCCAACACCGCCAAAATCTACGCCGCGCCGCGCGAAGTGCGGCCCGGACAAAAGCTGAGCGTTCGCCTCATCGCCAACGAGCTGCGCGAAGCCGGCTACTCCGTCGATGGCGCGTCGCAACCATCGCTCGTGGGCACATTTAGCGAGGGCGTGCAGCAGATCAATGTGCGGCCCGGCCCGCAGTCGTATCACGCGCCCGACAGCGCAACCATCCACGTCAGCGGTGGTGTCGTCGATGCCATCAGCGACGAGCACGGCCAGCCGCTTTCAAGCTACGAGCTTGAGCCGCTGCTCATCACCGGCCTCAGCGATGATCCGAATCGCACCAAGCGCCGTCTGCTCACCTACGACGAGATTCCGCCCAACCTGGTCCACGCCGTCATCGCCATTGAGGACCGGCGTTTCTTTGAGCACAGCGGCATTGACTATTGGCGCATCCTGGGCGCGATGCGCAACGACATCTTTCACCTGCACCGCTACAGGGAAGGCGCATCCACGCTCACCCAGCAACTGGCGCGCGGCTTCTTCCTCACGCCCGAGCGCACCTGGTCGCGCAAGATGCGCGAGGCCGTCATCAGCATCATCCTCGAGCATCGCTTCGATAAGAAGCAGATCTTCACCATGTACGGGAACGAGATCAACCTCGGGCAACTGGGCAGTTTTTCCATTGACGGTTTCGGCGAAGCGTCGCAGGCGTACTTCGGAAAGGATGTGAACCAGCTCGATCTGGCGGAGTGCGCCATGCTCGCCGGGCTCATCCAAAGTCCCAGCCGCCTCAATCCCTACCGCCATGCCGATCGCGCCATCGAGCGGCGCACCCTGGTGCTCGATTCCATGGTTGAGACCGGCGCCATCACCAAGGAGCAGGCCGAGGCGGCGAAGAAAGAGCCGTTGCATCTGGTGACGGCCAGCGTAGACGCCAGCGAAGCACCCTACTTTGTCGACCTGGTGCACGATCAGCTCACGCAAAAACTTGGCGATCGCGATTTCAACCGTGAAGGATTGCACATCTACACTTCGCTCGATCCCGAGTTACAGCGGATCGCCACCTCGGCAGTGGACTCGACCATTCACGTTGTCGACGACTTGGTGGACAAAGTCCATGCGCGCGACAAGAAGTTGGGCAAGCCGTATGTCTATCCACAGGTGGCGCTCATTGCGATCGATCCCCACACCGGCCAGGTGCTGGCTCTCGTAGGCGGGCGCAACTACGGCACATCTCAGGTGAACCACGCGGTCGCGCATCGCCCCACTGGCTCCATCTTCAAGCCGTTTGTGTATGCTTCGGCATTTCAGACCGCCGTCGAAGGCACGATGTTGCCCGGTCAAACCGCGCTGTTTTCGCCTGTAACCATGCTGAGCGACGACTCGACCACATACGGCGGGGGAACCCCCTACGAATACACACCGCACAATTTTGTCAACGAGCATTACGGCACGATGACCGCTCGTTACGCCCTGATGCAGTCGGACAATATTGCCACCATCGAGCTGGCGAGCTGGGTGGGGTTCGATCGCGTGGCCGCGCTGGCCCGCGAGTCGGGCGTCAAGACCGCGCAGGGCACGCCTTCCATGCCCATTGGTTCCTACGATGCCACACCCCTCGACATGGCCGGCGCCTACACCATCTACGCCAACAGCGGCCTGCACATCGATCCGTGGATGGTGGCCAGCGTGCGCACCTCCACGGGAGACATTATTCAGGACTACTCGCCTACCACGCGCCAGGTGCTCGATCCCCGCGTTGCTTACCTCACGACCAGCATGTTGGAGGCGGTGATGAATGGCGGAACTGCCGCCAGCGTTCGCGGATTGGGATTTACCGCCCCCGCTGCCGGCAAGACGGGCACCGATCACGACGCATGGTTCGCGGGCTTCACAAGCAATTTGATTTGCATTGTGTGGGTGGGCAATGACGACTACACCGCGCTCGATCCGGCAAATCTCGGTCGCGTTCAAGGTGCACGCGCCGCCGCACCGATATGGGCAGCGTTCATGAAGCAGGCCGTTCAACTGCCGCAGTACTCTGACACCAACGAATTCACGCCGCCCGAAGGCGTTGAAATCGTGACTCTCGACAAGGTGACCAACCTGCTGGCCGACGGCGCTTGCCCTCAGGATTACTCCGCAGCCTTCCTCAATGGCACCGCGCCCACCGAAACCTGCGACCACACCGGGGTGGGCGGCGAAGACCACCGCAACATTCTGCAAAAAATCTTCGGCGTCGGCAAGCCGCCGAACTAGTCCGGATTTCTCACACGCCAAGAATTTGTAGCGCCGGTCTCCTGACCGGCTGTCGCGGGGGTCTCCAGACCCCCGCTGGGAAGTCGGCGGTCGATAATTGGCCAATTTCCTCGCTATCGGGACATCTGTGAAAAATGCCCGTGCCCCATCCATTCGTCAGATTCTTGGGCGAATGGGTGGGATAGCACGAACTCCAATGGCACGTGTTCATCCGGTAAAGCACTAGCGCCCGCGCGCAGGCTTTTCCGCCACCCGCCGCGGCCTCTGCTTGGCTGAAACCGATCGGATCACCAGGGTGCCTCGCCCTGTCGCTGGCAGCGGCGCCTTGCCCTGCGCAGCAGCCGCGCGAATCAACGCTTCCACCTTAGGCTTGCTCAAATCGCGCGCACTCGTGAGCCGAATGAATCGATTCTGAGTCCCGCCGCCCATCAGGATTCCCGCCGGATCGGGAAGCGTGGAGCCGTAGTAGAACGCGAGCCGCACGCCGTGGGCGTCGGCCACCAACTGGGTGAAAGTGTCCGACGGCCGCAGAGTGGGGCAGTAGCCGATGACGAAGAAATTGTAGTTGTCGTAGACGAGTTCGTTTGCCGTGGGTAGCCGTTTGCGCAGAGCAGCCCGCACTGCGCGAATTGCCTTGGCCATCTCCGGCGTGAATTTATCGATACATTCGGCGAGTTCGTCTTCTGCGTTGTTCTTGGGGGAAGTTGCGCGTGTCTTCATTTCGCCTCCTGTGGGGGCCCGTCGCTTTCATGCTCCTTCTACATCCGATCCATCGGGCATGGGCTGGCATTGCGGACACCAGAAGGTGACCCGCGCATCCGCGCCCTGCAAGCGGCGGCGGATCGGTTCTCCGCAGCGCCGGCACGCTTCGCCCGCGCGCCCGTACACCCAAAGGCTCTCGCCTGGATCCGATGCATGCGTGGTGCGCCGCTGCTGCCCGCGGTAAGTGACGATTGTATCGCCGGAATCTTCGAGCACGTTGACCTTGAGCAGTTTTCGCGCGCTGGCAATCGTCGCCGTGGCCTCGTCGCGCGTCAGGGTTCCGACTGCGCGGAATGGATTGAGGCCATTGACGAAGCAGATCTCCGATTTGAAGACGTTGCCCACGCCGGCCATCGTCGATTGATCGAGCAAAGCGTCGGCGACTGCTTGATCGCGCCGTGCGAGCAATCTCTCAAGCGCCGCCGCAGCGTCGAACTCAGCGCGCAGCAAATCATTCTCCGGAACGGCAACGCGCAGATCGCGATCGAGTGATTGCTCGGTATGCATGCGCGCCACGGGCACGCGAAAGCCGACCGCCTCGTACTGCTCGTTCGCAATAAAAATCCGCATGTGGATGCGCGCAAGTTGCCAGCGCTCACCGCGGCGATAGATGTGCCAGCGCCCGTTCATCAGCAGGTGCGAGGCGAGAATGCCGCCGCCGGAAAAATAGATGAGCAGCCATTTGCCGCGCCCCTCGACATTGTTGACGAGTTGGCCCGCAAGCGGTGTGTCATCGTTGAAGCGCATCAGCCACGGAAACGTGGAGCGGAAAGCAGTGACAGGCTTTCCCCCGAGCGCTTTCCCCAGATTGCGCGCGGTACGGAAGATGGTATCGCCCTCAGGCATTTCTTAATGATATCGATTGGATGATGCAAGGTAGGCTGAGCAAAATGCAAAGGCCCCGGGTTATCAAGCCGGAGCCTTTGCATGGTACTACTCAGCGAACTGAACGACGTCCGCGAAACTGAATCTACTCTAGCATAAATCGGCCGAATGCACGATTTTATTGAGTCGAGTGCCGTACGGAGGGCAAGGGAGTTGAACCCTAATGGCTGATAAGACCACTCGACATTTCGCGGACGTCGTCCAGTACCCACTGGCAATACCCTCCAAGCGACTGCCCGCGAACGAGAATCTTAGCCCGAGTCATGGAAAGAGAATTGTGACCTCTGTCGCGAGAGTACGAACCTGCTCTGTGCGGTTCATTGCAGATCACGGGCGTTTGCGCCACTGCCCTGCTGCGCGACCGGAAGCGGAATCCTCCGCAGGTGCATGCCCAGCGGCCCGGGATGAAACCCCGCATCCATCAGGAATCGCGCCATGAAGTGCGCGGCCACAGGCTGCCCGTTGATCGTTGTGATCAGCACGCCTTCGTGGCTGTGCAGATGCATGCGTTGCTGACCGCGCGTGCATAGAAAATGCGCCAGCCCCGACGCCGTCTGCGACCGCTCCGGTTCCTCGCCGGGCAAAAACACCAACAGGTTGGGATTGCCGCGCTTGAGCCAAGCCACCAGCCGCCCGTTGCGCAGAATCACTTCAGCGTAAGCCGCACGCGTGAGCACCCGCGGAGCGGATTCCGAGTCCTCGTCAGCAACCGGCAACTCCGGCCAGCGCAAAACCGATCCATAAGGATTCGCCGGATCGGTTGCCGCCAACTGTACGAACTCCGGCTTTTCGGGGGGCGGCTCCGTGCGCAACTGGCGCAGCAGGTCCACGGCGGCAGGCAGCGCGAATTGCGTCGCTCCCAGGCCGCCCACAAAGTAGCCGCGGCGAACGCGCCCGCTTTCTTCAAGCGCCTTCAGCACATCGTAAACAGCGCTGAACCCGCCCGGCACGTTTTCGACGGCGACCGACTCCCGCAGCAGCACGCCATAGCGATGCAGCAGTTGCAGAGCAAGTGCGTGGCTGCGCTCGGTGGTTGTGGGGCCGCGATTCTCCGCAGGGGCTAAAGCCCCTTCCGTTCCTGCGGCCGGCTCGGCGCGACTCAAGTCGCGCCCTGATACAAGACTCTGTGACGCGTGCAGTGGCAACAGCGACCAACGCCCCTGCGCCGTCGGCGGCGTAGTGCGCCGCGAGCGAAAGACCATTCCGGTTTGCAAGCGCCGCGGCGTGCGCGCACTCTCAGGGCGCGCAATGTAGGCGCGCAATGCGTGCAGCGAATCATTGGTAATCAGCCCGCGCCAGACGAGACTCCACAATGCATCGATGGTCTCGCCCGGGTAGCCCGAGCCCGACGCCTGGTGCAGCGCATCGAAGAAGCTCGCGCCCGTGGATTCAAGAACCGCGAGCAGTTTTTCCTCGCGCTCGGTGAGCGGTTCAACCTGCGGCCGCCTTTGCCCCAGCAGCGGCAGCTTGTCGGCAAGAAACAAAGCGATGCGGCCGTCGCGCTCGCCGATCGGCTCCACTCCAGCCCACGCCACCTCGCCCGCTGCAATCAGCGTATCGAGCCCAGCCGGCGTGAAATCGGCAATGCGTGCGGGCAGAAATGATGATTCAATAAGCGATGCCGGCAACGGCGCGCCCTGCAGGTTCTCAATCGCATCGAGCAGCGCATCCAGATGCGCGGAGCCGGTGCGCCGCGGCGCGAGCAATCCCTGCCAGTGCGTGAGGAAACGCGCCAGCGTGTGCTGCTCCACCGGTTCCACTTCGCGGCGCAGCCGGGCCAGCGACTTGCGGCGAATCTGCCGCAGAATCTCCGCGTCGCACCACTCGCGATGCAGGCCGCCTGGCCGGAAGCCGCCTTCCAGCACGCGCCCTTCCGCCGCCAGTTGCCGCAGCGTATTCTCAACCGCTTCGGCATCGAGAGCAAACCGGTCCGCGGCTTCGCGCAGCGTGAACGGTCCGTGGGTGCGCGCATAGCGGCGCACCAGTTCGAGCACGGGTTGCGCCACCGGCTCGAGCAGCGCGACCGCCAAACCCGGCGGCAATGGAATCCCCAGCCCATCGCGATAACGCGCGGCATCTTCGGCGGCAATCAGCCGCTTTTCCCCGGCGATGCGCAGTTCGAGCAAGCGCCGCGAGCGGATCAACCGGTCGACGTGCGCAAGCAAATCCACAGAGATCACGCGCCGCCCCAGTTCTTCACGCGAAAGATCGCCCAGCTTCAGGCACAGATCGTGAATGCCGTCAGCCGAGCGCGCGCGCCAGTTCTCCGCAAGGCACTGCGCAGTCTCTTCCACATCCGCTATCGCTGCGGGGTCCAGCAATTCCCGCAGATCGGCCTCGCCCAGCAACTCGCGCAACTGGTCCTGATCAATTGTCAAAGCTTGCGCGCGACGCTCGGCCAGCGGCGCGTCGCCTTCGTACATAAAGTTAGCCACGTAGCTGAAGAGCAGCGACGACGCAAACGGCGAAGGCTTGCGCGTCTCGACGACATGCACGCGGAGCTGCCGCTGTTCAATGGCGCGCAGAGTTTCAATCAGCGCCGGCATGTCAAAAACGTCGCGCAGGCATTCGCGATAAGCCTCCAGCAGCAGCGGAAACTTGGGATACCGCGAAGCCACGCTGAGCAAATCGTACGATCGTTTGCGCAACTGCCACAGCGGCGAGCGCTGGTCGGCGCGGCGGCGCGGCAACAGTAACGCGCGGCCCGCAGCCTCGCGAAAACGCCCGGCAAACAGCGCCGTCGATCCCAACTGCCGCAACACAAGCTGCATCGCCTCGGCCGCTTCCACCAGAATCCAATCCGAATCGGGCGGCTCGTCGGTATCGGGAAAGCGCAAAACAAATCCGTCGTCGCCCCACAAAGTTTCGACTTCAGCCCCGCCTGCGGCGCGGATCCTCGCGCTCACCGCCATCGCCCAGGGAATGTGAATGCGGCTGCCGAAGGGCGTCAGCACGCACACGCGCCAATCGCCCAACTCGTCGCGGCATCGCTCCACAACAATCGTGCGGTCGTCGGGGACCTGGCCTGTCGATTCGGCCTGATCGGCGAGATAGCGCAGCAGATTTTCCGCCGCGCCGGGATCGAGATCGTGCTCGTTCACGAGGCGCGTGAGCGCAGCCGCTTCTGGCAGGGCACGCAACTCGCGCACCATGGCGCCAATGCGCCGGCCAAACTCCAGCGGCCGCCCCGGCCCGTCGCCCTTCCAGAACGGCATCTTTCCCGGCTCGCCGGGCGCGGGCGTCACCAGCACGCGGTCGTGCGTAATGTCGGTAATGCGCCACGTCGACGCGCCAAGAATGAACGTCTCGTTCGGATGCGACTCGAAGACCATCTCCTCGTCGAGCTCGCCCACGCGCACCGATTTGCCCTCGGTAAACGCAAGGAAAACGCCGTAGAGCCCGCGGTCGGGAATCGTTCCCGCGTTGAGAATGGCGAGCCGCGCCGCGCCATCGCGCGCCGTGACCACATTGCGGATGCGGTCCCAGGTAAGGCGCGGCCGCAGTTCGGCAAACTCGTCGGAGGGGTAGCGTCCACTGAGCAGATCGAGCACGCCTTCAAAGGCCGCGCGTGTGAGTGCGCCGAAAGGTGCGGCATGGCGAACCATCTCAAAGAGTGCATCCACGCTGACTTCGGGCTTCGGAGTTTCGGTTTCATTGCGCGCTGCATCCCACTCTTCAAACTTCAATGCGGCGGTGAGATGTTTCGCACGGCGCGTGGCCTTGTGGATTCTCGGTTTGCGCGAGGGCGCGGGAGCGGACGGCGGATGGGCTACGATCGCGACAAGTTGCTGCGCCAGCACGTCGAGCGAATTGCGCGGGAAACGCGTGGACTCGATGTGCCCCTCATGCATGGCGCGGGTCACGGCGGCGCAGGCCACCAGGTCGGCGCGGTACTTGGGGAAGAGAATGCCCTCGCTGACCGCATCCACGTGGTGGCCGGCCCGGCCAAAGCGCTGCATGCCGCTGGCCACCGAGGGCGGCGCCTCAATTTG
>Ga0302319_10015454_pt1 | contig 14145 bp, 6 predicted proteins | sample Bog_T0_2_FD_203319 | JGI IMG/M metagenome (GOLD analysis project Ga0302319, IMG submission 203319) | Peat permafrost microbial communities from Stordalen Mire near Abisko, Sweden - Bog_T0_2 | ecosystem: Environmental > Terrestrial > Soil > Wetlands > Peat | place: Sweden: Abisko, Stordalen Mire... | reverse complement strand
GGGACAGGAACCGCACCCATCCTCCTCGATAATTACCGGCCTTGTAATCGCCCTCAGCTTCACTGCCACCCCCCAGCACAAGAACCGGCACGTTGGGCAGCCGCTCGTGCAACTCTGCCACAAACGCGGGTCCGCCTATGCCGGTCATGTTCGGTCCGCTGATCACCAGCGCCAGCTGCCCCGCAAATTGAGGCTGCTCCACCAGGCAAAGAGCCTCTGCGGCGTCGCCCACGCGTTCTACGTCATGAAATCGCCGTTCCAGGATTGACTTACGCAGGAAGGCCTGGAGCGGATCTTTATCCACCAATAGGATTGTCGGCATAGTGCCTGAATTCCGCGCGGCCCGTAGGACATATTAGGACGGCATAAGTTACCAGCTCATAACTAAGATGTTACTAAGCCTGACTATGTTGCCCGCGTGAATCGCAAAATCGTAACCTAATTTGAGCACCAAGGTGCTGCTGGTCTCTATCCAAACAGAATCTCCTTCTCCTTCAGCTCCTTGATGGAGTCGCGCAACTTCGCTGCTTTCTCAAACTCGAACTTCTTGGCCGCCTCGCGCATCTCCGTCTCCATCTTCGCGATGAATGCATCCAGGTCGGCCTGCGTCTTGAACTCCGGCAGCCCCGCCGCTTCCTCCACTTCCACATCGCCGTACTCGGCCTTCAAAATCTGCGCCAGCCCCATGTCCATCGTGTTGATGATCGACTGCGGTGTAATGCCGTGTTCTTCATTGTATGCAAGCTGAGTCGTCCGACGCCGGTCCGTCTCATCCATCGCCCGGCGCATCGAATCGGTAATCTTGTCCGCGTACAAGATCGCCTTGCCTTCCAGATGCCGCGCCGCACGGCCCATCGTCTGGATCAGCGACCCCGCCGAGCGCAGGAAGCCTTCCTTATCCGCGTCCAGAATCGCCACCAGCGAAACCTCCGGCAGATCGAGGCCCTCGCGCAGCAGATTAATCCCGATCAGCACGTCGAACTCGCCCTTGCGCAACCCCGCCAGCAGCTTGACGCGCTCCAGCGTCTCAATCTCCGAGTGCAAGTATCGGCAGCGCACGCCGACCTCAGTGTAGTAGCCGGCCAGGTCCTCGCTCATCCGCTTGGTCAGCGTAGTCACCAGGACACGCTCGTTCCTTTTTGCCCGGTCGCGGATCTCCGCTAGCAGGTCGTCGATCTGGCCCTTCACCGGCCGTATTTCAACCTCGGGATCAACCAACCCCGTCGGCCGGATCACCTGCTCCACCACCACTCCCGCCGACCGCGTCAACTCGTACGGCCCCGGCGTCGCCGAAACATAAATCGTCTGGTGAATCCGGTTCTCAAACTCCTCGAACTTCAGCGGCCGGTTGTCGCGCGCCGATGGTAGGCGGAAGCCGTAATCGACAAGGTTCTGTTTGCGGCTCTGGTCTCCGTACCACATGCCGTGAACCTGCGGAATCGTCGCGTGGCTTTCATCCACAAAGAGCAGAAAGTCGCGCGGAAAGTAGTCCAGCAGCGTCGGCGGAGCCTCACCGGGCAGGCGTCCCGAGAAGTGCCGCGAGTAGTTCTCAATCCCGTGGCAATACCCCATCGACTTGATCATCTCCAGGTCGAATCGCGTGCGCTGATGAACCCGCTGCGCCTCCACCATGCGCCCCTGTGATTCCAACTCCGGCACCCACTCGTTCAGCTCTTTCACAATCGAATCGATGGCCTGCGCCTTGCGTTCCGGCTGCACAACATAGTGGCTCTTGGGGTAGATGGGCAGGCGCGCATACTTCTGCTTCACCGTGCCGAACAGCGGGTCGATCTGCGAAAGGCTTTCAATCTCGTCGCCGAAAAGCTCAATGCGGTAGGCGGACTCATCATAGGTAGGGAAGACTTCGATCACGTCGCCGCGCACACGAAAGGTGCCTCGCCGGAAGTCGTGGTCGTTGCGTTCGTAAAGGATCTCTACCAGCCTCCGCAAGATGTCTTTGCGGTCGATGCGCTGGCCCTTTTCCAGCAGCAGCAACATGCCGTAGTAGGCCTCCGGCGAGCCCAGGCCGTAAATGCAGCTCACCGAGCTGACAATGATCGAATCGCGCCGCTCAAACAGGCTGCGCGTGGCGGACAGCCGCAGCTTGTCCAGCTCCTCGTTGATCGTCGCTTCCTTCTCTATATAGAGGTCGCCCGCGGGAATATACGCTTCCGGCTGGTAGTAGTCGTAATAGCTGACAAAATACTCCACCGCGTTGCCGGGAAAGAACTGCTTGAACTCGTGATAAAGCTGCGCCGCCAGCGTCTTGTTATGTGCCAGAATCAGCGCCGGACGCTGCGACTGCTCAATGACCTTGGCCATCGTAAATGTCTTGCCCGACCCGGTCACGCCCAGCAGCACCTGGTGCTTCTCCCCCGCCGCCAGTCCTTCCATCAGCTCAGCGATAGCACGCGGTTGATCGCCGCGCGGCTTATATGTAGTCACCAGCTGAAAGTCCATGCGAAAGATTATACTCCAGCAGCGAAGAAGAAGCGAAGATTGTTGCGACGCGCGCAAGGCAAGCGCATTTGAACCTTCATTGCATGCAACGCCGCAAGCTTGTGCGGAATTCAATCAAAGTGGGCTTTGTAATAAGGGCACGACTTCAGTCGGGCCGCAAAAACGCGCATAAAGGTGCCGGGCTTTAGCCCCTGCCAGTTTTCGTGCCGCCTGCTATCTCCATCTTTGCCCTCTCAGCCCCTCCCAAACAGAATTGCCCCATCCCCAACTAAAGCGCTTCCAAATGCAATCGCCATGTTCGCTTGAGAGAACCTACTTGACACAAACCTCGACCCTATGTAGACTTTCGACTATGGGTAAAGAGATTCCACGCATAACAACGCAAACCCTCCGAGTTCTCGGGGCTTTTACGACCTCTCAACCTGACGAACTCTCCGGCGCGGAGATCGCGAAGAGGACTGGCCTTCTATCCGGGACCCTCTATCCGATCCTCGCCCGACTGGAGCAGGCCGAATGGCTTGAGAGTAGGTGGGAAGCCGGCAACCCGAAGGATCTTGGAAGGCCGCGGCGCAGGCTTTACTCGATGACAGGATTCGGCGCCAAGAGCGCTCGCGCCGCGTACAGGGAAGTATCTGAGATGATCGGGGGCCGGCAATGGCAACCTTCATAATCAAGACCGTGGGAGCCATTGCAGCGGCAGCCAGTTCCCGGATACTAGCTGATGAATTCAAGGCTTGGAGACCTTGGCTCACCGCGAGAGTTATCACACTCGCGACTCGGAGGCTGCCCGCCGACCAGCGAGATCGATACGAGGAGGAGTGGTGGAGCTACGTCGAAGATACACCGGGAGAGGTAGGGAGAGTTCTCGCCGCATTGGGCCTTTTATGGGCAGCCGTTCAAATTGGGCGCGCCTCTCGACTAACTATCGCCCACCTACTCGCCAAATCTCGAGAGGCCCTCATTAGGTTTAACGTCGAAATATTCACATTCGCGCTCACAATTCAACTCGCAACAGTTTCCCAAACACTTTGGATACACCATTCGAGCTTTCTTTCGCTTCACTTCAATGGATTGGCACCGAGGGAGGTGGCCGAGATCGCGCTGCTTGTCATCAACGCGATAAGCCGGGTGTGGCTTATTAGGAGGCAAAGACGCGTACGAGCAGCAGCGCATGCGGTGACCCTCGTTAGTCTGTCTGGCGCCGCCAGGTCAAGTGTTGCTCTGAATGCGGAACTCCAAGAGCTAAGGCCTTCGCGGGAACCGCCGAAAGCTAGCGGACGCGCTGGGCCCCGAACTTGAGAACCGAATGGCAAGAAAAGGCACGAGGTGACCAATGAGCAATGTTCGACTCACTGTTGGCGGGAACATTAAGGAGCAGACTTCACGCAGCTTCATCGACGCCTGGCATCGCGCCGAGCGTGGAGAAACCTTCCATGAGCGCCACTTGGCATTCGAAAACTGGGACACGTTGGCCCGAGTCCTCACAGGCAAGCGCGTGGAATTGCTTGGCTATGTTCGCCGCAACAAAGTCGCCAGCATTCGTGCTCTGGCCAAGGCACTTGACCGCGACTACAGTAACGTTCATGCCGATGTGAAAGCTCTGGCAAGCGCAGGTCTGCTGGTGACAACTCCGCATAGTGTTCGCGCGGACTACGATGCCATCGAGACCAGAATCGCAATCTGATTCGCTCGTTAAAACGTGCCGAGGATTCCCAGCCTAAAATACTTTCCCGGAATTTGCAGTTTAATTCGCGGAAACGCGCACAATCAATTCATGGTCTCCAGAACGCCCGAAATCTCTAAGTCTCCAATCCCAAGTCAAACTGTCCGTGACCGCTCAGCTATTAGCCCCTTTTTCCGGTTTTCAGCATATGTAACTGAAAAAAAGGATGTTACGTCAAAAATGACTCAAAACTCCATTGAAAACAAAGAGCTTACGTCCCCGCCCTATTTTCTGGAATTTCCAGTCTAAAGCAGTTACGTGCACTTTCGAAGACGACCCCGCCCAGACGCGAGACTGGATTGAACAGAAAACCAACATTCGCCGATAGTCGATGGGAACGGATTTCGTTTGGAGAACGCGATGTACACCGGACAACTTGCCTTGAGCGGTCTGATCGGCACCACGGATCAACGGGGAACGCCCAATGGCGTCGCCGGTCCTGGCGCTGGCGAGCCCACCTTCGCGGCATTGATTGAAACGGCCATGGCTCTCTCCGAGATGGACTGTTCCGCGACCGGAGCAACCGACGACCCGCTCGGCACGGATGAGGACGCCGGCGGACTCCTGTCCAACTTCGATTTAGGCGGAATGGGCACGACGAATAGTAGCGCTTTCCTCGGCCAACTCCTGTCCCAGTCCGGAAGGACTCAAGTCCTTCCCTTCGCCAACGCAGAGCCCAACGATTCCCAGGTCATCGGGGCGCTTCGGGGAGCAGCACTCCTGCCGACCGCGCAACAAACCGAATGTCCCCCTCAAAGCGCCGGTCCGGATGGCAGCATTGCACCGCAGACGAGCGTCGCGGGGGCGATCGACAAGGGCGAGCTCTCCAATTGGATGGATGCGCACGCGCTGACTCGCTCAAGTCACCGTTGCGCAATGTACTGCCGGATGGGGCTTGAAGCCGCGGGCCTAAGCACCGTCGATCGCCCTCAATCCGGAGATGCCGGGGACTACGGCCCCTACTTGTTGAGGCATGGCGCACAGACCGTTTCGCCGAATTCTTACGTGCCGAAGGTCGGAGACGTCGTTGTATTCGATAAGACCAGTGAGCACCCTTTCGGCCACATTCAAACGTACGACGGCCATCAATGGGTTTCGGATTTTGTGCAACATGGCATGTCGCCCTACAACGACGCGAACAGCACGCCTCAGTTCACCATCTATCGATTCGCATAGCTTTTGATGTAGCTGATCAGAGAGTCGGGCGCGATTCTTCCGCAAACACTCAGTAACTTAATAGTTATGAATGGGAGATACTCATGCCATGAATTATTGCTAGCAATTCACAAACTTTATCAAATAAAAGTTACCACTGCATACATTTCACGGTATTATTGCCTGTCATGCAAAACATAACCAGACTTACCGCACTCTTTTGCCTCACTGCGTCTGCGTTCCTAATTGGCTGCGGCGGAGGGTCGTCGTCAAGCCCCAGCTCAAGCACCACCACGCCAGCGCCGCCTGTATCCCCTTCCCCTACTGTCACCTCGATCAGTCCCACAACCGTGGTGGCGGGTTCAGGGGCAATCACGCTGACGATCAATGGGGCGGGGTTCCTCAGTTCGACGACAGCCCAGGTGGGCGACGTGGCTGACGCGACAACCTATGTGAGTGCTACGCAGGTAACTGCCGCAGTGACGCCGCAACAGTTGGCAGGGGGAGCGGAGCTGTCTGTAATTGTGTTGAACGGCACGGATAGCAGCGGCGCCGGCACACCGGTGAACCTGGAAGTCACCAACCCTGCGCCGACCATTACGAAGACTCTCCCGACCACCGTGGTGCTAGGCGCGGTGTCCCCGGTAATTGAAGTTGTCGGTACTGGTTTTGTTCCAACGAGCGTATTGGACGTGAACGGCCAGGCGCGCTCGACGGTTTATGTGAGCGCAACGCAAGTCGAGGTCATTCTGACGGCGGCCGATGTGGCTGCGACGGGAAGCCTGTCGTTGACAGCCGTGAATGGGACGCCCGGCGGAGGAACGTCCGCAGCTGCTACTGTTGCCGTCAACAATCCGCGGCCAGGAGTGCCTCTCAGCCTTTCGCCTTCGATGGTAGCGACCGGGGCCACGACTCCCACGACTATAACCGTCACCGGAACGAACTTCATCCCCGCGTCGACGGTTCAATTGGGCGGATCGCCCCTCACGAATACTGGAGTGGCCGTCCCGACGACATATGTGAGCGCAACGCAGTTGACCTTTGCTCTCACAGTCGCTCAGCAGGCAACGGCGCAACAGTTTGAAGTGAGCGTGGTGAATCCGGCTCCAGGTGGCGGCTCCACCTTTGCGGGAGCTCTCACTATCTATCAGCAGATGCCCACGCCTGTGATTACACAGGTCTCTCCATCGCAACTTCTGGTTGGGTCGGGGGACACGATTATCACTGTGACAGGGTCGAACCTTTTCCCGCAAAACGGTGCGGGAACCGTATCCTCGAATCCAACCATTTTGTGGAACGGCACGGCCCTCACGAATCTAAGCGAATGTTTCGGCTGCGGCTACGGCGGGGAATCGCTCATCGCTACGGTTCCAGCCGGTTTGTTGACCGCCGCAGGCACGGCGTCCATTACGGTGAATAATCCATATTCCAGTCCGGCCCTTTCGAACGCCCTGACGGTAACAATAGCGAATCCCCCCGCGCCTACCCTGACGTCGCTCTCGCCGAGTGCGGGACCAATCAACACGGCCGCAACTGTAACGCTGAACGGAACAGGTTTCACGACTAACTCGACGGTGGCACTGAATGGAACGAATATAGCAGCGACATATGTAAATTCCGGACAGCTTACTGTGGCGATTCCAGCTTCGAGCGCCGCGCTGCCGGGCAATTTGAACTTCACGGTGACCACGCCGGCGCCTGGCGGAGGAACAACGGCCCCGATGCCTTACACGGCTTATATCGGAATCCCCAACAACAGCATGGTCTATAACCCTGTGAACGGCTTGTTCTACGTGTCGGTTCCGAGTTCGGCGGGTGCGCCGTATGGTAACTCGGTGGTTTCGGTCGATCCGGAGACAGGTGCACTCGGTACTCCCATTCAGGTTGGCAGCAACCCGGACCAGTTGGCAATTTCTTCCGATGGAACCATCTTGTGGGTAGGCCTCGATTCCGCATCGGCAGTGCGCCAGGTGAATCTGACGACGGGGACGGCGGGGTTGCAGTTCTCGCTCGGCGGAAACGGCGGCCTTTACGAGAATCCGCCAACGGCTCTGGCGCTGGCAGCATTGCCGGGTTCGCCCAACTCGGTGGTCGTGGCAACAGAGATTCAGGACGTTTACGAAGGCAGTATCGGCATCTACGACAGCGGGGTTTTGCGTGGCAGCGCGGCGAACAGCCCAATCAATGGCGTGTTCTACGCGTTGCTGACCAACGGGACGAAGAGCGAAATCTATGCCGGTGGTGGGACGTACGACACGTTCACCTACAGTGCCTCGGGGTTGACACCCCTTGCGACAGGCCCGGCAGGAAGCACTTACGCCAGCTATTCTGCCGATGAAATGCAGATTGCGGGCGGCACGCTCTACACCGATTTCGGACAGGTGTTCGATGCTGAGTCCGGAGACCTTTTGGGGACTCTTTACGAGACTGGCACGACCGTTGCACAGGGACCCACAGTAGCCGACACGACGCTTGGGCTGGTGTTCATCCTTGATGACTCGCAGAGCTATAGCTACGGCAGCTATAACCAGATCCAGACTTTCAACCTTTCCACCTACACCTCGGCCTCTAGTTCGGTTATTCCGGTGAGTGTGCCCTCGTCATCGCCCTACGGGAACAGTTCTAACCCATCGCATCTGACGCGTTGGGGGACAAACGGTCTGGCATTCCGCAATAGCCTCGGGGTCTTCAGTCTCCGTTCCAATCTGGTGCAGGATCTTTCCGCTGTCGATGCGGATCTCGGCGTGGCGATGACGGCGAGCGGTGGAACTACGACAGGCACCAACACGACCTATACCGCAACGGTGACCGATAACGGCCCGTCGCCTTCAACCAATGTCGCGCTCACGGCGCAGTTGCCCACTACAGGCTTGCTTGTTTCCGCAACGCCTTCGGTCGGGACCTGCTCGACTTCAGGCGCACTGAGCTGCGATCTGGGCGGCCTAAGCAACGGGGGGAGCGCCACAGTCACTTTTGTGGTCCAGCAGATAAGCGCAGGGACCGCAACCATGAATGTCGAGGTGAGCGGATCGGAGAACGATCCCACCACATCGAACAACGCCGCAAATGCGTCGGTAACAGTGACCGGATCGGCGTTCAACCTGCCACCGGCGCTCAGTGCGATCAGCCCATCGGCGATTGAAGCGGGCGCCAGCGATACCGTCATTACGGTAACCGGTGCAGGCTTTACCAGCGCATCGAGCGTTCTGCTGGGAAGCACGACCCTGACGACAACCTACACAAGCCCCACCACCATGACGGCGACGGTTCCCGCTGCGCAACTGGCCAGCCTGGGATGGGCGGCGATTACGGTATCGAACCCGGCTCCTGGTGGCGGCACTTCGGCCCCGTTGCCGCTCTCGATATTCAGCGTGATTACGCTCGGAGCGAACCACATTCTGTATGACCCGTATTCCCAGTACATTATGGCGAGTCTCGGTTCCGGATCCTCTTCGACACCGGGTAACTCAATCGTCGCGATCGTTCCGGGTACTGCAACGGTGGGGGCTCCAGTGCCGATCGGCAGCCAGCCGGAAAACATGGCTCTGACCTCGGATGGACAGGTGCTCTATACGATTCTGACTGGAAGCCAAAGCGTTGCGGTGTTCAATATGCTTACGCAAACTGCGGAGTACACCTACGCGGTCCAACCCGGAACAGGCACAGATACCAGCCCAACTCCGCGCGGTATCGCAACACAGCCCGGAACAGAAAACACGGTTGCAATCGATCTTGGATCGTGGGCAGGCAACGCCATTTACCAGTTCGACCCGACAAACGAAACTGCGGCGATGGTCGGCCAGGCATCTGGGCCTTACAGCGGCTCGTGCATTGTCTTCCTCGACGCCGGCGACATGCTGGCATTCGATGTCGATACAAGCGGCGCGACCTTTGACCACTACACTGTGACCGCAGCCGGTTTTACGTACTACGACTACTCGCAATACAGCGAGTCCACGTTGAACGGCTTCGGCTGCTTTAAGCTGAGCGGCGGACTGGCCATTGCCAATGCAGGTGGCGTCGCAAACCCCGCCACGGTCCCCGCTACTCAGATCGGCGTCTTCCCTGTGACCGGAGGCGGCGAGTTCAGCACGAATTATTCATTTGTGCCGGACGCCTCGCTCCAGAGCGCGTTCTACCTTGTCGACACACAATTGGGAAGCACCAATGGCAATACCACCGTGGATGGCATTGAGTCCTTCAACCAGAACACGTTCCTACCAACTGCCAGCGTATTTCTCAATATGGAAACCATCGAGGGCAACACTTCGTACACGGGCGTGGACATGATTCGCTGGGGCCAGGACGGCTTGGCAGTGCTGACGAGTGGTGGCCACATCTACCTGTTGCGTGGCGGGTTTGTTGTACCGCAGTTGCTGAACACCAATTCAGCAGCGACCCTTACGTCGAGCTCGATTACGTCAATAACGCATGGTGGAGGCAACACGCTACTCACACTGACAGGTAGCAACTTCGTCCCCGGCGTGGCCGTGACGTGGAATGGGAGTTATCGCACCACGACTATCGTGGATGCTACCCATGTCACGGTTGCCATTTCGGCAAACGACCTGGCAAGCGCCGGTACCGGGTCATTGGTCGCGACCAATCCCGGAGCGCCCGCATCGTCCGCACTCACAGTTACCATCAACTAGAAAATGCGTCCAGCCTTAAGCAGGCGGCGGGAGCAGGAACGCGGATGATGCGGCCAGCTCCCGTTCACGAAGCCAGGTGAAGATAACCGGCGTCACAATGAGCACGTGAATGAGTGAGCTCACCATTCCTCCCAGAACAGGCGCGGCCAGCGGCTTCATGAACTCGGCTCCCGTGCGTGTGGACCATAGCAATGGGAGCAGGCCGGCTACCACCGTCGCCACGGTCATGACCTTTGGACGAAGCCGCAATAGAGCGCCTTCAATTACAGCGGCATGAAGACCTGCTCTTGTGAGGCAGCCATCAAGGGCTCTGCGCCGCGCGACTGCATCTTCGAGATAAATGACCATTACCACGCCTGTCTGAACAGCTGTGCCGAAAAGAGCAATGAACCCAACCCAGACTGCGACGGAGAAATTGAGGCCCATCGCCTTGACCAGGAAGATGCCTCCAGTAAGCGCGAAGGGCACGGCAAGAAGCACATGCGCGGCCTCCTTCGCAGAGCCATAGGTGCGATAAAGCAGCACGAATATCACTACGAGAACGAGCGGAATGACCATCTCGAGACGCTTGCGCGCGCTGATCTGGTTTTCATATTGGCCGCTCCATTCGACGTAGTAGCCCGGCGGCATCTTTACCTGGGAAGAGACCGCCTGTTGCGCCTGCTCGACAAAGCCGCCAACATCGCGCCCACGTACGTTGAGCAGGACTGAGCCGCGCAGAAGGCCGTTCTCGCTGGAGATCATTGACGGGCCCATGGTGGTCTTGAGCGTCACCACCTTATCGAGCGGGACCTGGGCGCCGTTGCTGCCCGTGACGAGGACTTCGCCGAGTTGCTGGGGATTCTCGCGGAAGTCGCGGGCATAACGCACGCGCACCGGAAAGCGCTGCCGACCTTCAATGGTTGTTGTCAGGTTCTTTCCCCCAATTGCGGTCTCGATCACGTCTTCGACATCGGCGACGTTGAGGCCATAGCGGTCCGCCGCTGCACGATCGACGGTCATCTCGAGGTACGGTGAACCAGTGGTACGTTCCGCATAGAGATCGACCGCGCCGGGGACTTTGCGCACGACTTCTTTGATCTCTTCCGACTTCTGTTCGATGACATTAAGGTCCGGGCCAAACACCTTGATGCCGACCTGGGTGCGAATACCGGTAGAGAGCATGTCGATGCGATTGCGAATGGGCTGCGTCCAGATGTTGGTGACTCCGGGGATTTGCAGCTTTTCATCAAGGCGCCCGAGAATCGCATCCTTGCTTAGCCCCTTCGGCCATTGCGAAACCGGTTTAAATGTAATGGTGGTCTCGCTCATGTTGACGGGCGCAGGATCGGTCGAGGTCTCGGCTCGTCCTACCTTGCCCACAACCATTGCTACGGCTGGATCGGCGGCGATGATCGCATCCTGTTGGCGCAGGATCTCGGTCGCACGCGTCAGCGAGATGCGCGGGTCGGTAATCGGCATGAAGACCGCGGTCTCTTCATTGAGTGGAGGCATGAATTCCGAACCGATGGTCGTAGCCGTGTAGATTGCCGCACAGAAGAAGGCGAATGCAATGCCCAGAGTGATGGCGCGATGGCGTAGCGCCCAACTGAGCACGGGCATGTAGATGGCGCGCAGCACGCGCATCACGGGGTTCTCATCTTCGCGGTGCAGCTTGCCGCGAATGAGAAAGCTGCATAACACCGGCACAAGTGTGATTGCGAGAATTGTGGAGCCGACCATGGCAAAGGTTTTGGTGAAGGCCAGCGGATGGAACATCTTGCCCTCCATGCCGGTGAGTGCGAACACCGGAACGAAGGCGAGGATGATGATAATCATGGCGAAAGAGATGGGCCGGCCGACAAGACGTGCAGCGCTGAGGGTGATTTCAATGATGTGTTCGCGATAGTTCCCGTGCTCTTCTTCGTATTGCTCCGCCTGGCGAATGACGTTTTCCGTCATCACGATGCCGGCGTCCACCAGCACTCCGATTGCGATAGCGATGCCGCCAAGGGACATGATGTTCGAGGAGATTCCCGCGCCCTTCATGAACAGAAACGCGCCCAGTACAGCAAGCGGCAGCGGGATGGTGACGACGAGGATGCTGCGGAAATGCCACAGAAACAATACGTGCGCTAGAGTCACCAGGATGAGTTCTTCAATCAATGCGTGACGCAAGGCATCGACAGCGTGATCGATGAGAATGCTGCGATCGTAGAAGGGAACAATGCTGACGCCGGCGGGAAGGCCGGGCTGAATCTCCTTGATCTTCTGCTTGACTTCATTGATGACTTCGCGTGCGTTGGCGCCATAGCGGATGATGACAACACCGCCCACCGCTTCTTTTCCACCCTTGTCGAGAACGCCGCGCCGGAACTCAGGACCAAGCTGCACACTGGCAACGTTGCCCACTGTTACCGGGGTTCCGTTGAATGCGCCAAGCGAAATCTGCTCGATGTCTTTCAATCCACGGATGAGGCCGATGCCGCGAACGATCTCTTCGCTGCTTCCCGATTCAATTACCTTGGCGCCCACGTTGTTATTACTTCGCTCCACGGCGGACACGATGCTTTGCAGTGGAATGTTGTAAGCGCGCAGCTTCATGGGATCGAGATCGATCTGGTATTGCCGCACAAAGCCGCCTACACTGGCCACTTCAGCCACGCCAGGCACGGAATTCAACTGGTACTTCACAAACCAATCCTGGATGGAATGAAGTGTGCCGCTGTCATAGGGGCCTTCAACCGTATACCAGAAAACCTGGCCCACGCCTGTCGCGTCCGGTCCCATCATCGGCGTCACGCCTGCGGGCAAAAAGCTGCCCGCGAGACTCAGGCGTTCAAGAACCCGCGTGCGCGCAAAGTAAATGTCCACCGAATCTTCGAAGATCACGTTGACCATCGAAAATCCGAATGCGGAAGCCGACCGCACCGAGCGCACATGCGGAAGCCCCTGCAGATTGACCGTAAGCGGATAAGTGATCTGGTCTTCAACTTCCTGTGGGCTGCGGCCCTGCCAGTCAGTGAAAACGATCACCTGGTTTTCGCTCAAGTCGGGAATGGCGTCGATCGGCGTATGCAACAGCGCCCAGTAGCCCAACGCTGCAAGCGCGGCATAAATACCCAGGACCAGCCAGCGATTCTTCATCGAGAATTCAATGATGCGGTTAATCATCTCTGCCTCTACCTGGCGTTCTGGTGTGTGTGGATGTTTGCTAGGACTGCGCCATTTCTGCGTGCCTCGACGATGACGGTCCAATTGCCCGCCATACCCGGCTGACCCTTGCCCATATACATTCCGTGATCATTCGCCCACGCGAGAGCAACCGTGTTCTTCATCTCCGGCATGCCCATTGACGGCATCGCGGGCATGATGAGCGTGAGCGTGACAGTTGCGTCGACAACAGGCTTTCCATCGGCGCCTGTCACCTTCACCTGAAAGGTATTGTCTGCTCCAGCCTTCATTGGATCCGGATCGGAATGGAAATCGATTTTGGCCGCGGCTGCCTGAGCCGTGCTCGTCTCAGGATTGTTGGCTGCGGAAGAAGTTCCTCCGCTCTGACTCTGCGGCGCGGCTGCAAATTCCTTCGACCCACCGTAGAGCCCCGACATTCCCGAGCTCAGATGAGCCTGCGAGTCGATCAGGAAATTTCCATTGAGCACGACTTTGTCGCCGGGCTGCAAGCCGCTGGTAACCGGGAAGAGATCGTCTGACGGTGCTCCCACAGCCACTTCGCGCGCTTCAAATACACCGTTGGGGCGCGCGACATAAACGATTTTGCGCGTGCCCGTATCGAGCACCGCTGAGCGCGGAACTACAACCGATGCTTGCGCCGCGCGGCTCACAAATGTTGCATTCACAAACATGCCCGGCAATAGCCTCATCCCCGGATTCGCGACGTGTACATGGACCGGCACCGTGCGCGTCTGCGCGTTTGCTGAGGGCTCGATGAAGTCCACGTGGCCATGCAGTGTCTGGTTGGGGAGCGACTCGCCGGTAATGTCAACCTGCTGGCCAGGATGAATCTGCGGCAGTTGCTCCTCGTACACATCGGCCTTGATCCACACCTGGCTGAGATCGGCTATCGTAAACAGCGTGTCGCCAGCATTCACATACTGGCCCTGCGTGACCTTGCGATCCACCACCGTCCCCGAGGCATACGCGAAGATGGTCACG